>Ga0326727_10004434_pt1 | contig 42218 bp, 39 predicted proteins | sample MB2enrmetagenome_FD_207643 | JGI IMG/M metagenome (GOLD analysis project Ga0326727, IMG submission 207643) | Lab enriched peat soil microbial communities from McLean, Ithaca, NY, United States - MB29MY | ecosystem: Environmental > Terrestrial > Soil > Wetlands > Peat | place: USA: New York...
CGTAGAGGCGATTGGCGCGCGGGTTGCGCGGCAGGTAGAGCAACTCGTCGGTGGAAAAGTCCGCCGCGGGCACGCCGTGCAGGATTTGCTGATAGGCGGGGTCGGGCGGCTCGGGCGAGCGCCCGTCTTCGCCGATCAGCGGCGTGATGGTCGCCCCGTCGATGACGTCGAGGCTGTAGAGCGCGCCGGCCCGCGTGAAGCGCGGATAGACGCAAGACGCGTCGATGACCAGCATGTCCTCGAGCAGCATGCGCAGCCAGGCGGCGAAGGAATGGCGTCGGTCGGGTCGGGCGAGGAAGGCGAGCGCAGCCTGGATGCGCGCCTGCGCGTCGGACGCCCCGGCGGGATCGCGCGCGCGCACGGCGTAGCTCAAGCCGGCGATCTGGTCTTTGCGGGTTTCGATCACCGCGCGCAGCAGCGGCAGCGCGTCGGCGAGCGCGCGGAGTTCGGCGAAGGAAATACCGCCGGTCGCGCGCGGGATGTAGGAGAGGTTGACGCCGAAGGGATAGTCGAACTGGCGGCCCTTGACGTCGGGAGGCGCCTGGGGGCTGAGCGGCTGCTGCGGCCCGAACCAGGTGTCGGGCGAAACGCCGGTGATGGCGTAACGCGCCGCGAGCGCCAGGCGGGCGAACAGGCTGGGGGGCAGCGGCGTCTCGATGGCTTCCGGTGACATGCGGGATTTCCTTCGCTTGGCGCGACGCCGAGCTTGCGCGGGCGCGCGCGCGTCCTTAAGGCGGGAAGCGGACGGGAGCCCGCCGCCATGCGATTCACTGCGAGGCGAATAGCGCTTGCGCTGCTGCTCGCCGCCGTGCCTTTGCCGGCGCGCGCGGGCTGGACCTTTTGCGTCGCCGCGGCGCCGGGCGACAAAGACGTCTGGATCACCGACGTGTTCGCGGCGGGCCGCGATCGCGAGCGCCTCGAAGCGGACCTGAAGAGCTTTCTCAAGGGTCAGGGCGTCGCGGGCGCGGTCGCGCAATGTCCGCTGCCCAAGGACGACAAGACCGAGGCGGTCAACGCGCAATTCACGGCGGCCGAGTTCAACCGCAAGCTCGGCCACGCGCTGCACGAAGTCGAAGCGCCCGAATTCGCGCCGCGGCGCTGACGGCTCACCCGCCCTTCGCCGCCGCGGCGTAAAAATCGATCATGTCCTGCGGGCCGGCGCGGTCGAGCGCGAGGAGATCGGCGATCGCCCAGACCAGCGCGTCGGCGCGATCGGGCGAAAAGCCGGAGGCGCGCGGGTCGAAATCGGGCGTCAGCGCGCAGAGCTGGTCCTCGAGCTTGCCGAAGGCACCGAGGTGAAAAACGACGCCGCGCTCGTAGGCCGCCGCGACCGGCTCGGCGCGCAAGAACTTGCCGCGCGTCGCCGTCACGGTGCGGACGGGAAGGTTCGGCTCGCTCTGGCGCAGCACCTCGACCACCATTTCGCCGCCGTTGTTGATTTCCGCGACGACGCGGTTCGCTTTGAAGCGGCGAAACGCGGCGACGACGCGCGAGGCCCATTGGCCCGGGGTGTCGCCCTGGCTGGTGAGGTCGGCGACGACGTGGATCGCGCCTTGCGCGCTTCTGCCGACGACGACGATGCCGCATTCGTCCGCCTTGGCGCCGGACCTGGCCGGCGGATCGACGCCGACGACGATCTCGCTGTATTCGCCCGGCGCAGACCCCGGCGCGAGGCGTTGACGCTCGATCAGCGCGCGGGTCCACAGCGCGCCCGGCGCCTCCTCGACGATTTCGGCGAACAATTCCTGGCGGCCGATCGCGCGGCCGGCGTAGCGCGCGGTGATGCGCTCGATGAACGCCCGCGCGAGATGATGGACGTTGTCGAAGGTCGAACCGCGAGTGACGATCGCGTCCTTGTCCTCGACGAGCTGCTTGATGATCTTGGTCGGCCGCGGCGTGGTGGTGATCACGGCCTGCGGCTTTTCGCCGAGGCGCAGGCCGAGCAACGCCTGCTCGAACGCTTCCGGACGCCGCCACGCCGCGAGTTCGTCGCACCACAGCTTCATGTGCTGCTTGCCGCGCAGCCGGTCGGGCTCCTCGGCGGAAAACAATTGCGAGACGGCGCCGTTGGGCCAGGCGAGGCGGGCCGCGGCGCGGGCGTAGCGCGGCCGCTCTTCCCTAGGGCAGATCGCCAGCAATCCCGACTCGCCGAGCACCATGATTTCGCGCACGTCGTCGTGCGTCGCGCCGATCAGATTGACGATGGCGAAAGTCTTGATCCATTCGCGCACCGCCTCGGCGCCGGCGCGCGTCTTGCCGGCGCCGCGGCCGGCCAGGATCAGCCAATAGACCCAATCGCCCGGCGGCGGCGTCTGCTCGGGCCGCGCCCACAGCGCCCAGTCGTGAAACAGCTCGTCGCATTGCTTCTCGTCGAGCCCGCCGATGAGCTTGGCGCGCTCGGCCGGCGTGAGTTCGAGCAGACGGCCGATGTTGCGAAGCATCGCCGCGCCGCCGGAGGCGCGGCCTCTCCAACCGCGGCCGCGCGTCGCGCGCGGCTTGCGGTCGGCTTTCGCGCTCGCGCTCACGCCTCGGGCTTCCGCGCCGCGATCATCCGCTCGGCCATCGTGTTGAGCTTGGCGAGCAGCCGCTCGCGCGCGCCCTCGTCATAAGTGGAACTGGCGGGAGTGAGCCGCGTGAAGCCGTGATAGCGATCGAGCCGGTCGAGAATCTTCAAAATGCGGTCGATCGCCGGCAGGTCGCCCTTCTCGGCCTTGGCGGCGAGCTTGGCGCTCATCGCCTCGAGCCGGACGATCTGCAATCGCGCGTAATCCTCCGCCGGCGCGACCCAGCGCGCCTTCAGTTCGTCGCGCAGGATCTTCTCGATCCTCTTGCGCGAAAGCCCTTCCTTCGCCGCGATCTCGTCGACGCCTTCGCCGGCGACCAACGCGACGAGGATTTTCGGCCCTCGCCGCGCGGGCGCGCGTTTACGCGCGCGGGCGGGCGCGACGGCTGGCGGCATGGGACGACCCTGAAATGCAAGGGGAAAGCGGCGGGCGCTGCAAAACGCGCCATCGCCACCGTGCCCAACTATGCCTCAAGCGGCGTAACAGGGCAAGAAATTGTCGCGGCGGCAGACCGCAACGCCGGACTTATACTAATAAAATCAATGCGGTAGGCTTTTCCGCGGGCGACTGGGGCAAATCGCCGGGCGAGTTATCAACGCGGTCGCGCAGCGCATTTTGGCGGCTTCGACGATAAGGCGAGGCGACGCGCCTGCCGGCGAGCCCAACGGGCTTTCAACAGAGAGCGCCGTCGACCTCATGGAAACAAGAACTTCCGAAGCCTTTCCCCTGTCAAGGATCGAAGACCGCCTTCGGCGGCGCGCGACAAGCGCGTCCTTGACAGGGGGAAAGGCTTCGGAAAAGAAGGCTTCCATGAGGTCGACGGTGCGGCGGGTCGGCGGCGAGAAAAGGCGCTTCGCGCCGGACGCGACCGACGGTCGCGTCGAAAAGACCCAAGCGCCCGGAAACCCGCTCCGGCCGCTCGCCGCGATCGGCCGAACGCCCGGCGCCGTCACTCTCTCAAGAGATCGTTGATGCTCGTCTTGGCGCGGGTCTGCGCATCGACCGTCTTGACGATGACGGCGCAATAGAGCGAGGGGCCGGGCGAGCCGTCGGGAAGGGGCTTGCCGGGCAGCGAGCCGGAGACGACCACCGAATAGGGCGGCACGTAGCCGATGTGGACCTTGCCGGTGGCGCGATCGACGATCTTCGTCGACGCGCTGATGAACACGCCCATCGACACGACCGACCCCTCGCCGACGATAACGCCCTCGACCACCTCCGAACGCGCGCCGATGAAGCAGTCGTCCTCGATGATCGTCGGGTTGGCCTGCAACGGCTCCAGCACGCCGCCGATGCCGACGCCGCCCGAAAGGTGCACGCTCTTGCCGATCTGCGCGCAGGAGCCGACGGTGACCCAAGTGTCGACCATGGTCTTGGAGTCGACATAGGCGCCGAGGTTGACGAAGCACGGCATCAGCACCGCGTCGGGCGCGATATAGGCGGAACGGCGCACGATGCAGCCGGGCACGGCGCGAAAGCCGGCGGCGCGGAAAGCGTTCTCGCCCCAGCCCTCGAATTTCGACGGGATCTTGTCCCACCACGCCGCGCCGCCCGGCCCGCCGGGGATCACCGCATTGTCGTTTAGGCGGAACGACAGCAGCGCCGCCTTCTTCAGCCACTGGTTGACCTTCCAGGAATTCGGTCCGCTCGCGCCGGGGATTTTTTCGGCGACGCGCGCTTGGCCAGCGTCGAGCAGGGCGAGCGCCCGCTCGACCGCGTCGCGCACGTCGCCGGTCGTTTGCGGGCCGATCTTGACGCGGTCCTCGAAGGCCCGTTCGATGAGACTTTGCAGCTTGGCGTCGGACATCGGCGTTTCCGTTATTTTCGCGCGGCGAGGTTTCTTCGCCGGCGCGGCGGATGTCAATGGCGAGGGCGGAGCGAGCGGCGGCGCGCGCCGCGCCCGGCTCCTTCTCCCCTTGCGGGAGAAGGTGGCCGGCGAAGCCGGCCGGATGAGGGGCGCGCCGCCGGAATTCAAAGAAAAACACGGGTGCCGATCAGCAGGCTCACGCTTCGCCTTCGAACATGCGGATGATTTCGTCGTCGGGGGCGTCGAAATCGTCGGCGATTTGGCGGATGCGCAACAGCCCGGACGGCTTGCGCTCGCGCGTCGGCTGGGCGGCGGGAACGAGGCGCGCCTTGGCGACGCCGTTCTTGGCGATCACGATCTCCTCGCCGCGCGCGGCGGCGTCGACGAGCGCGGAGAAATGGGTCTTGGCTTCGTGGAGATTGATCGTGCGCGTCATGCAGCTACGTTGGGCGCGGTGGACGATTTGGTCAAGTTGGTCGGATCGCGCACTGGTCGCTGCGTTTATTCATTCGCGACGGCATGGGCTAAACCTGAAAAACCTTCTGCGCCTCGTCGCCGAAGTGATTGATGACTTTGACGCAGATGCGCCCCGAAGCGGGCTTCGGGAATGGCCGTGAGACGGTTGAATTCATCTCCGCCCACGCCGTCTCGTCGATTTCGGCTTTCAGCGCCCGCTTCAGCGATTCATAGGGGTCTTGGCCGACGAAATAGGCTTGGCGGACGAAGAAGTTGTCTTCGTCGTAGTCGTCGTCGATGAACCAGGCGGCGACGTCGTTTTTGAGATCGGCGCCGCCGGAGGAGCGCACTTCGCCGGTGGTCGGATCGAAGATGTCCATGCCCTTGATTTCGACGCGGATCATGTCGCCGTCGGCTTTCAGCACACGAAGGTCGGGCTCGCCGAAGATGACGAAGAGATTGCCCGCGCCCGTCGCCTTAAGCTTGTCGCCCATGCGCAGGTCTTGGTTCATGCGCGCTTTCAGCACGGTGAGCGAACCGAAGTTCAAACGTGTTTCGTCGACCTCGGGCGCGAAGGCGAAGCCGCAGACGATCAGCGTGTCGTAAAGGTCGGCGGCCTCACGCGCCGCGTGGCGCACGAGGTCGTAGCCGACGGTGTCATATTCCGGGCCGATGCAAATAGCGGCGCGTTTGAGTGCGCCGGCTTCGGTGTAACGACCCTCGAAGGGAACGAGGCCGGAGCGCGATACGCGGGGTTTCAGCCATTCGAATTTGATCGCCTCGCCCTTCTTGGTGTTCTGCACGCCGGAGACCATCAGGTTGTCGAAGACAACCTGCGCGAAGTCCGTGGTCCCTTCTCCCCTTGCGGGAGAAGGTGTCGGCGAAGCCGACGGATGAGGGGTCTCTTCGGCCTCTAGAATCTCGGCGAGATACGGGTCTTCGCCCAACGGCAGCACACGATGCGGCGACAGGCTTTCGACCGTGAACGGGCCTGCCACACGCACGACGCCCTTGGCCTTGAGCGGGCGGTCATAGAGCAATTCGACATCGGCGTTGCGCGCGATCGAGGCGTCGATTTCCCTCTGCCGGTCGCGGCGCGCCTTCCACCAAGCGGCATGGTCCGCCTTCGCGCTCTCGGGCCATTTGGCGTCCGCCTCGCGCGGAACCTGCCAATCTTCCCAGCCGGCCTTGAGGGCGGAATTCAGCTTGGCGCGCAAGGGTTCGAGCTGGAGTTGGAAGCGATCCCAGATGACGTCGATTTCGGCGTTGTTGGCAATCGATTTGAGCGTCACATGGGGCGCACGCTCGTAGACGAAGCCGTGGCGAATGTCATTGCCGTAAGACCCGTCGGCGGGCGGCTTGCCCGTCAGTTTGCCCTCCTCGGCCGCGCCCTCCTTCGAGTCCTTGAGTTGGTAATAATAATAGTTCGCGCCCATCAGCCGCGCGCGGGCGAGCGTCAACGCGACGCGGCTGGTGTCGATCGTGATCCAGCGCCGGCCCCATTGCTCCGCGACATAGGCGGTTGTGCCGGAGCCGCAGGTGGGATCGAGCACGAGGTCGCCGGGGTCGGTAGTCATGAGGATGCAACGTTCGATGACTCTCGTATTTGTTTGAACCACATATTGGCGACTTTCGACGCCAAGACCGCCGGATTGTGTATCGCGCCAGATGTTAGTCATAGGAACATACGGGAAATCATCAAAATAACGAACATAGAAGACGCCCGTTCCGCGAACACCAATGCCAGGGCTGTGCAGTTCTCTCTACTTGCGGCTCCCCGCGCCGGTTATCGCGGAACGCGGACGCCGTGTTTCGTAACTGAAAGATCAACTTTGGGCGCGACACTTGGCTGCGCGTTGTCAAGTTCGGGGCGCGCTGCGGCTGCCGCGCAGGGTGGAAACATGAGAACTGCACAGCCGTGACACCAATGCGCCCCGCCCGATCTAAGCGCCCCAAGCCAACTTGACTGGTTTTCCAACCCCCAGTCGCGGGGCGAAACGATTGGCCCCTGGCAACGAATGGTTGAAGCGCACCTCCGCCGCCTGAACGTGATGTGAGGTTGTCGTATACAAGCAGACGTTCCCCAGGCTGCCCTGTCGGCTTTCTCTGGACCTGCATATCGTGCTCGAACAATGCGAAAGCGGACGATGCCTGCGTTTCGTAGTCTTTCTCATTCAAAATATTTTTGTATTTAAGATTATCGCGCGACCGCGCGTACCATAGAATAAAGTCCGCAACCGGTGGAAGGTATTTTGAAGTCTGGCTCGTTGTAGTGAAGAATCCAATCTGGGAAATAAAGTTTTCGTCCCCAAACACTTCATCCATCACAGCGCGTACGCGATGCACGTTCTCGTCCCCAATTTGGACGAAAATACTCCCCGTCTCTTTCAGCAAATCGCGCGCCACCATCAGCCGATCGCGCAAATAACTCAGATACGAATTGATCCCGTCCTTCCACGTGTCCCTGAACGCGCGCACCACTTCCGGCTCGCGCGAAACGCTATCCTCCCTGCCGTCCTTGACGACCGTGCTCTTGATCGACGGCTGCCAGTTCGAATTGAACTTGATGCCGTAGGGCGGGTCGAAATAGATGCACTGCACCTTGCCGCGCAACGCCTCGCGCTCGGCGAGTGAGCCCATCACGAGCAGGCTGTCGCCGAGAATCATCCGGTTCTGCCAGTTCTGATCGTGCTGGTAGAATTCGGTGCGCGCTTCCCGATCGTCCAGCCCGTTGAAGTCGTGAAAGAAGTCGATCTGCGGCGCGGTCTCCAACCTGCGCACCGCCGATTGGCGCCGCAAATTCTCGATCAACGCGCGCGGTTGAATTTTCTCCTGGATGTAGATCGGCGGCGCCGCGACTTCGAGCGGCCCCGCATCCTCCGCGTCCTTACCGCGCCAGACGAGCTGCGGATCGAGATCGGGGTTGCGCGGATAGCGCAGAACCTTCAACGCCTTGTCGTCGTCGGGAACGAGCGACTGGTTTTCCGCGGTCGGGATATTGATCCGCTTTGCCGCGTCGTGACGGTAGTTCTCAATGTCAGTTTCGACCGGGTTTTTGGCCACGACTTACTCCGCCGCCAGCAAGGGATGGATGTAATCACGAATGCGCGCCGCCGCGTCATACGGAACATCATTCAGTTCAAGAAAACCCCAGCGGCCGAAACGCCCGGCATTGTTGACGGCAGGAACCCATAGATTTCGCAACGTGTCGGCTTTCGCCGCATCCTTCTCGTCGCGCTGGCCCTTCACCTCGACAACGAGATTGAGCGGTTCGGCGCCGCCATCGTCGACGCGCACGATGAAGTCGGGGCGATAGCGCAAGGTCTCGCCGCCGAACTCGTAGGGGACATCAAAGCCGAGGTTGTGGTTCTTGGCGTAGGCGAGGACCTCCGTCATCCCTTCCAGCCGCTCGGCGAGGCCCGCTTCCCAATCCTGATCGTAGACGACGTAATTGAGGTGGCACTTGTCGGCTCGTGTCGCGAACAGCGTCGCCTTGGATGTGTTGAAATCGACGTGGCGCGTCGAGCCTTCGGGATTGTAGGCATTGAGAATGGGCAGGAGCGCGCCCTTCGAACCGTCGGGCGGGCCGGTCAAGGACGGCGTCAAGGCGCGATAGATTTTCTCTACCGCCTTGATCCCCAGGGAATGCCATTTGAGGAATTCCTTTCGCGTGCCGCCGCGACATCCCAGGCATTCTGAAAACCAACGCTCAGTAATCCGCACCAACTCGGGATAGCGCCAGACCTGCATCGCGCCGTCAGAGTCCTTGAAATAGGTGCGCAGGAGAAGCCCGGCGACATCGAAGATCACGGTCTTCAACCGCACCTGATCGGCCTGCGTGCGAAGATCGATCGTGAAGCCTTCGCCGATCAGAGGCTCGATCTCCGTGACCATCGGAATGTCGTCCGGCGTTAGCCTCATCTTGCTGTCGGCCGTGAAATGGGGCCTGAGCGGCTTGCGCGGAAAAACGATGCGATAGCCCTCCACATTCGGGAAGCGAATTTCGCAATGCGAGCGTTCTTCGATCGCCCGCACACGCGTCACGCGCGGCGGCGGCTTGGGCGCGACGTTCGAGCCCTGCTGCGCGAAGGTGAAAGGCACGCCGAGAACGTCCGCATATTCGACAGGAAAGAACCCGGTCGCCGGGTCGATCTCGTAGGATACGCGGCGAAGGCCGCGCCCGACGACCTGCTCGCAGAGAAGCTGCGTTCCAAACGCCCGCACGCCCATGATGTGAGTGACGGTGTTCGCGTCCCACCCTTCGGTGAGCATCGAAACGGAAACGACGCAGCGAATGTCGGCACCGAGTTTCCCGGCCCGACCGACCGTGTTCATGACCTCGCGCAGGATATCGGCGTCGGTCAGCTTGTCGATGTCGCGCGAGTCGCCGCGAAGGCGAAGCTCCTTCTTGAAGGCTTCGATTTCACTCGCCGCGAGCGTGCGGAATTCATCAGACAGCGCCTCGCCCGAATCCAGTTGCTCGCTGTCGATGAGGAGCGTTCGCCGCCGTCCGAGCCATTGGCCTCGCTCATCGACGTTCGAAAAGAGCGGCAGCTTGCCCGACGCGAGGCGCGTTTTCACATCTTCGCCGTCGCCTTCCGTCACGGCGTAGCCGCTGATCCAGTCGGCCATCAGCTTGGACGTCGCGGTGTTGTTGCACACCACGATGAAGACGGGCGGACGGCCAAGCTCAGGCTCTGCCTCCCAGGCCGCGTAGGTCGCCTTGTAATGATTGTAAAGCGCTTCCGTCGCTTGCAGCAGCAGGTGGGGAAGCGATTGCGGGTCCATCAAGGCCTTGGACTGTTTGCCGCGCCCCTTCTTGGGGAGAAACTTGGAGACGTGCCGATAGACGTCGCGGAATTTCGGCAGCTCGCCCTGCACGGAGTCGTCGAGGACCGGCAAGCGCGGAACCTTCACGATGCCGCTTTCAATCGCGTCGAGAAGGCCGAAGTCGGATACGACCCAGGGGAACAACGTGCCCTCCGGGTATCCGGAGCCTCTCAAGAAGAACGGCGTCGCCGAAAGGTCGTAAATCGCCTGAACGCCGATCTTGCGCGAAAACGCCTCGATGCCGTTGATCCAAACCCGGGCCGCCTCGTCGTTGCGTTTCGCCTCTTCTTTCTCCTCGGCCGTCAGCGGTTCGCCGTTCTCGTTCTCGCCGCCGACCTTGTGGCGATAGCAGTGGTGGGACTCATCGTTGAGGACGATGATGTTCTTCCGCGCCATAAGCTCGGACGCGACGCGGACGATCATCTCGCCTTCGGTTTCCGCAAATGTCTTCTCTGGCCCGCGCCCGCTAACGATTCTCCGGTTGAGCTTGGAGACCTGCTCGGTCTCGCGCAACATGAAAGCGTGATAGTTGGTGATGACGATGCGAGCCTTGCGGACGCCGTCAAGCAAATCGGTCGGAACAAGGCTCAACGCCTCATAGATGTTCTCCGGGTCCGATGGGTTCAGAACGCGGAGACGGTCGCGAATGGTGATTCCTGGCGCAATGATCAGGAAGGCGTCGGAAAAGGTCTTGGCGTTTGGACGGCGCGCCTTGTTCACCGCGTGCCAGGCGATGACCATGCCCATCACCGTGGTTTTGCCGGAACCCGTGGCCATCTTGGACGCCAAGCGATACAGGCCGGGATTGGCTTCCGCGTTCGCGTCCTGAATTTGCTTCTTGAAGCGCGTTGGGGCGACTTCGGTCAGATAGATCAGCGTTTCAACGGCTTCGCGCTGGCAGAAGAACAAACGCCGCGCCCGCGACGGTTCCCGCCAGTGCAGAAGCAGACGTGACGTTTCCGGCGTGACGCCCCATTGGCTCGGCGGCAGCGCGCGCCACTGGTCTACGTGTTTGCGGATTTCATTGATGAGCGCATTCGGCGTGACTTTCGCGCCGTCTTGATCGAACAGCGCAAGTTCGGCCTGCTTTAGCCCTCTGCGGCGCGCAGCCGGAACGGGAACGACCTGAATGCTCTCGCGGCGCCCGGCCAGCTTCTTGCCGGTCGGTTGGCCCTCGTCGTCCAACTCGTAGTGATGCGCCGGCGTCTCAAAGGGCGACGAAATGATCGGATTGTCGGTAAAGCCCATGCCCTAGGCCTTTTTGCCGCCGCTCTTTTGTCGAACGCGGCGTTGCAAACGCATAGCACCCCGACGCGAGACTTCAAATGGACGCTCGCACTTGGCCAGCGGTTTCGCTCGCTTGGCCCGGCTTCGCGCAGCTGGCTGAGCGGCGAAGCCGGTGCGCCGCCGCCCCTCTGCGGTCGTTTGCGGCGTAATTAGGAATCCATTAGGTAATTACGGTTTCATCTTGTTGAATCCCAAATTGTGCACAGCGCCTCTCCTTAGCCGCCGTCACATAAGCGTTCGCCCGCCACCCCGCGCCGATATGCCCAAAAATCGTCACCCAACCCCTTGATATCGCCCGATCGCGTCCCAGGATTGCGCCGCCCCTCACCTGACCAGCACGTTGCGGAACTGCCAGGGGTCGCTCGCGTCGATGTCCTCGGGGAAGAGGCCGGGGCGGCCGGTCAGCGGCGTCCAGTCGGTGTAGACGCCGATCACCGGGCCGAGGTAGGGCGTTTGCACTTCGAGGCAGCGGCGGAAGTCCATTTCGTCCGCTTCGACGATGCCAGCGCTGTGGTTCTCCAGCGCCCAGACCATGCCCGCCAGCACGGCGGAGGTCACCTGCATGCCGGTGGCGTTCTGATAGGGCGCGATCGCGCGCGTCTCCTCGACCGACAATTGCGAGCCGTACCAATAGGCGTTGCGCGCGTGGCCGTAGATAAGCACGCCGAGTTCGTCGATCCCGTCGAGAATCTCGGCCTCGCCGAGGATGTGCTGCTCGTTTTGCGTCTCGCCGGCGCGGCCGAACAATTCATGCAGGCTCAGCACCGCGTCGTCGCAGGGGTGGTAGGCGTAATGGCAGGTCGGGCGGTAGACCGCCGCGCCGCGATCGTCGCGCAGCGTAAAAAAGTCGGCGATCGAAATCGACTCGTTGTGGGTGACAAGGAAGCCGAACTGCCCGAGCGCGGTCGGCGTCCATGAGCGCACGCGGGTGTTGGCGCCGGGCTGGTTCAAGTAGATCGCCGCGCCGCAGCCCGCCTTGTGGAAGCCGGCGTTGGCCGGCGTCCATCGCTCGTGCGTGCCCCAGCCGAGCTCGGCCGGCTGAAGCCCCTCGGAGAGAAAGCCGTCGACCGACCAGGTGTTGACGAAAGCGTTGCGCGGCTTCGGCTGCTTGGCGCGCTGGGTGTCGCGCTCGGCGATATGCACGCCCTTGACGCCGAGGCGCCGGGCGAGGCGGCCCCAGTCCTCGCGCGTCTTGGGCTCGGCCGACTTGTCGCCGAGGTCGGCGGCGAGATTGATCAGCGCCTGCTTGACGAACCAGGAGACCATGCCAGGATTGGCGCCGCAGCAGGAGACGGCGGTCGTTCCGCCGGGACGAGCACGGCGCTCGGCGAGCACCGTCTCGCGCAGGGCGTAGTTGGAGCGCGCCTCCGAGCCGAGATGCTTGTCGAAATAGAAGCCGGGCCACGGCTCGACGACGGTGTCGATATAAAGCGCGCCGATCTCACGGCAGAATCGCATGATGTCGAGCGAGGAAGTGTCGACCGACAGATTGACGCAGAAACCCTGGCCGCCACCGCGCCTCAGGCGTTCGCCCAGCGCGTCGCGATAGTTGTCGCGGGTGATGGCGAGGCGCAGGAATTCAATGCCGCTTTCGTCGAGTAGCGCGCGGTCGGAATCGTCGGGATCGATGACGACGAAGCGCGATTTGTCGTAGTCGAAATGGCGCTCGATCAGCGGCAGGGTTCCCTTGCCGATCGAGCCGAAGCCGATCATCACGATGGGGCCGTCGATGCGCGCGTGGCGGGGCCAATGCGACATGGCGTCGATTCTCCAGGCAGGCGGGCGGGGGACGCCATTCGTCTTGCGCGGCGCTTAAAAGCAAGCCCAACGCCCGCCGTCAATAGCGCCGCGGCGCCGCATTCCGTCGCAAACCGGCGGCCGCCGCCGGCGCCGGAGAACGGCGTCGTCGGCGCGAAGGCTCGCTTTGGCGAATGGGCGACGCGAAACTTGCGCGCGCGGCCTCTGGTGGTGTAGAGGCGGACGCCCGTCGCAAAGGCATGGAGCACCCGTGGCCGCCAAGGCGCCCATCAACTGGACCAACGCCGTGACGCTCGCCAGCGTCGCCGTGCTCGTCGGCACCGAACTCGTAGGCGCCGGGACTGCGGCGGGTTGGGCGATCGGCGGGCTGTTTCAGCTCGGCGATGCGCTGACGCATGTTCTCGAAGTGGTCTTCATCCTGATGGCGCTGACGGGCCTCTATTACTTCCTGCGCGCCGCGCTCGCCCACGAGCCGATCCGCGGCTGAGCGGCGCCGTTGGAGAGCGCCCCGCCCCCCTTCACCCCTTCCTCCCCCACCCCCCACCGGTCGGCGTGACGATCTCGATCGCCTCGCCCGCCTCCAGCATCGTCTGCGCGCAGCCCGGCAGCTCTTCGAGCCGCCCGTCGTTGCGGCGCACGATGTTGTGGCCGAGTTCGCCGGGCTCGCCGCCCTCCATGCCGAAGGCGTTCACGCGCCGACGTCCGGTCAGCAACGCGAGCTCCATGCGTTGGCGGAACCGGATGCGGCGCAGCGTCCCGTCGCCGGCGCGCCAGCGGCCCTTGCCGCCGGAGCCGCGGCGGATATGGAAATCTTCGAGCACGACGGGAAAGCGCTGCTCCAGCACTTCCGGGTCGGTCAGGCGCGTATTGGTCATGTGCGTGTGCACGGCGGCCGCGCCGTCGAAGCCGGGCCCCGCCGGCGCGCCCGAGCAGATCGTCTCGTAATATTGATAGCGCGGGTCGCCGAAGGTCAGGTTGTTCATCGTGCCCTGCGCCGAGCCGAGCGCGTGAAGCGCGCCGAACAGCGTGTCCGTCACCGCCTGGCTGGTCTCGACGTTGCCGGCGGCCACCGCCGCGGGGTAGCGCGGCGAGAGCATCGAGCCCTCGGGAATGACGACGCGGATCGGCCTCAGGCACCCCGCGTTGATCGGGATTACGTCATCGACCATGACGCGAAAAACATAGAGGACAGCGGCGCGCGCGACCGGCTCCGGCGCGTTGAAGTTGTTCGGCTGCTGCGGCGACGTGCCGGAAAAATCCACCGTCGCCTCGCGCGCCTCGCGATCGACGGAAATCTTCACTCTTATGACCGCGCCTTGGTCGGTTTCGGCAGCGAACTCGCTGTCCTTCAGGCGGTCGATCACGCGGCGCACGCTTTCGGCGGCGTTGTCCTGGACGTGGCCCATATAGGCTTGCACGGTTTCGAGCGAGAACGCCTCGACCATGCGGCGGAGTTCCCGCATGCCCTTCTCGTTGGCGGCGATCTGCGCCTTGAGGTCGCTGACGTTCTGCAGCGGATTGCGCGCGGGGTAGGGGCCGTCTCCCAGCAGCTCGTAGAGCTCCTTCTCGCGAAAACGGCCGCGGTCGACGAGGAGAAAATTGTCGATATAGACGCCTTCCTCCAGGATGTTGGTGGCGCGCGGGCTCATCGATCCCGGCGCGATCCCGCCGATGTCGGCGTGATGGCCGCGCGAAGCGGTCCAGAACAGGATCGTCTTGCCCCTATCGTCGAACACCGGCGTGCAGACGGTGATGTCGGGCAGATGCGTGCCGCCGTTATAGGGCGCATTCAGCGCAAAAACGTCGCCGGCGCGGATGCGGCCCTCGTTGGCGCTGACGATCGTCTCGACCGAACGGTCCATCGAGCCGAGGTGCACCGGTATGTGCGGCGCGTTGGCGACCAGGCGCCCTTCGGCGTCGAACACCGCGCAGGAGAAATCGAGCCGCTCCTTGATGTTGACGGAATAGGCGGTGTTCTGCAGCGTCACGCCCATCTGCTCGGCGATCGACATGAAGAGATTGTTGAAGATCTCCAGCATGACCGGATCGACCTTGGCGCCGATCGCGTTGCGCCGCGCCGGCGCCTCGACCCGCCGCAGCACGACATGATTTTTCGCGGTGACCTCGGCGCGCCAGCCCTGTTCGACGACGATCGTCTGGTGCGGCTCGATGATCAGCGCCGGGCCGGCGAGCCGTGCGCCAAGCGGAATTGTCTCGCGCACGAACACCTTAGCGTCGCGCCGGGCGCCGTGGGAAAAGAACCGCGCGGCGCGCTCGGGCGAGGGCGCGGCGCTCGCGCGAAGGGGGCGCGCGCGCTCGACGAACCGCGCCGCGCCGCCGGTCGCCTCGACATTGACCGCCTCGACGACCAGCGCCTTGGCGCGATCGATGAAGCCGAAGCGCGCCTTGTGCGCGTTCTCGAAGGCGCGGCGCATCGCGGCAAGGCTGCGCCATTCGACTTCGAGCGCGGTGTCGGCGCCGGCGTAGCGCAGTTGCGCGCGCGGGCGCAGCTTGATCGACTCGCGCGCGACGCCTTGGCCCGCGACCTCGCGCAAAGCCGCCTCGCCGAGCCGATCGACGAGCGGGGCGAGCCGCGCCAGCGCCTGTTCGTTCAGCGGCTCCTCGACGCCCTGGCTGCGGTTGGCGCTGATGTCGGCGAGACCCATGCCATAGGCCGACAGGAGCGACGACAGCGGGTGGATCAGCACCGTCTTGATCGCCAGCGCGTCGGCGACGTCGCAGGCGTGCTGGCCGCCGGCGCCGCCGAAGCAGTTTAGCGCATAGCGCGTCACGTCGTAGCCGCGCGCCACCGAGATCTTCTTGATCGCCTCGGCCATCTTGGCGACCGCGATGGCGATGAAGCCGTCGGCGACCTCTTCGGCGCTGCGCCCGTCGCCGACTTCCTGCGCCAGCGCCGCGAAAGCCTCGCGCACGCTTCTTTCGTCGAGCGGCTGGTCCTGCGCGGGGCCGAAAATCTTGGGAAAATAGTCGGGGATCAGCTTGCCGGTCATGACGTTGGCGTCGGTGATCGCCAGCGGGCCGCCGCGGCGATAGCACTTGGGCCCGGGATCGGCGCCCGCCGAATCCGGGCCGACGCGAAAACGCGCGCCGTCGAAATGCAGGATCGACCCGCCTCCGGCCGCCACCGTGTGGATGCGCATCATCGGCGCGCGCATGCGCACGCCCGCGACCTCGGTCTCGAACGCGCGCTCATAGGTTCCGTCGAAATGCGCGACATCGGTCGAGGTTCCCCCCATGTCGAAGCCGATGACTTGGCGAAAACCGGCGCTGCGCGCGGTCTCGGCCATCGCGACGACGCCGCCCGCCGGCCCGGACAGGATCGCGTCCTTGCCGGCGAACAGTTCTGCGGCGGTGAGGCCGCCCGACGACATCATGAACATCAGCCGCGCGCCGGTCCGCTTGGCGTCGAGCGCTTGGCCAACGCGCGCGACGTAGCGCGAAAGAATCGGCGAGAGATAGGCGTCGACGACGGCGGTGTCGCCGCGCCCAACCAGCTTGATCAGCGGCGAGCATTCGTGGCTGACGGAAACCTGGGCGAAGCCCAGCGCCCGCGCGATTCTTGCGACCGCGCGCTCGTGTTGCGGATAACGGTAGGCGTGCATGAACACGATCGCGACCGCCTCGAAGCCTTCGCCTTTCGCGCGCGCGAGGTCGACGCGGACGGCGTCGAGGTCCGGCGCGGCCTCGACGCTTCCGTCGGCGAGAACGCGTTCGTCGATTTCGACGACGCCGGAATAGAGCTGCTCCGGCTTGAGAATCGCGCGCGCGAAGATCTTCGGGCGCGCCTGATAGCCGATCTCCAGCGCGTCGCGAAACCCCTTGGTCGTCACCAGCAGCGTGCGCTCGCCGCGGCGCTCCAGCAGCGCGTTGGTGGCGACGGTGGTGCCCATCTTGACGACGCCGATCGCCCCTGCCGGGATCGGCGCGCCGGGCGCGAGACGCAGGAGGTCGCGAATCGCCTGCACGGCGGCGTCGGCGTAGGCCGGGCTTTCCGAAAGCAGCTTTCGCGCGTGAAGCCGCCCAGCGGGATCGCGGCCGATCACGTCGGTGAACGTGCCGCCGCGATCGACCCAAAAATCCCAGGGCGCCCTATCGGCTGTTCTGGTCGAGCGCTTGCGCGCAGCTTTCGCGTCGGCCCCGTCGGTCAAGTTCCCCCCTCGCCCTGCTCGCCCTCAATTCCGCAGCCCACGGCCGCCCGCCGTGGGATTTGACAATGTCAACGTAATGTCGAGAATCGTCAATGTTATATCGATAAATCGTCGTCGTTCCGGCGGCGATTCAGGTGGGTGGGGGGACTCGATGTCGAAAACTCTCGAAGTCTTGGCTGCGCGGGAAGGGCCGGCGGCTTGGTACACGGAGCTGTCGTCAGGGGAAAAGCGCACGTTTTGGGCCTGCGCCCTCGGTTGGGGCCTCGATGGATTCGACGTCCAGATCTATGGATTGGCGCTCGCCGCGATTGCGGCGACGCTTGCGCTTAATTCGACGCAGTCGGGGTGGATCGCGACCGCGACGTTGTTCACTTCAGCGTTCGGCGGCTGGATCGCCGGATTGCTGGCGGACCGTATCGGACGAGTTCGCATGCTGCAGATCTCGGTCGCGTGGTTCGCCGTGTTCACGTTTCTGTGCGGATTTGCCCAGAATTTCGGGCAGTTCTTCGCCTTTCGGGCGCTGATGGGCTTCGGCTTCGGCGGGGAATGGGCGGCCGGCGCCGTGCTGATGGGCGAAGTGATCGCGCCGCGTCACCGTGGCAAGGCGGTCGGCGCTGTGCAGGGCGCCTGGGCGATTGGCTGGGCGGTCGCGGTGATCGCGTCTACGGCGCTGTTCGACAGCTTGTCGCCCGAAGCGGCCTGGCGCACGCTGTTCATGCTCGGAATCCTGCCGGCCTTGCTGATCTTCTTCATCCGGCGCTTCGTCAAGGAGCCGCCGGTCTTCAAAGAGACCCAACAGAACCTGGCCAACGCCGGCCGCCGCTCGAATTTCCTCGAGATCTTCTCTCCCTCGATGCTGTGGACGACCGTGCTGGCGTGCGTCCTGACCACCGGCGCGCAGTGCGGCTATTACGCGATTGCGACGTGGCTGCCGAAGTTCCTCGCCGCCGAGCGCAAGATCACGATCCTGGGCTCGGCGGGATACCTCGGCGTCCTCATCGTCGGCTCGTTCATCGGCTATCTGACCGCCGCGTATCTCGCCGATCGCATCGGGCGACGGGCGAACTTCATTTTGTTCGCCGTCGGATCGCTGGTCGCCGCGGTCGCCTATACGCAGATCCCGGTCAGCAACGAGGTGATGCTCGTCCTCGGGTTCCCGCTCGGCTTCTTCGCTTCGGGAATCTTCTCCGGCATGGGGCCGTTCCTCACCGAGCTCTTTCCGACGCGAGTGCGCGGTTCGGCGCAGGGGTTCGCTTACAACTTCGGCCGCGGCGTCGCGTCGTTCTCTCCCGTCGCGGTCGGCGCGATCGCCGGGACCCTGCAGCTCGGGGGCGCCATCGGCGTCCTTGCCGCCCTCGGCTATGGGCTCGTCATCATAGCGGCCCTTCTGCTGCCGGAAACCAAGGGACGCGTGCTGACGGCGCAATGAGCTCCAAGAGCCCGTCTTTCGGCGCGCCCGCTTCGGCGAGCGCGCCCATGGCGCAGGCGGGCGGCGACAAGCCCGGCCTCGGCCCTATCGTGTCGTCGCGCCACCTCGCGGAAGGGGCGAGTCCCGCGCTCTCCGAATTCGAATTCGGCCTGATCCTCGCCAGCCACGCTTTTCAACGATGGATGGTCAGAGCGATGGCTGCGGCGGGCGTCCAAGAACTCTCGCCGCTCGACGTCCTGGTGCTGCACACCATCAGCCATCGCGGCCGCAAGAAGAAACTCGCCGACATTTGCCTCGTCCTCAACATTGAGGATACGCACCTAGTCGCCTATGCGCTCAAGAAGCTCGAGCGGCTCAAGCTCATCAAGGGCGAACGCATCGGCAAGGAGAAGGCGGTCGCGATCGCGCCGACGGGCGAAGCGGTGTGCCTGAAGTACAGGGAGATTCGCGAGGCGCTGCTCGTCAAGGGGGTGCGCGCGACCGGGTTCCACGAAGCAACGATCTCGAGCCTCGCCGCGACGATGCGAGCGCTCTCGGGCCAGTACGATCAAGCCGCGCGCGCGGCGGCGAGCCTGTAGCGAAGCGGGCCGATCTTTGCCCCGCGCGCGATCCTACGCTATCCTTGAGACGCAAACCGACCGAGGGGTTGACGGCCATGGAATTCGTACGCTTCGGTAGGACCGGCATGAAGGTCTCGCGCCTCTGCCTCGGCTGCATGACCTACGGCTCGCCCAAGTGGCGCGAGTGGGTGCTCGACGAGGGGGCCTCGCGCCCCTTCATTCGTCAGGCGCTGGAGCGCGGGATCAACTTCTTCGACACCGCCGATATGTATTCGGCGGGCGCCAGCGAGGAGATTCTCGGCCGGGCGATCAAGGAATTCGCCAAGCGCAGCGAAGTCGTGATCGCGACGAAAGTGTTCAATGCGATGGGGCCGGGCCCCAACGCCGGCGGTCTGTCGCGCAAGCACATCTTCGAGGGGATCGACGCTTCGCTGAAGCGCCTCGGCATGGACTATGTCGACCTCTATCAAATCCATCGCTTCGATCCCCATACGCCGATCGAAGAGACCGTCGAGGCCTTGAGCGACGTCGTGCGCGCCGGCAAGGCGCTTTATGTTGGCGCGTCGTCGATGTGGACCTGGCAGTTCGCGCGCATGATTGCGATCGCGAGGGAGCGTCTCGACGCCGAATTCGTCTCGATGCAGAACTTCTACAATCTCGTCTACCGCGAGGAGGAGCGCGAGATGATGCCGTTCTGCGCCGATCAAGGGATCGCGGTCATTCCCTGGTCGCCGATGGCGCGCGGCTATCTCGCCGGCTCCGGCCTCGGCGAGGGCGCTTCGACGGTGCGCGGGCGCACCGACGCCTACACGCGCGCGCTCGGCCTGGGCTCGCGCCAGGACGAGGCGATCCGGCGCCGGGTCGAGGAGGCGGCGAACAAGTTCGGCGTCAAGCCGGCGATCGTGGCGCTGGCCTGGGTTCTCTCCAAGCCTGCCGTGACCGCGCCGATCGTCGGCGCGTCCAAGCCGCATCATCTCGACGACGCAATCGCCGCGCTGTCACTGAAGCTCGACGCCAAGACCATCGCGCGGCTCGAAGAACCCTATCGCCCGAAGGCCGTGGTCGGGCACACATGAAGCGACGGCGTTAACCGGCTCGCGCGAAGACCGCGGCGACCGCAGCGGGAATTTGCCGGGGCGTTTCGATCAGCGGATCGGCGCCGGCCGCGGCGAGCTCCTCGGCGTCGCCATAGCCCCACAGCGCGCCGATCGCGGCGATGCCGACGGCGCGCGCGCCGAGCGCGTCGTCCCGCCGGTCGCCGATCATGACCGCCCGTCGGGTCGCGCCGATGCGCTCGCGGCCCAGAAGATAGGTCAGCAATTCGCTCTTGGCGGAACGCCTACCGTCCATTTCGGCGCCGTAGATCTGGTTGAAATACCGGGTAAGGCCGAAGTGATCGAGAATTCGGCGGGCGTAAGGCTCGGCCTTCGTGGTCGCGACGAACAGGCGATAATCGAGCGCCGTCAAGCGATCGAGCGCCTCGACGACGCCGTCATAGACGGAATTCTCGAACAGGCCGATGGTCGAATAACGCTCGCGAAAAAAATTGAGCAAGGTCGGGGCGCGATCGGCGCCGACGAGCTTGGCGAAGCTTTCTTGCAACGGCGGGCCGATGCTCCAGCGCAACTCGATCGCGGCGGGAACGGGAAAGGCGACGCCGCAGGCCGCGTTCAGCCGCTCGAGCGCCGACTGCGTCGACCGCAGAATGCCGGGCGCCGAGTCCGTGAGCGTGCCGTCGAGATCGAAGATGACCGCCGCCGCGCCGTCCCTCATTTCAGCAGGACGTAGATGTCGACCTGCAGATTCGGGTCGTCCGTCGTTTTGACGTCGTTGAGGTATTCTTCAATGAACATGTCCTGCGCGTCGATGCCTTTTTCGTCGAGATAGGCGGTGATCGCCTCATAGGTCGCGTCGATGTCGTCGTAAGCGCCGCGGTGTTCGAAGCGCATCGCCTTGCCGATCGGCGTCCGCCCTAACTTGACCGCCTCGGAAAGCGAGGTCTTGCCCTCGGGAATCGATTCGAGCGGAATGGCGGCTCGGTAGGTGAAGCCGACGTCGTCGGCTTCCAGAAAGATCGCGATCGGCCGGCCGGCGGCTTTGAGTCCAGCCTTGTCGATTTCCGTGCGGATCAGGCCGATCGAGCCCATGATGGCGTCGTAGATCTCGTCGCGATTGGCCTTTCCCTCGATGGCGGCGGCCGGACGGGAGACGAGCTCGATCGTCTCTCCCATCGAGCCGCCCTCGCCCGCAGGGTTAGCGGGCGACGCGCTCGGCGCCGGCGTCGCGCTGGTCGCGGGGGAAGGGGTCGGAGCGGGCGTCTCTGTGGCGGCGGGCGTCGGGCCGGCGGTGGCCGCTGGAGAGGCGATGGCGGCCGCCGGCGTAGGGCTTGGCGCCGCCGCCGGCGCTTGTTGCGCGCGGACCGGCGCGAGAAATACGAGGGCCGCGAGGAGGAATAGGCCCACGACAATCACGATCCCCTTTCGAGCCAGTCTCTGGCGGACCATCGCGCGGCCTTTCCCGCCGGTTGGATTTCCTATCGGCGCAGTATGCGGGCAAGCGCGCGCGGCGACAAGCCGGCAATCTCGCCGCGCAGGTCGATTCTTTGTCGCGCTCACGCCGACGCGGGCTTCGTCCAGCGCAGGATCGGCTGACGCGCGGCGCGCGTTTCGTCGAGGCGCCGGCGCGGGGCGTGGCGAGGCGCGTCGAGGAAGCGCTCGCGTTCGCCGGCGAGCGCGCTCATCGCCAAGTCGCGCAAAGTCATGATGAACAGGTCGAGGCTCGCCTTCGACTCCGATTCGGTCGGTTCGATCAGCATCGCCCCGTGAACCACCAGCGGGAAATAGACCGTCATCGGGTGGTAGCCTTCGTCGATCATCGCCTTGGCGAAATCGAGCGTCGTCAGCCCGGCGTCCTTGAGCCAGCGGTCGTCGAACAAGACCTCGTGCATGCAGGCCCGCTCGCCGAACGGCGCGGCGATCAGATCAACGAGCGAGGCGCGAACGTAATTGGCGGCGAGGACCGCGTCCTCCGAGGCCTGTTTGAGCCCGTCGGCGCCGTGCGACAGAATGAAGGCGAGCGCGCGCACGAACATGCCCATCTGGCCGTGAAACGCGCTCATCCGCCCAAACGCCAGGCTGCCCTTGCCGTGTTCGACGAGATCGAGCGCTCCGCCGTTCCTGACGACATGGGGGACCGGCGCGAAGGGAGCGAGGCGATCGGAAAAGACCACCGGGCCGGCGCCGGGCCCGCCGCCGCCGTGCGGCGTCGAGAACGTCTTGTGCAGGTTGATGTGCATGACGTCGACGCCGAGGTCGCCGGGCCTGGTCTTGCCGACGACGGCGTTGAAATTCGCGCCGTCGCAATAAAAGTACGCTCCAGCTTCGTGCATGGCGTCGGCGATCGCGACGATTTCACGCTCGAACAAGCCGCAAGTGTTGGGATTGGTGAGCATGATGGCCGCGACGTCCGGGCCGAGCGCCGCGCGCACGCTTTGCGCGCTCACCACGCCGTCGGCGCCGGCGGGCACGGCGCGCACGGAAAAGCCGATGAGCGCGGCCGAGGCGGGGTTGGTGCCGTGCGCGGAGTCCGGGACGAGCACGACGCGGCGCGTCTGTTCTTCGCCGCGCGCCGCGACCGCGGCCTTGATCGCCATCATGCCGCACAGTTCGCCATGCGCGCCGGCTTTCGGCGACATCGCGACCGCGCTCATGCCGGTCATCGTCAGCAGCTTGTGCGCGAGCGCGTCGATCAGTTCGAGCGCGCCCTGGGCCGTCGAGATCGGCTGGAGCGGATGAACGTCGCAAAATCCCGGCAGGCGCGCCATCTTTTCATTGAGGCGCGGATTGTGCTTCATCGTGCAGGAGCCGAGCGGATAAAGTCCGGCGTCGATCGAATAATTGTTGCGCGAAAGGCGCACGTAATGACGCACGGCCTCCGGCTCGCTGAGGCCGGGAAGGCCGATTTCGCCGGCGCGGGCGTGGCGGCCAAGCCGCGCGGCGAAGGGCGGCGGCTCTTCGATGTCGACTCCGGTTGCGTCCAACCTCCCGGTTTCGAAGATCAGCGCCTCCTCCATGTCGAGGGCGCGATTGCCGGTGAACGAGTCGCGGCGCGCCGGGCGCGCTGGAGTCGGCCGAGTCGGGCGACCTTGGCTGTTCATCGGTCTCTCCTTGGTTCGACGAGAGGCGCGCCGCTCACAGGCATTGCGCCAACGCGGCCGCGTAGGCGGCGCGATCCGCGGCGCTGCTGAGTTCCGTCGCAGCGATCACGACGAGATCGTCGAGTCCGGCGTCGGGCGCGAGGCGGGAGGCCGGCAGGCCGCCGATCACGCCGCGCCGCGCGAGATCCTCGATGAGGCCCTGAGCGTCGCGCGGCGTGCGGATGGTGAATTCGTTGAAGAACGCCTCGTTGAGCACGCTCACCCCTTCGATCGCGCCGAGCCGCTCGGCGAGGTCGACCGCGTGGGCGTGATTGACCCTGGCGAGGCGCCTGAGGCCGGCCTCGCCGAGCAGGGTCAGATGGATGGAGAACGCGAGCGCGCAGAGTCCCGAGTTGGTGCAGATGTTGCTCGTCGCCTTTTCCCGGCGAATGTGCTGTTCGCGGGTCGAAAGCGTCAGCACGAAACTGCGCCGGCCGTCGGCGTCGACGGTTTCGCCGGCGAGGCGCCCCGGCATTTGCCGCACATATTTTTGACGCGCGGCGAACAGCCCGAGATAGGGGCCGCCGAAATTGAGCGCATTGCCGATGGATTGGCCTTCGCCGACGACGATGTCGGCGCCCATCTCGCCGGGCGAGCGCACGGCGCCGAGCGACACCGCTTCGGTGAAGACGGCGATCAGCAGCGCGCCGTGAGCGTGGGCGGCGGCGGCGATGGGCATAAGGTCGCGCAGATTGCCGAAGAAGTCCGGCGTCTGCACGATCACGCAGCTCGTCGCATCATCGATCTCGGCGCCGATGTCCTCGGAGGCGCGAACGTCGAGCGGCATACGCACAATTTCGTCGCCCGCCAACTTGGCGAGCGTCGCGGCGACGTCGGCGTATTGCGGATGGAGCCCGCCGGAGAGCGCCGCCCGGTTGCGGCGCGTCAGGCGATGCGCCATCAGCATCGCCTCGGCGCAGGCGGTCGAGCCGTCGTACATCGAGGCGTTGGCGACCTCCATGCCGGTCAGCGCGGCGACCTGGGTCTGGAATTCGAACAGCGCATGCAAGGTCCCTTGCGCGATTTCCGGCTGATAGGGCGTATAGCTGGTCAGGAATTCCGATCGCTGGATCAGGTGATCGACGCTCGCGGGAAGATGGTGGCGATAGGCGCCGGCGCCGAGGAAGAACGGCACGGACCCGGCCGCGACGTTGCGCGCCGCCATCCTTGTCAGCATGCGCTCGACTTCGATTTCGCTCATGCTCCCGGGCATGTCCAGCAGCCCGGCGAGACGTTTGTCGGCGGGAATGTCGGAAAACAGCGCGTCGATGTCGGCGGCGCCGACGCGGGCGAGCATCAGGGCGCGGTCGGAAGCGTCGAGCGGGAGATAGCGCATGGCGGATCACGCAAGGGTCGTGAGGAAGGCGTCGTAGTCCGATTGATTCATCAGCGTCTCGAGTTCCTTCGGGTCGGCGAGCTTGATCTTCATGATCCAGCCGCGGCCGAGCGCGTCCTGATTGATCAGCGCGGGTTCGGCGTCGACCTCGCTGTTGACGGCGACCACGACGCCGGAAACGGGGGCGAATACGTCGCTCGCCGCCTTGACGCTTTCGACCACCGCCGCGCCGGCGCCCTGGTCGAACTTGGCGCCGAGCGCCGGCAGTTCGACGAACACCACGTCGCCCAATTGCTGCTGCGCGTGATCGCTGATTCCGACCGTGCCCACGTCGCCGTCGATGCGGACGTATTCGTGGTCCTTGGTGAAGCGGATTTCCGACATCGGCTTTTTCCTTATCTCCGGGTGATGGGTCAGCCGCGATGATAGGCGTGCGGATGGAAGGGTAGGGGGGCGACGCGCGCGGCGAGCGGCTTGCCGCGCACCGTCAGGGCGAGCGGCGTCCCCGGCGCCGTAAGGGCGCTGGCGACGTAGCCCATGGCGATCGGCGCGCCCACGCTGGGCCCGAACCCGCCCGAAGTTACCCGGCCGACCGGTTCGCCCGACGCGCTAACGATATCGGCGCCTTCGCGCGCGGGCGCGCGCCCCTCGAGCCGGATTCCCACCCGGCGGCGGGCGGGACCCTCGGTGAGCGCTCGTTGAACGCGGGCGGTGCCGGGAAATCGGCCCTCGACGCGGCGCCGTTTCTGGATCGACCAGGCCAGGCCCGCTTCGACGGGATCAATCGTCTCGTCGAGTTCGTGGCCGTAGAGACAGAGGCCCGCTTCGAGGCGCAGCGAATCGCGCGCGCCGAGGCCGATCGGCTCAACTTCGCTTTCGTCAAGCAGGCGGCGGGCGAAGGCTTCGGCTTCGCCCGCCGGCAGAGAAATCTCGAATCCGTCTTCTCCGGTGTAGCCAGACCGCGAAACTTGCGTCGCCAACGCTGCAAATCGGATCGGCCGCGCGCTCATGAACGGCATCGCCGCGATATCGCTCTCCGGTGCCAAGCGCGCCAGCACGCGCGCGGCGGCCGGACCCTGCACCGCGATCAGCGCCGCTTCGTCGAGCCTCGTCAGGCGCACGTCGGCCGGCAAGGCTTGTTCGAGCAGCGCGAAATCGACCGCCTTGCGCGAGGCGTTGACGACGAGGTTCAGCCGACCGTCCGCGCCGGGAGGCCGCGTGACCATCAGATCGTCGATGACGCCGCCTTCGGCGTTGAGAAATTGGGTGTAGCGCTGCCGCCCGGGGGCGAGTCCGAGGATATCGGCGGGACACAGGCGTTCCAGCGCGAGCGCGGTCGTCGCATGATCGGGGCCGTCGAGCCGCGCCTGGCCCATGTGCGAGACGTCGAACATTCCGGCGCTGGCGCGCGTCTGCAAATGTTCGGCCAGAATTCCCGAGCTGTAGTGGATCGGCATGTCGTAACCGGCGAACGGCGCCATCCGGGCGCCGAGTTCGACATGCAGCCGATGAAGGGGCGTCAGCAGGATCGCGGATTCCGACATGGAGCACCGGCCACAAGCATGAAGGCGACCGCCCGCCGTTCGAGCGCTTTCGCGCGATCGAACTCTCGGCGGCGCCCCCTCTGTCTCGTGACCTGAGAGATTTCCCGCCATTGAATAGCGGTTATCCCCGTCGGTGTGCGGGCGCGAAACAAGCGCCCGCCGCTTTCCAGAGCGTCATCACCCGACGGTCCGTCAGCCTGAGCGTTTCCGGGGCGGTTGCGCCTTCGGCGCCGGAAAGACGCCGCCTTTCCGGACTCTCCCGCTGGGTGTCTTGAACTGACCGGGCAAACAAGCCCGAAGCCGACCGGTTTGTCAATGCGCGTCGGTGGCCTTGGCGGGACGGCGCTTGGGCGGCGGCGCGACCTTGGCGGCCGGGCCGTTGTCGAAACCGATGATGATCGAGTAATCGTCGGCCAACTCGGTGCGCGTCATCGGCAGGACGATCGGCTCGGAGACAAACTGGAACAGCGTCTCCGCGGCGCCGGCGGTGTCCGCCTCCAACTTGTAGACCTTGGAATAGGCCGGCTGTTGGTCGGCCTCGCGGCGCACGGTGACTCGTAGCGGCGCGCTGTAGACGCCGGGCGTGCCGGCCGGACCGATCAGCAGGTGGCCGGAAACGCCGACCGTGAGGCTGAAGTTGTTGTCGTGCTGCGGCGCGCATTCGCGCGCCGTTTGCGAAATGTCGAATTGGTAGCGAACCGAAACGTTCTCGGCGCCGCCGACGCGTAGCGACGCCGCGCCGTCCTGGATGTCGACGGTTGGGCAGTCGAGATCCTGCGAGCTCAGCGGCAAACGGACGATTTTTTCCGATTCGCGGACGTCCTGGCCCTTAGCGGAGGCGTTGGCGACAGGCTTGCTGGCGGTAAATGACGACGGAATAAGATTTTCCATCGAACTGCAGGCGCCGCAAAGGCCCGCCGCGCCGAGAACAAGGGCGAATCGCAGGTTCTTGGCAAAGGCGCTCGCACTCATCTTTTCACGCTCCGACTGGAAGACTTGTCGTTTATAGCAAAATTCCCGACCGCGGGGCCGAGGGATCAAGGCAACTGCTCGAAACCCTCCTTGAAGCCGACGAGCGAGGCCGGCACGCCGATCCCCTCTTCGGGCGTTTGGAAGAGGACGAAGGTCGCGGTCTGCGCGCTCTCCATTTTACTGAGCAGTTTGTCGTCGATCACGACCTCGGCGACGCATCCGTTGGGCAGGCAGCGCACGAAACTCATGCGCCCGAAATCCTCTTGGTCGAGCTTCAGACCGAGGCCGGTCGGGATCAGCACGCCGAGCGGCGCGACGACGCGCAACAGTCGACTCTTGCGGTCGGCCGTCTTCAGGGCGATGACGACCAAGGTGATGTTGGGCCGGTCCTCGTCGACGACGCTCTGGACGATTGCGCATTGCTCCGAGGACGCTCCCGGCGGCGCTTCGCAGCGCGTTTCCCACTCGCCGTGTTTGTCCTTGACCGCGGCCGGCGCGGGCGTTGCGGAAAGACCGAGCGCCAATGCGCAAAGCCCGATAAACGCGGCGCCGGCCCGCCGGGTCGCTCTTCCCGCTCCGATCCCGCCGCCGGGAAAGCCGCAAACCATGAATACCGTTGTGTGTTCGCCGATCGACGGCATGGCGTATCAAAAGTCCTGTCGCTGTCAAGGCGCTCGCCGATCTGCGCCGATCGGGCGCGGCGCGCGCGTTGGCGAGCGTGTTCGGCTGTGACGCCTTCGTGCGGGCGAAAAAAGACGGGCGACCGGCGTCGGCCGGCGATGGAGATGGTGGGCGCTAGAGGGATCGAACCTCTGGCCCCTACCATGTCAAGGTAGTGCTCTACCGCTGAGCTAAGCGCCCAACTCCATCGGCCCCCGTTAAGAGGCCTCGCGACCGCGAGTGCGGCGGGATATAAACAATCGTCTTGCCGCGCGCAATGGCGTATTCTGGGCAAAAGGTTGGAGCGACGGCCCGACGATGGTCCCCAGTCTGACGCTTCGACCCGCCGCGCTCGCCGACCTGGACGCGATCATGGCGATCGAGCGGGCGCCGGGGTTCGAGCGTTTTGTCGGCCGCTCGTCGCAAGCCGAGCATCGCGCCATGATGGCGTCGTCGAACTACGCCTATTTGATCGGCGAGGCGGCCGACGGCGAGGTTGCGGCGTTCGCCATTCTCAGGGACCTGGAGGACGCGCACGGCAATCTCTACCTGAAGAGAATCGCCGTCGTCCGGCCGAACGAGGGCGTCGGCGGCGCGTTTTTCGGCCTCGTCGTCGCGTGGGCGTTCGCCCACACGGCTACGCATCGCTTCTGGCTCGACTGTTTCGCGGATAACGCGCGCGCGCAACGAGTCTACGAGAAGCTCGGTTTTTCCCGCGACGGCGTGCTGCGCCAGGCGTACCGCGCCCCGGACGGGAGCCGCCTCGATCTGACGATGATGGCGATCACGCGGCCGCAATGGAAGGCGAGGGCCGAGGGGAAATGAGCCGCCCGTTGCGGGGGGCGGCCTGTTATGAACCCCGCCTTTCGAGAACAAGAAGGCCGCCGTGGACCCGGGCGTTGGCTTCGACGCGCAGAACCGCGGGCTCGCTTGTCGTCATGACGAACCATGGCGCGGCGTTCGCCTGGAGCGCCGTGACGGCGTGAGCGAAGCGGCCCGAGGGCAGCAGGAGATAGGGCGCTTCCCACGTCGTTTCGATGTTGAACGCGACGAGCCCGCCAGGCGGCGTCACGCGGGCGGCGGCGGCGAAAAGGGCCGTGAGCTCGCCGAGATAAATGACAGTGTCGGCTGCGAAGACGAGATCGAACCGTTCCGACGTCTGTTCGAGAAATGCGATCATATCGGCTTCGACGAGCGAATCGTAAAGTTTCCGATCACTCGCCTTGACCAGCATGCGCGGAGACAGATCGACGCCGACGAGCCGCGATCGGCCGGGTCGCAAATGCGGCCCGGCAAGGCCCGTGCCGCAGCCCAGATCGACCGCTCGCGGCAAATCTTTGCCCGTCGCGGCGACGAGCCGGGCGAGCTTCTCCGGCACATGGTAGCCGAGCACCTCGACGAGTTGGTTATCGAAGCTCTCGGCGAAGCGGTCGAAATAGGCGACGAGATAGTCGCGCGGCGCCCGATCGAGCTTTTCGCCGGCGACCGCGTCGAGGAGATAGCGCTGGACTGGATCTTCCCGAAAGCTCGCCAGCCGCGCCCGACCCAGACGCAGCGCCGCGTCGCGATGACCGTACGCGCTCAAAATCTGGAAGGCGGTTCCCGCCATGCTTTGTAGATCTTCCGCGTCGGACCCGGCGGCGTCTCGATAGGCGGCGAACGCCGACTCGGCTTCGCCGTCGATCATGGTTTCGAGAAACCGCGCCAAAGCGAACCGCTGGATGAGCTTCTGATCCGCCGCGCCCGTCGCGACCTGTCTCGCCAGGGCGCGGGAGGCGCCGGCGAAATCGCCGGTGAAGAACAGGGCCTGCCCGAGGCCCGCGTAGACGAGAGCGTTTTGGCAACCGGTCGCGATCGCCCCGCGCCAGTATTGCACGGCCTCCGGGTAACGCCGTTGTTCGAAGCACAGAAGGCCGAGGCCGAAGGCGGCGTCCGCGAGTTTCGGATCGCGCGTCAACGCGGCTTTGAAGGCCTCTTCGGCGCGATTCTTGTCCGAAAGTTGGTTGGCGACCAGGGCGAGGCCCAGCCACGCCCGCGCCGGCGCCGGATCGAGATAGAGCGTCCGTTCGAAAGCGGCTCGGGCTTCGGCAGCGGCGCCCGCCGCGTGCAGCGTGCAGCCGAGGTCCAACCACAGCGCTGCGTCATCGGGCGCGATCGCCGCCGCGGTCGCGAGCACGACGCTGGCCGCTCGCGGATTGCCAGCCGCCCAGTGGGTCAGGCCGAACCGCCTCAAGGCTTGCGCCGGCGACGTCTGCTGCAGGAACAGAGAATCGAGCGGTTTGCTTGCGGCCCGCCAAGCGGCGATCCGCGATACGATCTCGGCGGTGTCGAGACGCGCGACAATGGGCGGAAGGTCGAAGTCGGCGGCGTTCGCGGGCGTCGGAAAATGCTCGACGTCCGCCGGTTGAACGCCCAGGTCCTGCCAGGATTGGAGCAACGCGCCGTCTTCGTCGAAGCCGCGCCGCTTGCGCGCCGTACGCGAAACGCTCTTTGTCATTCCGATCTCCCGCGAAAGCTCGAATCAAGACCGAGATGCCGCAGGATGGCGGGGCGAGGCTGGCGCGAACCTTACCAAACCGGAAATGAGCGATCGGGACGCGCGCCAGCCAGAAGGCGCGAGCCGGCGCCCTCGCGCGCATTGACTTCGTCGCCGCGACGTGGTTTCCAACCGTCCGGTTGGCGCCTTCGGCGCCATGATCGGGCCCTTGCGATGACGCGCCGCGTGTCGAAAACGACGAGCAAATCGCTCGCCGCCGTTAAAGGCGGCGCGACCCATTAGCTGCGCCTCGGCTCCGGTTCCTCCCCCGGCGGGGCGTTGAGGCGCCTGCCCGGATGGGCGAAGCGGGGGAAACCGCCAGCACAAGGATCAACTGTCATGCAAGGCTTCAGGGTCGCGGTCGTCGGCGCCACCGGCAATGTCGGCTGCGAAATGCTCGCCATTCTCGCCGAGCGACGCTTTCCCGTTTCTGAGGTCGTCGCCTTGGCGTCGTCGCGCTCGATCGGCAAGGAAGTGTCCTTCGGCGATCGCGTGCTCAAGTGCAAGGCGCTCGAGAACTACGACTTTTCCTCGACCGACATTTGCCTGATGTCGGCGGGCGGCGCGGTGTCGAAGGAGTGGGCGCCGCGAATCGGCGCGCAAGGCTGCGTCGTCATCGATAATTCCTCCACCTGGCGCATGGACCCGGCGGTGCCGTTGGTGGTGCCGGAAGTGAACGCCGAGGCGGCGAAGAATTTCGCCGCCAAGAACATTATCGCCAATCCGAATTGCTCGACCGCGCAGCTCGTCGTCGCGCTGAAGCCGCTGCACGACAAGGCGCGCATCCGCCGCGTGGTGGTTTCGACCTACCAGTCGGTTTCCGGCGCCGGCAAGGAGGCGATGGACGAACTCTTTTCGCAAACCCGCGCGGTGTTCGTCTCCGACCCCGTCGAGCCAAAGAAGTTTCCCAAGCGCATCGCCTTCAATCTGATCCCGCAAATCGACGTCTTCATGGACGACGGCGCCACCAAGGAAGAATGGAAGATGGTGGTCGAGACCAAGAAGATCCTCGATCCCAAGATCAAGCTGACCGCCACCTGCGTGCGCGTGCCGGTGTTCATCAGCCATTCCGAGGCGGTCAACATCGAGTTCGAGAACCCGATCAGCGCCGAGGAGGCGCGCGACATCCTGCGCCAGGCGCCGGGATGCCTGGTCATCGATCGGCGCGAGCCGGGCGGCTACATCACGCCGCACGAGGCCGCCGGCGAGGACGCGACCTACATCTCGCGCATCCGCGAGGACCCGACGATCGAAAACGGCCTAAACCTCTGGTGCGTCTCGGACAATCTGCGCAAGGGCGCCGCGCTCAACGCCGTGCAGATCGCCGAAGTTCTCGCCAATCGCGGCTGGCTGAAGCCGAAGCAGAAGGCGGCGTGACCGTCATGGCCGGATTGAGCGACGCCATTCCGGCCGAGGCCGTCCTGCCGCCAATCGATATGCAGATAGGCTTCGACGCGCCGGGACGCCCGACGCTCAGCTCGCGTCCCGACGCGCCAGCCTTGCGGCTGCTGCGGGCCTGCCGCGAAAGCGGCCGAACCGTCGTCCACGCGCGCCAGGATTCGGTCGAGCCCGGTTCGGTCTTTGCGCCCTTCCGTCCCGGCAAAGCGCCGCGCGAGGGCTTTTCCCCCGAGCCGGGCGAAGCGCCTCCGGCCAAGAGCGTCAACGCGGCTTTCATCGGCGCCGACCTCGATCTGCGCCTGCGCCTCAATTCTGCTAGGATGGCGAGGCACGCTGCCGCTTCACATTGGTACCCCTTCGATGGCGCCTGATTCAGACGTTCGCCTTCTCACCTCGCCGCGCATCTTCCTCGTCGGCATGGCGGCCTTCCTCATTCTGGTCGGTTTCGTCGTGCTGATCCTCTATAAGCAGATTGCGGTCGCCTTCGACGCCAATCCCGGGCTCAATGGCCTCATCGTCGGCGTTTTGGCGATCGGGTCGCTGTTCGCTTTCCGCCAAGTTTTCCGTTTGTTTCGGGAAATTCGCTGGGTCAATTCGCTTGTCTCGCCGGGACGCTTGGGTCGCGTCGGCAAGCCGCGGCTGCTCGGCCCGATGGCGACGATGCTCGACGCCGGCGCCGGCGCGCGCGGTCTTTCGACGCAGACGACCCGCGCGATCCTCGATTCCATCGGCATGCGCCTCGACGAGGGGCGCGAACTCAGCCGCTATCTCGTCGGCCTGCTGATCTTCCTCGGCCTGCTCGGCACCTTCTGGGGCCTGTTGGAGACGGTCCATTCGATCAGCGGCGTCATCGACAGCATGAAGACCGGCGCCGATACGACGACGATGTTCGACGACCTCAAGAGCGGCCTTTCGGCGCCGATCGCCGGCATGAGCATTTCCTTCACTTCGTCGCTGTTCGGTCTGTCCGGCTCGCTGATCCTCGGCTTTCTCGACCTTCAGGCCGGGCAGGCGCAGAACCGCTTCTATACGGAGCTGGAGGACTTTCTCGCCAGCCATGTCGTGACCAACCCGCCTCCAGCGCTCGACGTGCGGGATGAAGGGGCGATGGTCGACGCCGATCCGTTGGATCAGGGCGACGGCTTCGCGGCGATGGCGAACCTGGCCGAAGGCATTCAATTGTTGGTGACGCACATGCGCCAGGAGCAACAGCAAATTCGCGATTGGGTCGAGGCGCAATCCGCCCAGCAGGAGGACATCCGCAAGCTCCTGCGACGGCTCGCCAGCGAACGCGAAACGCGCTGAGCGCCGCCGCGTCGAGGCGCGCTTCGCGCCGGATTTTAAGGAGTTGAGCGATGGCGCTGTCGCGCGCACGCAGCTACGGAAGCGTGAATTACTGGCCCGGTTTCGTCGATGCGCTGTCGACGATGTTGCTGGTGATCATCTTCCTCTTGTCGGTCTTCATGCTCGCGCAATTCTTCCTTTCGCGCGAGGTGACCGGCAAAGACACGGCGCTCGCGAGGCTCAACCGACAGATCGAAGAGCTGACCAGCCTGCTCGCGATGGAGCGCTCGCAGAAGAGCGAAGACCAGACGAAAATCGCCATGCTTTCGGCGACGCTTGAAACTTCGCAGACCGAGCGGCAGCGCCTGCTGAGCGAGGCCGTCGAGGGCGGCGCCAGCGCCACCGCGGCGAGCGACAAGGCGAGCGCGGCCGCCAATGCGCTCGAAGCGCAAGCGCAGATCTCCCAGCGCGCGTTGGCGCAGATCGACATTCTCAATGAGCAGATCGCGGCGCTGCGCAAGCAACTGATGGCGATCCAGCAAGCGCTCGACGTTTCGCAGGCGTCCGACAAAGAGGCGCAGGCCAAAATCGCCGATCTCGGTCAGCGCCTCAACGTCGCGCTGGCGCAGAAGGTGCAGGAGCTCTCGCGCTATCGCTCGGATTTCTTCGGCCGCCTGCGGCAGATTCTCGGCTCGCGGCCGGACATCCGGGTCGTCGGCGACCGCTTCGTGTTCGAATCCTCGGTGCTGTTCGAATCGGCCAAGGCGGACGTCAGCGCGGCGGGCCGCCAGTCGCTCGACAGCCTAGCCGCCGCCGTGCTCGATCTTGAGCGCGAAATCCCGCCCGACATCCCCTGGATCCTGCGCATCGACGGCCATACCGACTCCAAGGCGATCACCGGCGGGCAATTCAAGTCGAACTGGGATCTGTCGGCGGCGCGCGCGATCGCGGTGGTGGAATATCTCGTCTCCAAGGGCATCGAGCCCGATCGCCTCGCCGCCGCCGGTTTCGGCGAATTCCAGCCGATCGACACCGGAACCGACGACCAGGCGCTGGCGCGCAACCGCCGCATCGAATTGAAGCTGACCGAGCGGTGAACGCGTCGCGCCGGACTTTGCGCGCGTTCGAGCTGGCCGATCGCTGCCGCGCCCGCCGAATGCGCAACCCTGGTCCACTAGGCCCGATTTCAAACCGTTCGGTGCCTTTTTCTGTCCCTCCGCCGTCTCACCGTAATGCGCAATGACCAGCTTGGCGATTGCACGCTGTATGATATGATGCTATATACATAGGAGGATAATCGCTTATCTGGGATCATCATGCCGAGCGACGCGACCACCCGTTGGACCGTATCGGTTTCCAAGGACACCGACATCGCGGTGCGCAGCTTTCTCGCGCAGCGCGGGATGAAGAAGGGCGACCTGTCGAAATTCATCGAGGAAGCCGTCAAATGGCGGGTGCTCGATCGGACCATCGCCGAGGCGCGCGGCAAATTCGCCGATCTGCCGCCGGAGGCGCTGGATTCCCTGATCGACGAGGCGGTCACGGCGACGCGGCGGGCCGGCGCCGCGAAAACCGGGTGAGGCGTGCGGCTCGTCGGCGCCAACGTTCTCGTCAGCGCCTTGTTGTTGAGCGCGTCGCTGCCAGCCCATCTCGTCGCGCTATGGCGCGAAGGCCGTTTCGACCTTTTGACCTCGGCCGATCAGCTCGACGAGCTGATGCGCGTGACCCGCTATCCAAGAATACGTGAGCGGCTTGCCCCGGCGCTGGCGGGACGCCTCATCAACGAACTGCGCGAAATCGCCGTCGTGGTGAAAGACTTGCCCGTCGTCACGGTCTCTCCGGACCCTTACGACAACTAAAGGCCCGCCACCCCGCCCCAGCTTGGCGTTATGCGAAGCGCTCCGTCGGATATCATCAGGGCCAGCGGTGGAAAGCCGCACCAAAAGGCCGGACGTATGACCGCAGCCGACCAAAGGGATCAAAGCGTCAAATAAACGCTTGCCAACCGGGGCCGTCCACATATGACGGCGGAGATGATTCGACTTGAACTTAACGTGCTCTGGCGAATAGTCCGCCACGCTGAATACACGCGCCGCAGACGGCGGGAATCGACCTGTTGCGGTCGGTCGACATGTTGCAAATATCAAGATACGTCAAACAGCGAATTTTGCGCGAAAAGCGGGAGCTTTTGAGAGACAGGCCGACAAGGCGGCGTCTCCGGAAGACGGATGACGTTCGAGAGAGGCGCGACGCTCGCGCGGACGCGCCAGGCGTTTACGGTGATGGGGTGGACGGCGCCCCGAGCGGCATCGATGCGCCATGATGGTCGGTGTCATGAACCCATCAGAGGGAAGCCCTCCATGGGCAAGTCTATCGAGAATCTGTCGTTTGTCACGGTCGTCGGGCTCGATATCGCCAAGAATGTTTTTCAGGTTCACGGCGTCGACGCGAAGGGCGCGGCGATTGTGGCGCGCTCGGTGCGTCGCGGCCGAGCCCGCCGGCGCCGCCGGTTATGAACGCCGTCCTGCCGGAAAAATCGCGCATCCTCGCCCCTCCTCTGGTGGCCAAGGCGCAAGGATGCGCGCCGAGGCGGCGCCTGGGCAAACGCGCGGGAATCGCGCTATGCTTTTTCTCGCCGGATCGGCGCAAAGAAGTTCCTTCAGGAGACGCGACAATGGCCGCTTTCGACGATGAGGCGGAGGTCGGCGCCAAGCGCCCGAAGCCGCCGGTCCATGAAATCGGCCAGGCGCTCGACGATCTCTCGGCGCCGGAACTCGCCGAGCGCATCGAGATTCTAAAACGGGAAATCGCCCGGCTCGAGAGCGCGATCGAGGCGCGCAAGGCGACCCGCCACGCCGCCAGCGCGTTCTTCAAGAGCTGAACCAGCGCCGGCGCCGGCGGCTTGTCGCTTTTTGGCGCAAACGGCCCGGCGGCGGCTCGCGCCGACCGGCGAATGCGGCGCTCGCCCCCGTGCGCCATTAACCGATCGTTAACGATTATCAATTATGAATGTATCCGACCCAATTCTCGGGTTCTGAATGGCTCCTATCCGTTCTGTTCGATGCCTCCCATCAACCAGTCACTTAGCCGCCTTCGGGCGGCTATTTTTTTGACATTTTCGCCAATTCGTTAACCTTATCGAAAGGTAAATGACCGCCGGCGCCGCAGCGGCGTTAATCTTGCGTCGAACCGCCGTCAGGCGCGAAACGTTCGAAATCGGAACGCCTCGCGCGTCAAACCCGCTGGGACAGGAGAGCAGCTCATGGGTCGTCACGACGGGTCGACGCAGAGCAGGTCGGCGGCCGACGAATGTGCGGCGAACACGGTTTCCTTCGTCCACCGGCTCGCGGCGTCGAACGCGTTCAAGTCGCTGTTCAGCGAGGGCATGACCCTGGTCGAAGACGCGGCGGCCTATCTCGACGGCCCCGGACGCGAGGAGTCGCGGCAATTGCCCCGCCCCCTCGCCCTGGCCTATGCGACGGAGAGCATGCGGTTGACGACGCGGCTGATGCAGGTCGCCTCCTGGTTGCTGCTCCAGCGCGCGGTCAACGAGGGAGAAATGACGACCGCGCAGGCTTTGAGCGAGAAGCACAGGATCCGGCTGGTCGAGCAGGAGATCGCCTGCGACGCGGAACTGTTCGAAAAACTGCCGCCGCTGTTTCGCCAGTTCAGCCTTAAGTCCCTGCGCCTGCAGGCGCGCGTCGCGCATCTCGACCAATCGATGGCGGCCGCCGGCGGGCTCGCCGTCGCGCCGCGGCGCTCGGCGGTCGCCTCTCAGGTCGAGCGGCTGCAGGCGGCCTTCGCCCGATAGGCCGCGCGCCGCGCGAAGCGGCGGGGCTGCGATTTGGCCGACCCTTCGGGCTTGCGCGGCCCCACTTTTGGCCGCATTGGTCGGCAAGTTTCGCTTCGAATCGAGTTTGACCGCGCGCCATGGCCGTCGCCCCCTCCTGCCGCCTCTATTTGATCACGCCGCCGCTCGGCGGCGCCGATCTTGCCGCCTTCGCGCCGCGCTTCGCCGAGGCGCTGGGCGCCGGCGACGTGGCGAGCGCGCTGCTGCGCATCGCCCCGGCGGCGCAAGGCGAGGCCAAGCGGATCCTCCAGCCGCTCGTCGAACTGGCGACGGCGCGCGACGTCGCGGCGCTGATCGAAGGCGACGCGCGGCTGGCCCCGCGCGTCGGGGCCGACGGCGCGCATGTCTCAGGGGTCGGCGCCGAACTCGCCGAGGCCTTGGCGAGCCTCCATCCCACGCGCATCGTCGGGGCGGGGGGCTTGCGCTCGCGCGACGACGCGATGAGCGCGGGCGAAGCGGGCGCCGATTACGTCATGTTCGGCGAGCCGCGGCGCGACGGCTTCGCGCCGCCGCTCGCCGAGACGCTCGAGCGCGTCGCCTGGTGGGCGGAAATCTTCGAAACGCCCTGCGTCGCCTTCGCCGGGGCGCTCGGCGCGGCGACGCCGTTGACGGCGGCGGGCGCCGATTTCGTCGCGCTCGCCGACGCCGTCTGGCTGGCGTCTTCGGCGGCGGCCGCGGTGGCCGAGGCGCAGGCGCTCATCGCCAAAGCAACGGTCTGACGGCTCATGAAGAAAGCGTTTTGCGCCGGCTTCGTCCTATTTCTCGCCTTCTCGGCGTCCGGCCCGTCGCGCGCGCAGAGTTTTTCGCCGCCGTTCGCGCCGCCATCCCAAAGCGGCGGCCCAGCGTTCGCGCCGCAGCCGACGCCGGCGCAAGGGCCGGCGCCCGATCTGGCGTTCGGCGCCTATCAGCGCGGCTATTACACGACCGCGTTCCGGGAAGCGACGAAGCGCCTCGCGGCGAACCCGAAGGACGCGGCCGCGATGACCTTGATCGGCGAAATCTATCGCGACGGCTATGGAGTGCGACAGGACCAGGCGGAGGCCGCGCGCTGGTATCGCCTGGCGAGCGCGCTCGGCGACCGCGAGGCGCAGTTTGCGCTCGGCGTGCTGCTGCTCAACGGCGCGCCGGGCGTCGACAAGGACCGCGCCGGCGCGAGGGGCGAGTTCGAAAAGGCGGCGGCGCAGGGCCAGGCCGGAGCGCTTTACAATCTCGGCGTGATGGCGATCGAGGGCGAGGGGACGGGCAAGCCCGATTTCGCCAAGGCGGCCGACTATTTCCGCCGCGCCGCCGACGCCGGCGACGGCAACGGCGCCTATTCCTACGGCGTGCTGCTGCGCGAGGGGCGCGGCGTTCCGCTCGACATCACGGAGAGCGCGCATTGGCTCAAGCGCGCCGCCGACGGCGGCATCATCGCCGGTCAGGTCGAATATGCGATCATGCTGTTCAACGGCGTCGGCGTTGAAAAGAACGAGGCCGCGGCGGCGAAGATCTTCCTCAACGCGGCGGCGCACAACAACCCGATCGCGCAAAACCGCCTCGCCCATCTCTACGTAACCGGGCGCGGCGTGCCGCGCGATCTGGTCGAAGCGGCGACCTGGAACCGCTTCGCCAAGGCCGCCGGCATCGACGACCCCGAGCTCGACGCCGCGACCGCCGACCTGACCCCGGAAGAAAACGCGCGCGTCGACGCGCTCGTGCGCCGCCAGGCGGAGTTCTAGCGGCGGCGGAGACGCGGCGCCTCGCCGTGACCCTCGACGCTTCGCGTCCTGGCCGCGACATGGCGTCGCGCCAGGCGCCGACTCCTCCTGCGGTTCGGCGCGCCGCGCGGACCTCGGCCGGGAAAACCAGGCGGGAGCGCCGACCCATCGGGCGCTTCGGTCGAAAATCTCGATCCGCGATCGCCGATTGTCCGCGCCGCCGCGATGCCGCACATTGCGCGCGCACGCGATGAGGATAAGGCGCCATGATCGACCGCCGGACCGCCGCAACCGATGCTTTCCCTGTCAGCCAGCGCAATCGCATAAAGCGCTTGCACGAACGCGGGCGTTACGATCGGAACGCGGTCTTCGCCGTGCTCGACGCCGGTTTTTTTTGTCATGTCGCCTACGTCATCGACGGCCAGCCCTATTGCACGCCGACCATTCATTGGCGCGAAGGCGACGTCCTCTATTGGCACGGTTCGTCCGCCAGCCGGATGATGCGCCATCTTCGCTCAGGGACGCCGGTCTGCGTGACGGTCTCGCATCTCGACGGCCTGGTGCTGGCGCGCTCCGCATTCCACCATTCGGTGAATTATCGCTCGGCGATGTGCTTCGGCGCGGCGCGGATCGTTGTGAACGCCGAGGAAAAGGCGCGGGCGCTCGACGCCTTCGTCAACCGCCTCTATCCCGGTCGAGCCGAGCAATTGCGCCCCATCCGGCCCCAGGAGGTCAAGGCCGCCATGGTCGTCGCGATGCGAATCGACCAGGGGTCGGCGAAAGTGCGCGCCGCCGGCGTCAGCGACGACGAAGAGGATTACGAACTGCCGATCTGGGCCGGCGTGATTCCCGTGCGCACCCTCGTCGGGGAGGCCGAGCCCTGCGCAAGGCTGCGGCCGGATGTCGCCCGACCCGAGGGTCTGGCCGCCTACCGCGCCGGAAGAACGCTGGACGAAGCGCTGGTCGAGACGCAACGAAGTTACGGGGACGATCGCGCGCGCTGACGGCGCGGCGCGCCTCCAGGCGGGATCGAGGCGCAATCGCCGCCGCGGAGCGACCGGCCTTGGCGGCGGCGGAGCGCCCGCCTATAACGCCGGCATGGCCAAAGGCAAATCGGCTCTCCCCATTTCGTCGCGCAAGCCGGCGGCCGAGTCCGCGGCCGCGGCGCGGCGGCGCGCGGAGGCGGTTTTCGAGCGCCTCGCCGCAGCCCGGCCCGAGCCGAAAAGCGAACTCGAATACCGCAACCCCTTCACCCTGCTCGTCGCCGTGGTCCTCTCGGCCCAGGCGACCGACGCCGGCGTCAACAAGGCGACGCGCGCGCTGTTCGCCGTCGCCGACACGCCGGCCAAGATGGCGGCGCTCGGCGAAGAGGGGCTCGCCGAGCGGATCAAGACGATCGGCCTCTACCGCAACAAGGCCAAGAACGTCATCAAATTGTCGGAGGCGCTGATCCGCGATCACGGCGGAAAAGTCCCCCGCGATCGCGAGGCGCTGGAGGCGTTGCCGGGCGTCGGACGCAAGACCGCCAACGTGGTGCTCAATGTCGCGTTCGGCGAGCCGACGATCGCCGTCGACACCCATGTCTTTCGCGTCTCCAACCGCATTCCGCTGGCGCGCGGCAAGACGCCGCGCGAAGTCGAGGACGGGCTGATGAAAATCATCCCGCCGCGCTTCCTGACGCACGCGCACCACTGGCTGATCTTGCACGGCCGCTACGTCTGCAAGGCGCGCAATCCGGCGTGCGCGACGTGCGTGATCGCCGACCTGTGCGCCTACGCGGGCAAGACCGTTTAGGCGAACCGCGCCGGCCGGCCGCGCGCCGTCACCCCGCTATGGCCGCCGCCGGCGCGCCCGTCCCCGCCTCCGCTCCTTCGGCCAGCGCCTGATCGAGCTTGGCGCGGTCGAGCTCCCCCTCCGAGGCCGAGATCACGATCGCGGCGACGCCGTTGCCGCAGATGTTGGTCAGCGCGCGGCATTCCGACATGAACTTGTCGATGCCCAGCACCATCGCCATCCCCGGCACCAGCGCGGGACTGACCACCGCGAGCGTCGCGGCCAGCGTGATGAAGCCGGCACCGGTGACGCCCGAAGCGCCCTTCGACGTCAGCATGGCGACGACGAGAATCGTCATCTGCTGGGCGAACGTCAGATTGACGCCGAGCGCCTGCGCGATGAACAGGGTCGCCAGCGTCATATAGATGTTGGTTCCGTCGAGATTGAAGGAATAGCCGGTGGGCACCACCAATCCCACCACCTGCTTGGAGCAGCCGAGCCGCTCCAGCTTCTCCATCAACTGCGGCAACGCGCTTTCCGACGACGAGGTGCCGAGCACGATCAGCAACTCGGCCTTGATGAAGGCGAGGAAGCGGAAAATGCTGAAGCCGGAGAACCAGGCGATCGCGCCGAGCACCACGACGACGAAGATGATCGCCGTCGCGTAGAACATCGCGATGAGGAAGAACAGGTTGCCGAAGAATTTGGGGCCGTTGACGCCGATGGTGTAGGCCATCGCGCCGAAGGCGCCGAACGGCGCGGCGCGCATGATGATGTTGATGATGCCGAACATCGCCTTGGCGACCTCGTCGACCAGGCCGCGCAATGCGGCGCCGCGCGCGCCCATCAGCATCAGGGCGAAGCCGAACAGGATCGCGAACAGCAGCACCTGCAGCACGTCGCCGCGCGCGAAGGCGCCGACCACGCTGTCGGGAATGATGTGCAGCACGAAATCGACCGGCTTCATTTCGCCCGCTTGTTTGGCGAAGGAAGCGACGGCGGCGGCGTCGGCCTGGCCGGCCGCGCCCGCGCCGGGCGTGAAGACATTGCCGATGACCAGGCCGATCGCGAGGGCGAAGGTCGAGACGATCTCGAAATAGACCAGCGCCTTGACGCCGATGCGCCCGACGCTCGCGGCGTCCTTGATGTTGGCGATGCCGGAGACGATGGTGCAAAAGATGATCGGCGCGATCACCATCCGGATCAGGCTGACGAAGCCGTCGCCCAGCGCCTTGATCCATTCGTTCTTGGCCAGCCACGGCGCGTAGACGCCGAGCAGCCCGCCCAGCACGATGCCGAACAGCACCTGGACATAGAGAAGCGAGTACCACGGCTTGCGCTGCTGCATGGATTTCCCCTCGTTTCGCCCCCTCGCCTCGACGCGCCAATCGCGGCCGCGGGCCCCTTCGCGCGGCGGCGAAATGTCGTTTGATGGAGCCTAAACCGGCGGCGGGCAAGAGGAATATCCCCCCGCGGCGAAGCGTCGCGGCCGAAGCCCGGCCGTGCGCCGCCGCGAGCGATCGGCGCGTCGCGCCCCTCGGCGAGAACGAGCGGCGAGGCGCGCCTCGAGCGGCCGGCGGGTGAGAGCGCTTCGCCGGCCGGTCATATCGCCAACGATCGATCCCCGTCCGGGATCGAACGATTGCAAGGCGTTGGGCGCCGTTTTCTGTCCCGATGTAACTCCCAAGCCGCCCCCTTGCGGAGCGCCAAAATCAGTTTCGGTCAAACTGATCGCGCTCGCCGACTCGGGTTCGTTCGCGATGCGATTCATTTTTGTTCTCGTGTCGCCGCCGTCCGCTGCCGGAATCGCTTTCTCTGGCCCGTTGAAAAGAGGGGCGGCTTGGGCGTTACGAAGGGACAGAAGATGGCGGCCAAAGTCTTGAAATCAGGCCCCGCGGGCCCGGACCGGCGCCGGCCTTCTCGCGTCGATGGCGGGGTCGGGTTCCGAGGCGCCGGGATTGCGCGTCAGCGCCCCCGCGCGCTCAGGCTGCTAGATTCACACATCGTCATTCGCCCTCATAGCGCGAACGCCGCGCTTTGCGGCTTGGAACTCGAACCAGCCTTCGAGCATGACGACCGGGCCGGGTTTTCCGTAGTAGCCGGTCCATCCGCC
>Ga0326727_10004436_pt1 | contig 42205 bp, 32 predicted proteins | sample MB2enrmetagenome_FD_207643 | JGI IMG/M metagenome (GOLD analysis project Ga0326727, IMG submission 207643) | Lab enriched peat soil microbial communities from McLean, Ithaca, NY, United States - MB29MY | ecosystem: Environmental > Terrestrial > Soil > Wetlands > Peat | place: USA: New York...
CGAATGGCTTGGGAATGATGTAATCCTTACCGAAGTGCAGGTGGGTGACTCCGTAGGCGCGCAGCACCATGTCGGGAACGTCTTCCTTCGCCAGCGCCGCCAGGGCGCGCGTCGCCGCAACCTTCATCTCTTCGTTGATGGCTCGTGCTCGAACGTCCAGCGCGCCACGGAAGATAAAGGGGAAGCCGAGAACATTGTTGACCTGGTTGGGATAGTCGGACCTCCCCGTGGCCATGATCAGGTCCGCCCTGGCTTCTTTCGCGGCTTGGTAGCCAATCTCCGGCACAGGATTAGCCATGGCGAAAATGATCGGCTGATCCGCCATTGAACGCACCATGTCCTGCGTCACAACATTGGGGCCGGAGAGGCCGGTGAAGACGTCCGCTCCCTTCATGGCTTCCGCGAGGGTTCGCGCCGTGGTTTTGGAGGCGAAGCGGGCTTTGTAGGGGTTCATGCCTTCGCCACGCCCTTCGTAAACGACGCCCTTGGTGTCGCAAAGAATAATGTTTTCCCGCTTCATCCCCAGTCGAACGTAGTGCTCGGCGCAGGCAATCCCGGCCGCTCCGGCGCCGTTGATCACCATGGTGATCTCGCCGATGTCCTTCCCCACGATCTCCAGCGCGTTTACGAGAGCTGCTCCGGTGATGATTGCCGTCCCGTGCTGGTCGTCGTGGAAGACGGGAATAGACATGGTGCGACGCAGTGCTTCCTCGATGTGGAAGCATTCCGGGGCTTTGATGTCTTCCAGGTTGATGCCGCCGACGGTTGGCTCGAGCAGTTGGCAGAAGCGGATGACGTCGTCGGGATCCTCCGAACCTACTTCGAGGTCGAACACATCGATATCCGCGAAGCGCTTGAATAGCACGCCTTTGCCTTCCATGACTGGCTTGCCGGCCAAAGCGCCAATATTCCCGAGGCCCAATACCGCAGTGCCATTCGATACCACGGCAACGAGATTCCCTTTCGCCGTGTAGTCGAAGGCACGCTCGGGGACTTTTTGAATTTCGAGGCAGGGTTCCGCCACGCCCGGTGTATAGGCGAGGCTTAAATCCCACTGCGTGGCGCAAGGCTTGGTCGCTACGACCTCGATCTTTCCCTTGCGCCCCTGGCTGTGATAATTCAAAGCATCTTGTTTGTGAATCTCCAAGGCCTTCCTCCTCTGCCGTGGCCTGAAGTGACGTTGCCCAGCGGCACACGCCCGGCTTATCGGTCCTGATAAACGTTGATGAGCTGTAATCGCGTCGCATCCAGTGCCCGCTCGACCACCGGCGACCAGCGCTTCAAAAGATGATAACCAAAATCGTGATCCTGCTCGGCCTTGCCGCGCAGGCATTGACCGTCGATCTCAAAGGCCCGTGTCGCATCGAGGACGCGTGCAGAGAACCTGTATTTGTGGGGTGGGAACAGCCACGACCATCCCAAAACCTCACCTGCTCCTACCGTCAGTACCGTGAGCGGGCCGCGCCGCTCGGAGGTCATCTGGAGCGCTACTTTCCCATGACGGAGCAGATAGAATTTTCTGGCTTCTTCGCCTACACGGAAAACAATCTGTCCCGGCTTAAAGCGAACGTCGGAAGCGCACCCGGCGACGAATTTAACGTGCGCCTCCGAAAAACCTTCGAAAAACGGATGCTCTGCTAAGACTCTCTCTACGGTTGCCATCGTCCTTGTTGTGTCCTTTCTCGCACCTCTTCCGCAGGTGAGGCCTTCAAGATATGAGGGAGCCGGGCAGCTCGTTCGGAAGGAAGAATTTCAAGAATGGTCCCGGATTCTCGGATTGTGGTGCGCTGCATGATAACGGCCTTGTGAATTTCAATCTCCGCCAAGCACGCGCGAGTAAGGATACCGTGAATTCCCGCAGTTGGGAAGCCTAAAAAGAGGTCCCAAAAAAGCGGATCAAAAGTGGCGAAAGTGGCCTGGAGCAGCATAACTGCGGCAGACCAAAACGTTCACTCCGACGTTGACAAGGAGACGTGACGGAATGTTATCATTTTGAAGGGCCTACTTCATTGCATGCAATGTTGCGGGAGGACGCTGGCCCCACGTCGAGCGTATAGGAAATACACGCCGGCTCAGCCCCAAGGAGTGTTGCATGGAAAGTCTTCAGAACATTCTCACTGCTCATCCATTTTTCACGGATTTCCCACCGCGTTACCTCGAGCTGGTTGTAGGCTGTGCCTCCAACGTTCGCTTCGCGCCCGGGGAATTCATTTTTCACGAGGGAGAAGATGCCGGCAAGTTCTACCTTCTTCGTGAGGGCAAAGTCGACCTGACCATCGTTTCCGAGCGCCGCGGTCCGCTCAGCATCGTCACTCTTAAAGAGGACGATATTCTCGGCTGGTCGTGGCTGTTTCCGCCTTATCGATGGAAGTTCTCGGCCCGAGCCGTCGAGCCTACTCGCGCTTTTGCGATGGACGGGGAATGCCTGCGCGGCAAGGCCGAGCAGGATCACGATCTTGGCTATGAGCTCTTGAGGCGTTTCTCACGTGTATCGGAAAGCCGCCTGGACACCATGCGGTTGCAACTCACCAAAGTTTACGAAAACACCTGAGACTCTTACTTTCCCTGCTGGTCATGCTTTAGAATCTCTGAAAGCTGCCGCGAGATTTCCTTCACTTTCCCGGCAAGGCTCGGCAGCTTGGCAAGGTGGGCGTAGACTTTCTTGAATTCGTCCAGGGGTCGGGCGGGGGTCCCCCAGACCTTGGTTCCTTTACGTATCGTCCCAAATATGCCAGCCTGCCCTCCGATCATCACTCCCTCTTCGATGCGAATATGATCCGCAATGCCCACCTGGCCGCCCATCACCACGTAATCGCCGACTTCCGCGCTGCCCGAAATGCCTGTCTGCGCGGCAATCACGCAGTGCCGTCCCACTTTCACGTTGTGCGCAATTTGAACCAGGTTGTCGATCTTGCTGCCTCGCCCGATCACGGTTACGCCCAAGGAGCCACGATCCACGGTGCTGTTGCTGCCGATCTCGACGTCGTCCTCGATGACCACGCTGCCCCGTTGGGGGAACTTCTCATAATGATCGTCGGCGAAGACGTAACCGAATCCGTCGGACCCAACCACGACTCCGGAGTGAAGGATCACTCGATTGCCGATTCTTGCTTCTGGGTAGACGCACACCCGCGGGTAGAGCGTGCATTGCGCGCCCACCCGGGCACCCTCGCCTAAGTAAACCCCAGCCCCAAGGTACGTGCCCTGTCCAACTTCGACTCCTGACTCAATTACCACGCATGGGGAAACGGCCACGTCTTCAGCCAGGCGCGCGTCCGCGGCAACGACTGCCGTGGGATGCACGCCCGGCGGGAATTTGCGGGGCGGACAGAGGGCTTGGGCCGCGCGGACAAAAGCCAGCTTCGGATTGTCGATCCCAATCGTTGTACGTCCTGGCAGAGAGCAATCCGCCGGTACGAGAACGCACCCGGCCTGGGATGCGGCCGCCAATCCAAGAGACTTCGCGTCCGCAGCGAATGTCAATTCTCCTGGGCCGGCGGTTTCCAGCCCAGCCACCTCCTGAACCTCTCGGTCCGCCTCTCCGTGCAGCGTTCCCCGTAGCAATCGTGCCAGCTCCGAGATCTTCATAATGAGCCTCGATAGAACAGTTGAGAGTAGTCAGTTCTCAGTCGACCGTTGCCTGCCGTCGACTTCCGGCCTTCACTGCCCGCTGCCTACTGCCTCCTTATTCCCCTGTCTCCTAGAATGGATAGAGCGGCGCGGAGCCCGGCGGGCGCGTCTTCCACCGGCGGTGGACCCAAAGCCAGTGATCGGGGAAGCGGCGGATGTAGTCTTCAAGCAGGCGGGTAAAGTTCGCGGTATTGGCCAGGATTTCCTCTTCCGGGTTCTGGCAAGTGATCCATTCGACAGGATCGAATCGCAGCCGATACTTCTTGAGCTTAGGGTCCCAGATGACTAACCCCAGAACGATGGGCACACCAGTCTTCTTCGCCACGCGTGCGGGGCCGGTGGTGGTGCAGGCGGGCATGCCGAAGAAGTTCACAAACTCCCCTTCGCCGGGCAGCATGTTTTGATCGATGAGCACGCCGACTGCATCGCCGCGACCGAAAGCGCGCAGCACGCCGCGCGCAAAATCACCTTTCTCAATAGGCTTTCCGCCGCCCAGGCATCGGTAGTGGTTGATAAGTTCATCCATGAGCGGGTTGTCCAGGGCGCGCACCACGAAGTCGCAGGGATAGCCGTACACCCCGTGAGCGAAAGAACTCAGCTCCCAATTTCCGAAGTGGCCAGTGAGAAAAAGCACGCCTCGGCCTTGACTTTGGGCCTGCGCATAGTTTTCAAATCCGTCATAGATGATCAACTTCTCGATGTTGCTGCGGTTCCACTGCGGAAAATGCGCGAAGTCCGCCAGCATCCTGCCGAAGTTACGAAACAAGCTGAAGAGCACCTTCCGGCGTTGGCTTTCGGGCCAATCAGGGAAAGCAAGCCTTAGATTGGTCAGGCCCACTTTCCGCAAGCGCGGCCAGACCCAGTAGCTCAGAAACGCAAGAAACGCGCAGAGCGCCCGCGTCAAGCGGTGCGGCAGGAAGCCAAGAGTTTTCAGTAGGCCGACGGCCGCGTAGTGTTCCATCCGATGTCGCAGGGAGGGACGCGAGGAAGCAAGGACGGGATTCGGCCGCGGCGGTGGGGTACCGGAATTGGTGGTTGTAGGCGGGCCCATCCCCTGTTGTTCTCCCAGCGGGCGCAAAAACTCGGTCGCGGGCACCAGTTCGCTTTCCACCGCCGATGCCAACGTGTGTCTTCAACCCCAGAGCAAGATTCTCCGGGAAGGTCCTGCGCGCCAAAATGGTACCATAACCCAATTTCCAACCCGCAAGAACTTTTCCTTTTCAGCCCCTTGCTCTGACAGAATGCTGGGAAAACCTCTTTCGCCGCTCGCATTCCGAGTGGTCATGGACCTGCGGCCCACCCAAAGGAATGAAAATCACGTACCTCGTCACCCCCGCGAAAGCGGGGGTCCAGGGTAAGTCCGGAACACAATGGATTCCCGCTTGCACGGGAATGACGTGATCTTCGAGAGAGTTGTTATGGGCCTCTGTCCCACACGGGAGAATGGAAATCCCTTCGTCACCCCGAGGTACGGGCACGCCACGGCGTGCCCCGGCAATGGCCGGCGGGGGTGATTTTCGAGAGCGCCGCGAGGCATCTCGTCCTGAAAACAACGGCAGTGTGAGATGCCTCGTTGTTTACGGCCCCTTGGCAGGACACACCAGAAGGGTTTTTCAGCAGCCTGGCACTAGTAGTTGGGTTATACTTGCATCGTTTTTGTTCTGGCCGGGAGGCATTGTGGACGTCCCGCGGCCGGCACCGCGGGATGGCCTGCGCGACGTGAGATTTCGCTCCGGCGATCCAAAGGGAACTGCTGTGGGGTCTGAGATCATCGATATTCGCCGTTTTGAGCTATCGGCCTTCTCAGAGTTGTTGGATGCCGAAGCGCGTGCCTGGAGCGAAGGTCTCTATTGGGATTTCACTTCCTCGGCCCGCGTGATTTCCAACTGCCTGAAGGAGAAACGTCTTTCGGGGTATGCTCTGGTTCAGAACGGAGTCATTCGCGGCTACTGCTTCTTTTTCTGCGATGGCGAGAAGGGTCTAATGGGAGACTTGTTCGCCGGCCCGCCGCCCGCAGGTTTGGACCAGGCCCTGCGCCTGCTGGAGCACTCCAACGAAACCCTCCTGGCTACTCCTGGCCTGCGGCGCGTGGAAGCGCAACTCCCGCACTATAAATTCGAAGAACTGGAAAACAACTTCATTTCCTGGAATTACGAGGGCTATCGGCGCCGCTTCATGGCCTTGTCCCTTCCCGATTGGCACTCCCAGGCCTTACCCGGGTCCAGCCGGAATGGACCTACGCGGCAAGCCGCCGCGCGCTTGGCTGATTTTTGTATCCTGCCCTGCGAAAGGAAACACGCTCGCGAGGCCGCAGAACTGGTTTTCGGCGCCTATTACAACCATGTCGATGCGGCGATCAATGACCAATACAGCTCTCTGGCAGGAGCCACCCGGCTCATCGAGAACATCCTCCATTACCAGGGTTGCGGAGAGTTTATGGAGCAAGTCTCCAAAGTCGCCGTGCATCGCCAAACCCACCAACTCGGCGGGGTGCTGATGGTGACTTGCGTGAGTTCTAGTACAGCCCACATCCCGCAAATTGCTGTCGCCAGGACGGTGCAAGGGTGCGGGCTGGGGACAGCCTTGCTGGAATCCGCCTTCAGCGACCTGACGAGGGCAGGCTACCAGCGCGTTTCCCTAACTGTCACCGACATCAATGCGCGCGCGCTGCGTCTTTACGAACGCCTCGGGTTCAGAACCTTCCGCACCTTCGGCGCCTTCGTCTTTAACAGGTCAGAATAGGGTTGCGGAGCCAGGATTCAGGTTTCAGGACAGGCAAAAGCTTTGAGTCGGCAACTTTCTGGAGTCAGGATTCTACAGCGAGATCACGCTCGTAGTCAGCGCCTGAATTCCGAATCCTGATTCCGGTTATTTGCCTTTGGCTCTGAGCAGGTCCTTCAACTCATCCATGAATTCCCGAATGTCTTTGAAATCGAGGTAAACCGAGGCGAATCGAACATATGCGACTTTGTCGAGCGCCTTCAGGCGGCCCATGACAAACTCCCCCAAATCCGCTGCCGGACGCTCCCTTTCCGCCGCTTCCGCCACCATCGCTTCGGCTTCATTAACAATCTCCTCGAGTTTCGACATCGGGACGGGCCGTTTCTCACAGGCCTTCAGCAAGCCGGTCAGCAACTTCTGGCGATCGAACTTCTCCCGCCGGCCATCCTTTTTCACCACCATATAGGGAATCTCATCGATCCGCTCGTAGGTGGTGAACCGGCGGCCGCACTTCGCACATTCACGCCGACGGCGTATCGTGTCTCCAAACTTGGCCTCACGCGAATCCACGACCTTGTCTTCCAGATGATTGCAGAAGGGACACCTCATAGGCTAACTCTTCTCCGCCAGTTGCCTCTCCTCGTCGGCCAGGGCCTCCAACTTCCTGAAGGTCAGCCCCTCGTGCACCAACAACCCGAGCCCGCCCAGCAGGCAGGGAACCGACATGATGAGCCACACAATAATCGCCGCGCCAGTGGCGGTCTCCGCGGGTTGGTTATAGAGCTCATTCAAGGCCAGAATAATGCTCACCTGGTAGCCGCCGCCGACCCCAGGGATCTGCACGGCCAGTCCTAGCGCGGCGCAAAACAGCACCACCGCGGCAGCCAGCCAGGAAAGGTTCGCTCCGCCCCCAGGAAGGCTTCGAAATACCAGCCAGAAGATGGACGTATTCACAAACCACACCGCTGCACTCAACACCAGGCTACCCACCAGGTCCTTCCAGCTTTGGATCACGCTCAATCCCTGCGCAAACGAGCGCAGGAAGTGCTGGAGTTTACTTAGCGCCGTTTTAGGTAAGAAGCGAAAGGCCAGCAACGACCAGGCGGTAAGCTGCCGAGAGCGCAGCCAGAAAACCACCAATCCGGCGACCAGCAGGAACGCAAAAACCAGCATCGCATCCCCGCCGCGATGCAAGGCGACGAGGATGGTTGAGCCGCGCATCGTTCCGGGTTCAAGCGGCTCAAAGTCCAGCGCCGCGGCAAAGAGCAAAACAAGGAACACCGTGTCGAAGATACGCTCCAGCAGCCACACCGCCAGCATGGTGCTCATGGAGACATTTTCTTTCTTGGCAATGTAAGCGGGACGCACGAATTCCCCGGGCCGGCCCACGAGATAGATGGAACTGAAGCCGAGGACCTGACCCTTCAACAAAATCCACAGGGAGGCTTTCTTGATTGGACTGAGGAAGAATCGCCAGCGCCAGGCTCGCAAAAGGTAGCTGCCGAATACCCCGACCAAGGCCAACAAGAGGAGGTCCGGCTTGGCTCCGGTGAGCAATGCCCACAAGCGCGACCACCGGAAACTCGCCCACTCCGGGCTTCGACTCAGGTTATAGATGATGAATGCGATGATGATGGCTCCGATGCTCAGCCACAGCCATCGCCGGTGGTCTTTTCGCATATTGGAAGCAATCTCGGTGGATTCGCCGTCCGTTCCGAGTTACTTCAAGTTCTCTGGAATCAGGAATTCCACCAGCACGAGATCGTGCCACTCGTTGCCCAGCTTGCCGTGCTTCTCGTGAATTCCAACTTCCTTCCAGCCGGTCACCTGGCAGAGTTTCCGCGCCGGCTGGTTTTCGGCCAGGATGCGTCCAATGAGCTTATAGAACCCTCTGTCGCGCGCAATGTCCTGCATGGCCTTCATCAAATCCTGAGCCACGCCGTGCCCACGCAGGCTGCGCTCAATGTAGATGGCCAGTTCCGCGATTCCGTCATAGCAATGCCGCGGGCTGTAAGGATTGAGGGAGGACCAACCCATCAACGTGTGCTTGACTTCCGCCAACAGCACCGGAAACTTGTCCGGACGCGCCGCCAGCCAAAGGTAGCGCTCTTCCGGTGTGACGTAGGTGTTTTCAAAGGTCGCGCAGCGATCCTGCACTCCTTGGTTGTAGATCCGCGCGATCTCCTTTGCATCTTCGACGCGTGCCGGTCTTATTTTGAGAGGACCACTCCACTCTGCCATAGGCAACCGCCAGGAACGAGGATAACTGCCAGGTTTGGATTCTACCCTGAGGCCCACCGGGAGAGCAACGGCCACGTGTGTAGCAGCGTAGGGTCAACCTTTGTGGTTGCCCGGAGGGCCTGAAGCCATCGCTACGAGAACAGGCCCCCCAGATTCAAAACCACCACCGCAAGAACCATCGCGGACACTCCAAGGGCCAACAATCCCCGCGTGCGTTGAGAGGTCGATTTCCATTCTCCCGCGAAGAGTCCCAGCACAGTGGACGACAAAACGCTCACGGTTAAGAATAAGGTGAATCCCGCTGAGCTCCCGAACCTTCCTACCAGAGTCACTCCCGCGCCGTACAACAAGAGCCCCGAAAGCCAGATCACGGCCATCATGACGCCCAGCAAGGTCTCTTTCGCCCAGCCTTTCTGCCGGAATGCTGCGAAGGTACGATTACGAAAGAGTCGATAGAGACAATAGCAAAGGTTGGGAATCGAACCGGCGCCGAAGACCAGTGCCCAGATCCCATAACCCGCCGTCAGCGGCGAGGAGCCGAAGTCAATACTTTTGCGGATGATATCGCCGCTGAAAGCATAACCAAGGTTAAAACTTGACCCGACCACACCCGTGAAGATGCAAAGCGCGAGCCCCACCTTGAAACCTCCACCTGAGGCGACCTGAACTGGATTCTCGCTTTGCTGTTCCTTCTCCCGGTTGCGGCTCGCGAGCGAGTACATGACTAATCCCGCAAAGAGAATGGGCAGGCTGCAGAGAAGAAAAATGCCGCGCGCCCGGAACAGGTCTGACGGACTCAGGACCAGAAGCGGAACCAAGGCTCCTGAAAGACAAGCCAGCCCGGAGACCACCGATACTGCAACCGCCAACCCCACGGTCTTGAGGCTCAAGCCATAGGTCACTTGCGAGATTCCCCAGAAAAAGCCAAACGTCACCGCCAGCGCCACGACGCGCGTTGGCACACCCGCATAGACCTCCGTAAGATGGGGTACAAATCCGAATGCCATAACCCAGGGCAATAAGAATATGCCCACAACCGAGAATACGAACCACGTGTTTTCCCACTCCCAATTCCGGGTATATTTCATAGGCAGCGCGAAGCTGCCGTTAAAAATGCCGCTGACAAAAATGATTGCCATCCCCAACCAAAACTGTTCAACCATGATTATTCCTTTTCCATTCGCTCCGTAGGAGCCTTCCTACTGGCCCTCGTGCGCAATCGCATGGGTTGCCCGTAGAAGGGGCCCGTGCTACCTGCCTTAAACGTTCACTTCGATCCATTCCAAGGGCGTACCATCCTCGTCCCGTTCGCGCAGAGGCAAGCGCAGCGTACCTTCCAGAATCTCGAGGCGTCGGTACTTGGTTTTCCCTCCAAAATAGTGTTCGGTACAGGCGGCTTCGGAAGTTTGCCCGCCGCTGCGTTGAATGACTAACTCCCCATCACCATAAGGAACCACGCCCAGCTTGGCTCCCGTGGCGATGCCATCCTGGGTTCTTGAAGCGGCAACAACGGAGGCGTTGGTCCGAACGATGTCGCGGAAATTCGCCGGGCCCAATTGCCCATTGAGGCGGCGGGTGCGAAGGGCGACGCCGACCAATTCACCGCCTTCGAAGCGCGCCCAGGAGGCTGAGTGCGCACCACGCGTTGCGCCCAGATACTCAGCGTCGACCGGCTCAATGCTAAAGGAGTTGGAAGCCCGCAACACCTGGGAGAGGCCATTGTATTTCGCAATGCGGTCGGGCGTCGGCAGGGAGTCCTGCTCGTCCCCAACAAAACTGTTGAGCGATCCGAGGGTGCCGATCAAGGCGGAGTCAAACCAGATCTCCGGCATGCTCACCCAATCGTACCCGCCAGAACCGTACGTCGGTATCCCGATCTCGCCTAACAGGCTGGAAAAGAAGAATCGCCGGTTGGCTTCCCAATCATATTCGCCCCCCGCCATAAAGAGGTCATCCGGACTGTGCAGGTCGAGGTATTCGATGAAAAGCGGCGAAAGACAGTAGTACATCACCACCTGGTCGGGATTCGCCTCACGCATGCCTCCTACCACCACCTCGAGCCCTCTGAGCATCAAACGCTCGCCCGCCCAAGCCATGTTCTGGGGCGCCGCCACCGACAAGGGCGGAAGCTCGTAGCCGAAATCGAACTTCACCAAGTCCGCTTTGTAACGCTCGGCGAATCTTCTGGCCCGCGCCCGCAGCACCTGTTCGACCTTGGGTTGCGTGAAATCCAAAATGTAATACTTCGACTCACCCTCACCGACGATCAGCGGTTTCCCATCTGCCTTTTGCAGCATATGCGAGACATTTAAGCCCATGTCGGCGGGATCCTGGCAGCGCATGAAGGCAGCCCAGAGACCGAAGTGCAGACCATCAACTCGAACCTGTTCGCGGAGCTCTTCGAAGTGAGGGAATCTCTCCCCGGAGTGCTCCAGATTGCCGTATTTTCCTTCCCACTTATCGTCGATGACGAACATTCCCGCTTTCATCCCCGAAGCCTTCAAATCGCTGTAGAAGGAACTCACGGTGGCTTCGTCGAGGTTTGCTCCCGCCTTCTGGATCGCCACCTCTGCCCCCCAGCAGTTGAACTGCGTCGACAAGACCACGGCATTCTTGCGCTCGGAGTTGTCCTTCTTTTTGATTATCCCCGCCCCCACCAGCCCCCGATAATAGGCACGGATCGCCTCATAGTAGTTCGTCCCGCGCGCCCAAAGCAATCTCGCACCCAGAGTGAGTTTTCCCGGCCCGCGCAGATTCCCCCAAAGATCGCTGCGGTAGCTCACAATCGGGCTGTGCCGCCCATCGCGGGTTTCAAGAAAGAAGTCGCCTCCCGGAAGTTCGGCGAGCCCGCAGCAAAACGCTTCAGAAAGATATTTGGTGAAGGAAGATTTGACCGCTCCCGGTTTGGCGCCGTGAAAGCCGCAGAAGAAATGCGCGGGCAAGCCCCATTGTTGCAGCAGTCCCGGTGTAGGCGAAGATCCTCGCCCCAGCCAACTGGTCATATTCAACTCCAGGTCTCCAGTGACGATGGGACTCATGCCGGGCGACTCGCTGATGCCCGGGAGAATGAGGTAGAAGTTTTCGAGTGTCGGGCTGGCTCCCTGGCTGGTTCCGCGAGCGAAGTAGTGCAGGGCCACGATGTTCTCGAGGTCGGCCGATTCGTACACAACCGGCTCGAGCCAAAGAGCTTCCTCTTCAAACCGCCAGGTCACGGAGATTCTCGCGTCTCCGTTTACGCCGGCATAGTTCACCGTGATGTCACTCTCTCTCTGGCTGTGCCCCGCGAGCTTTCCTGACGTGCATTTCCGTGCTTGCTTGTTCGTTCCCGGCTGAACGATGACCGCCGGTTGGAGAATCCCGCTCGTCATCACTCGTCCCTGCCCGTCCAGGAGCCGAAACCGGTCGTCCTTCGCCGACCATTCCCAGGTGTAGTTCTTTTTCTCCACCCGGACCGGTTGTGCGCTGACATCGCTCTCGCCCGCATCCGCTGGAGACGCAGAACTGCTGACACTCTCGAGCAGCAAAGATGCTGCGGAAGTTTGGATGAACCTCCGTCGACTCAATCTGGTCATTATTACTCTCTCCTTCTTCCGACACACTTGGCGCGCATCCGCAACGATTGGCGCAGATCTGCATTTCAGGTCCGCGGTTCGTGCCTGGGGAATAGCGAAGAGCCGCAGACCTTGGGGAGCAGGCTTGCTCTCCCTGGTGCGGTTAACCCATCTCGCGCGACAATTTCCAAAGGCCACGATTTTACTCGCATTCCTTCTCTTGCGCGACCCTGGACTGCTGAGCAGCGCGGTCACTCCCGCCCGCGCAACCGCAAAACCGACGGTCTATCTGTCTCTTGCACTTGCGTCAGCCGGGACTATAATGGTCCCCGGCAACGAGGCTTTAGGTCTTGGCACTCGTGGCCGAGAGACCTGTGCTGCACACCGCGGTGCTTCAGGGAGGTGTTGGCATGAAAGAGACCATAGGATTCACGCTGAACGGAAAGCCAGTGAGTATTGAAGTCGATTCCAGCCGCATGCTGCTCTGGGTCCTCCGGTATGACCTGGGTCTGACCGGCACCAAGTACGGCTGTGGAGAGGGGCTATGTGGGGCGTGCACCGTGATTGTGGATGGGAAGGCTGAGCGCTCGTGCGTCCTGGAGATGAAAGCCGTCGCCGGCAAGACGATCACGACTATCGAGGGCTTGGCCCGGAACGGCGAGTTGCATCCCTTGCAAAAAGCTTTCGTCGAGCACGATGCTCTGCAGTGCGGATACTGCACTCCCGGGATGATCATGAACGCCTACGGCTTGCTTTTGAACAACCCGCACCCCTCGCGAAGTCAGATTATCGAGCAGATGGACGGCAACCTGTGCCGTTGTGGGGCCCATCAGCGAATCGTGCAAGCGATCGAGGCGGCGTCGAAGCAGACGGGAGGAGGAGCAAGATGAAACCCGAATACAAACAGCAAGGAAGCGTCTATGAAGATCATTTGAAGCTCGATTTCTCCGCGGCTACTCACGACGGCCCCTCGCTGCCGCTCGACCGCCGGCAGTTCCTGCAACTGTTTGGAGGTGGCATCGTCGTATGCTTTACGGTCCCCGATTCCCTCGCCGCGCAGGAGGGTGAACGCCGCCGCGGATTCGGGCAGCAACTGCCCCAGGATTTCAATGCCTTCCTGAGGATCGCAGAAGACGGACGGGTGAGCGGGTTCACCGGAAAGGTCGAGTACGGGCAAGGAATCATAACCTCCATGGCCCAAATCCTGGCTGAAGAACTCGACGTCCCTCTCGATTCCGTAGACATGGTGATGGGCGATACGGACCTTTGCCCCTGGGACATGGGCACGTTCGGCACAATGAGTACCCGAATCTTCGGTCCCGGCCTCCGAGCCGCCGCGGCGGAAGCCAGGGCTGCGCTCATCGAACTGGCCGCAGAACAGTGGCGGGCGCCGAAAGAGCGGCTGAAGACCAAGGCGGGTGCCGTCTACGACGAAGCAGGGCAGAAGAGAATAAGCTACGCCGAACTTGCCAAGGGGCAGAAGATTCTGCGCCATGTGAAAGGAGTGACGCCCAAGCCTCAGGCCGAAGACGCTTTCATCGGCAAAAACGTTCTGAGAAGAGACGCTGCCGCCAAGGTCACCGGCCAGGCCGAATATGCCGGTGATATCAGGAAGCCGGGCCTGCTGCACGCGCGCATTTTGAGGCCCCCGGTTCACGGCGCGAAGCTCATTCATGCGGACCCTTCGGGTGCACGAGCCATCGAAGGCGTGCAGATTATTGAGGACGGAGACCTGATCGCCGTCCTCCACCCGCTGCCTGATATGGCGGAGAGAGCCTTGGCGAAAATCCAGGCGCAATTCGACCGGCCTGCGCCTACCGTGGATGACAAGACCATCTTCGACCACCTGCTTAAAGTCGCGCCGCAAGGGCAGACGGTCGCGCAAGGCGGAAACCTCGACGAGGGAAGAAAAGCCGCCCGCCACGTGATCGAACAGACGTATCTGAACAGTTACGTTTCGCACGCTCCCATCGAAACGCATTCCGCCTTGGCCAGGATTGAAGGCGACAAACTAACCCTTTGGGCCTCCACGCAAACGCCTTTCGCCCTGAAAGAAGCGGCAGCCTCTCTCCTCGGCTTCCCCGCGCAGAATGTGCGGGTCATCACGCCCTTCATCGGCGGCGCCTTCGGGGGGAAGAGCAACAACCAGCAGGCTATGGAGGCGGTCAGGCTGGCCAAACTAACCGGAAAACCCGTCCAGGTCGTCTGGACTCGCGCGGAGGAATTCTTCTACGACACCTTCCGTCCTGCCGCGGTCGTCAAGATCCAGGCGGGCGCGAGTGAAGCAGGGTTGATGACGTTCTGGGACTACGGCGTGTACTGGGCGGGGGAAAGAGGCGCGCCGCAGTTCTACAACATCCCGAATCATCGCACGGCCAGTTACGGCTCCGGTTGGGGATCGGCGCCCGGCTCGCATCCGTTCGCCACCGGGCCTTGGCGCGCCCCCGGCAACAATACTAATACCTTCGCCCGGGAATCCCACATCGATATGCTGGCAGCCAAGGTGGGCATGGACCCCGTCGAGTTCCGGCTGAAGAACCTGACCGACGCGCGCATGCAGCGCGTCTTGCAGGCCGCGGCAAAGAAATTCGGCTGGTCGCCCGCCAAGGCGCCGAGCAAGCGCGGCCATGGAGTGGCTTGCGGCACCGACGCCGGCACGTACGTCGCGCACATAGCGGAAATCGCCGTGGACAAGAATACAGGGAGCGTTGTGGTGAAGCGGGTCGTCTGCGCGCAGGAGATGGGATTATGCGTCAACCCGGAAGGCGCCCGGCTGCAACTAGAGGGCGGCATCACAATGGGCCTGGGTTATGCGTTGAGCGAAGAGGTTCGATTCAAGGGCGGCGAGATCCTGCACTCGAATTTTGACACCTACACGATTCCCCACTTTTCGTGGCTGCCGCAAATCGAAACGGTAATATTGGATGCGAAGGACTCGCCCTTTCAAGGCGGCGGGGAGCCTCCCATCATTTGCATGGGCGCCGTGATCGCGAACGCGGTATTCGACGCGACTGGCGCGCGGCTGTTGCAACTTCCCATGACGCCGGAGAGGGTCAAGGAAGCTCTTTTCAAAGCTGTGTCCTCGTGAGCGCCGGGAGGGTAGCGTAGACCTGCTTCCCAAGGTCTGCGGCCTCTCTCGATCCCGCCGCACGAGCTGCGGACCTACTGAGGGTTACATAATAGCGTGACGGGCCAACCCCCTCACCTGACGCTGCGCGCCACCCTCTCCCCCAAGGGGGCGAGGGCATAAACTCGGGTTATTTCTCCCCTCGCCCCCTTGGGGGAGGCCAGGGGGGTGAGGGGGTGATGTCACTTAATTGTGCAATCCTCAGTAGGTTCACGGCGCTACGTCTTCAATCTTTACTTTGTGGTTTTCGAGCAGCGTTCCCGTGGCGTGTTCCACCCCCGCCACCGCCTGCTGGTATCCGATCTGAGCCTGAACCAGGCTCAACTCCGCTTGTGCCAACTGGGTCTGGGCATCCAACACAAAGAAGATCTGCGACGCCCCCAATTCATACTTCCGCTGCTCGGCCTCCAGGGTTTTCTGGGCCAAGTCCCGCGACACCTTGGCGGCCGCGATCGAAAGTTCGGCCTGCTCGACCTGATGGACGGCGTTTTTGACCTCCTGCCACAATTGTTGCCCTTCCTGGCGTTGAAGGTAGAGGTCCCTCCGCCTGGAAACCATGGCCTCACCCAGGTCCGCCTGGGCAGCCCGGTTACGGATAGGCAGCCGCAGTTGCACGGTGAAGCCGTAGCTTGGAAAGTCAAATCCTTTCATCTGCGAAAGAGTATCGACCAACCCCCCCGTGGATATCAGGGTGGGAGGAGTCGTGGCGACATTGTAGGAGTTTCCCGAGATGCCGTTGGTCGTGTAAAAGGCGCTGAGGCTGAGGTCGGGCAAGAGGTGATTATGGGCAAGCCGGATGGCTGTTTCGTCGTTGTCGATCTGCTGGCGCAGCGCTTCAAGCTCCGGACGCCGCTCCAGCGCTTGCTGATAGGCCTGCTGGATGTCCAAGGAGAGGAGGTCGCCGCGCGGCTCGAGTGATTCGGTGAGGTCGAGGTCAAGCGCCCGAATGTAAGGGTCAAGGTCGGCGCCGATGGCGCGGCGAAATGCATCCTCAGCCTGTTTCAGGCTATACTCCGCTTGGATCACCTGCACGCGCCGCGCCGCCACCTGCGACTCTGAGCGGTAAATGTCGAAGGGCGGGATCGCCCCCAGTTCAAGGGCGCGCTTGTCGCGGTCATAGCTCGCCTGGGCCTGCTCGACCGATTTCTTCAAGACCACCAGGCTCTCGCGCGCCTGCAAAACGGTCAGGTATTGCTGGATCGTAAGTAGCAGCGAGTCATTCACCTGGGCCGTGAAGGTGGCGCGCGACACGTTCAAATTCCGGCGCGCGATGACCATGGGCGCGCGGTTGGGAAAGAGCCCGCGATTGCGCAGCAGCGGCTGCGTCAAAGTCATCGTACCGGTCGAGTCGATGTAGGGGTTTAGCGTCTCAAAGGCGCTGTTTGTCGCGTACTTGAAGCTGCTGAAATTGAGGTCATAATTCGTGCCGGTCTGAAACGTCTGGTTGTAATCGAACTGTGCCTGTTGGCTAAGTGTGCTGACGGTTGGCGCACCCTGAAGTTGCGTGTACGCAGGAGACGTCACACGGCCGGCGTTGAAGCTCGAGGTGGACGTGGGATCAAACGTCGCGTAGGCTCGCTGAACCTCGAGGCGCGCGTTTTCGATGGGCAACTCGTTCAGCCGCACGTCGGTGTTGTTCAGCAGCGCCAAACGGATGGCATCCGCGAGTGCCAGGCGGAGTTTGCCTTCCACCACATGGTCCTGGAGCTCGGCGGGGCCTTTCACCTGCCCCGGAATGGCCGAGGGATAAATGAGTTGGCGCATATAACTCGGCGTGGGGAACGTCTGTCCTGCCGCGCCACGAACTGCCAACAGTAACATCAGCATAAATCCAGCCTGCTTCATATGAACCTCACGAGTTAGGTGTCAGGTATCCGCTTCCAGGTGTCTGGGCGGCAGAGCCGCGCGCGGCCTGAAGAGAACAAGGTGGTGCAGACCTGCTCGTTAGGTCTGCGAGTTGTACCGCGGGCTTGATCCGGACGCCCGGCCAAGAGCCGCGGACCTTTGAGAGTTGGTCTGCGCTGCCCCTCTTCGCAAGCATGATTGCATATTGTGCAATCGGCAATCGTCAATCGAAAATCGCCAATCACTCATACCGGATGGCTTCGGCGGGATCGAGCCGCGCCGCCTTGACGGCGGGATAAGTGCCGAAAATCAGGCCCACGGTGACCGACACCAGGAACGCCAGAAGGATGGACGAGAGCGTTACGATCGTCGACCAGCCGGCCAGCAGCGCGATGACGCGCGACATGCCGAAGCCGAAAACAATCCCGATCAGGCCGCCGACAATCGAAATCAGTGTGGCCTCGACCAGAAACTGGCGGACGATGTCGACCCGGCGGGCTCCCACCGCGCGCCGCACCCCGATCTCGCGCGTCCGCTCGAGAATTCCGGCCAGCATGATGTTCATGATTCCGATGCCGCCCACCAGCAATGAAATAGAGGCGATGGCCACCATAACCATTTCAAAGATGCGCTGCGTTCGCTTTTGTTCCGCCAGCAGTTCGGCCGGCGCCACCACGCTGAAGTCCTTCGCCCCGCCGTGCGTGTTGTTCAAAATGCCGCGCACCACGTCGGCGGTGGAAAGGACGTCCACGCCGGGCCGCATTTGCAGGTAGATCCCGTCGATGTCGTCTTTCAGGTCGCTATAGGTGTCCTCGAGCCGGTCCAACGCCGTGTAGAGCGGCACGTAAATGAGGTTGTTCAGGTCCTGCGAGGGCAGGCCGCTCGCGGCCCCCTGCACCGTCAACTGCGGGGCTACCACGCCCACAACGTGCAGCCACTGCTCGTCGACCTTCAAGTATTGCCCCAGCGGCTCGCCGTTTCCGTACAGGGCCGCCCGCGCCGCGTCCCCCAGCACGCAAACCGGCGCGGCGTGGCCATTCTCGTCTGCATCGAACCAGCGCCCTTCCACCACTTGCAGCCCCGCGATGCGGAGATAATTGGGCTCCACGCCGTAGGCGACCGGCATGTCGCGTTGCGGCTTTGGGAGCATCTTCGAGGGCGTAAAACGTTTGCGCGGCGAAGTCTGGTCGATGCCGTTGATGTTGGCCTTGATCACCCGCCAGTCGCGAAAGGTCAGGCCGGGGGAAATCTTCCGCACTTTCTGAAGATCTTGATAGTTGGTGGCTTCTTTCGCTTCCACAATCAGGTTGCGCACTCCGAGCTGCTCGATGAAGGCCATCATTTGCTGCTGGGCTCCCGCCCCGATCGAGAGCATTGAGACCACCGCCGCCACGCCGAAGATCATTCCCAGCATCGTTAATAAGGTGCGCAGCTTGTGCAGGCGCAGGTTTTCGACCCCGTGCAAAAGATCGGAATCGAGGCGTGAGAAAGTCATTATCGCCCGCCCCCACCGACCAGTGCCGGCTGGTTCGAGGCGCTCGTCGCGGTCTTCCTCGGCTGTTCCTCAGGATTGACCAAGGCCACCTGCGCGCCCTCGTTCACCCCTTCGATGGCCACCTGGCTTTCCGTGCGCACCGTCACTTTCACCTGCCGTGCCACGAAGTCGCCGCCGTGTTGCAGATAAACGAACGGCTTACCGTCTTTTTCGAAGAGCGCCTGGGGAGGAACCAGCAACAGGTCCTTGGTCTGTCCTCCCTCGACGACCGCATGCACGGTAAGCCCGGGCCGGATTCCGGAGTCCGACTTATCGAGCGTAATGGAAACGTCGAACTTGCTGGTGGTGTTTCCGGACCAGGGCATGCCGCGCGAAGCCATTCCCGCCACGCTCTCCACTTTGGCCGGGTAAACTCGTCCCGGCAGAGCGTCCACGTGCGCTTCTACGGTGGCCCCCGTATTCATGTTGGCGCGATCGCCCTCGTCCACTTTGCACTGAACCACCATCTGCTCAAGGTTCATGACCTCAGCCACAAGTGTGCCGGGTCCCACCTGGTCGCCTTCCCGATACTCCGGCAACTTCATCCCGGAGAAGAAGAATCCTCCTGACGCGCGCTCGTTCTCTTTCAAGGATACGAGGCCGTCGATGGTGGACTTGACGTTCATGCTCTGGATATTGCTTTCCGCCTGCGCCATCAAGAGGCGCGCCTTGCGCTCCTTCTCCTGCGCAACGTCGAGCGCGGCCTGATTTGAAGCAGAATGCGACTGGATGTCTTGCTGAAGCTGTGTGAGATGGCGCTTCGCCTCCTCAAGAGCCAGGAGGTTCTTTTCCGCATCAATGGCGCTCACCAGTTCGTTCTTGCTCACGTCCAACTCGGCCCGCCGCACATCGAATTTCGCCTTCAACAACTCGACTTCGTCTTTGGCCGACTGCACCGCAGCGTCCGCTTTGGCTTTGGCGATCTCCTGCTCGGCCTCTTCCAGGTCGAAGCGGTTCTCTTCCAGGTTGTACTGCTGCTCGCTCGGGTCGAATTCCACCACTACGTCGCCGTTGTGAACGTGCGTACCCGTGGGCGCGAGGCGGACGATGCGCAGGTTGCCAGAGACCGAGGGAGCGACCACCATCACGCTGCGCCGGGCGTGAAGCTCGCCGTCGGTGTACACCTTCTTGTCCAAACGCCCGCGCTTCACCGTCGCGGTTGGAATGCCGTGCTCAGGCTTGTGCAAGCGCGGGAGCGCGCGCCACAGCCCCGCTCCAGCGGCCACCGCGACCACCAGTAAAACCACCCAGCGTGTTTTTCGCCTTATCTTCACTTTCACTCCTGGGTAGCTTGGACTCGCTTTTGGGCCCACGCCTTGTCCATGTTCCGAGCACGGTCTGTCATTCTGAGCGAAGCGAAGAATCTCTGCAGTTCGTCGCGTGTTGTCAATCCAAACTGCGGAGATTCTTCGCTTCGCTCAGAATGACAGGCATGCTGATCATAATCTGCGCAATCCGCGTAATCTGTGGGCAGAAGTTCACTGCTTCTGCAGTGTGGGGTCTTTCAGGGCGACCTTCTCGCCCGGCTTCAGCCCCCGCGCCACAGACACTTGGCTCTCTCCCCGCTTCGCCACCACGATCTCACGCTCACGAAAACTCGAACCGCTCAGCACGTACGCGACGGTCTTGCCACCCTTCTGGAACGTAGCCTCCGCCGGAATCAATATGGAATCCGGCAGTTTCTCGACGGCCACGCGCGCCGTAGCGCTCATGCCGGGGCGCACCCTTGCATCGGCCTGATCGATCTGAACTGCAACATCAAAGTTACGTGGGAATGGCCAGCCGGAAAAATCAATTTTGGCCAAGGCGCTGATTTCCATCACCTGTCCCTGAAATTCTTTGTCGGGCACGGCATCGATGTGTAGCGTGGCGACCTCTCCTACCCTCACGCGGCCGCGATCGGCTTCCTCCACGCGCCCGCTCACCCGCAACGTCGAAAGGTCGGGCAGTTCGGCGATTTGGGCGCCTTGCCAGGCGCGGTCGCCCTCCTTGAACGGCGGCGCGCTGTCGCTGAAAAATCCGCCAGCCCGCCAATTCGGAAGAACGGTCACCATTCCGTCCACCGGGGCCCGCAGCGTCAAGGCGGCGATATCCTGCTCCGCGATCTGCGCGTCGTGAAAAGCTTTCTCGCGCTTCTGTTTCTTGCCGTCGTTGTCGGCTGCCGCCTTGGTGCGGTCGGAAGCGAGCTTCTCTTCTTCCTCCTTCAGGCGTTGCTCGGCGTCGGCAAGCAGAAGTTTGTTCTTTTCGCCTTCGATTTTGGAGAGGATCTCCGCTTTGCTGACCTCCAGTTTCGCGCGCTGCACGTCGTAACGCGCCTTCTCCAGATCAGTCAGGTCCTGTTCCTCCTGGAGCTTCGCCGTCGCCCTGCCCTGTTCAATCTCCGCCTCCGCCTGCTTCAGGTCGGAGCGTTTCTGCTGGAGCGTTTCCCGCATCTTGGCGGTGTCGAACTCCGCCACCACGTCGCCTTTCTTTACTACTGTTCCCGTCTTGGCGATTTTCACGATCTGAGGGTCGCCGACCCCGCCGCGGGTGTGCGGAGCATGGATTGATAGTGAGCGCTTGGCTTTCACCTCACCACGAATCTTCACATAGTCCTCGAAATCCCCTCGCGTCACGTCTCCTGTGGGAACACTGGAGACATTGCGGCCGAAGCGAACCGAGGCAATCCCAGCGCCCCCGATCAATAGCCCCGCGCCCGCCAGCAACCACCAGCGGCGCTTCAATATCTTCTGTATTCGGCGTGTCATGTGCTCGACCTACTCGCGGACCAAGCCGGTTTCACGCGAAAACGCAATGCACCCAAAGGCCTCGTTCTTCAGAGTCTAAAGGCCGGCGCTACGAGTCGCATCAGGCCCTGCCGGCCCGGGCGTTCGCTCGACTTCCGTTCCGGGATCGAGCCCGGAAAGAACCACCAGTTCGAGATCATTTCCCTCACCCGTCTTGATCGCCTGCTTTTCAAATCCCAACGCCCGCTTGACGTAAACCCACGATTCTCCGCCTTGGCTCACCACCGCGTCGCGCGGCACCACCAACGCGTCCGGCTTGCGGTCCAGAATCACATCAATTGAGGCCGAGAGGTCGGGCGCCAGTCTCGCATCGCTCCCTTCAATGGTAAAGAGTGCGCCGAACCCCCGAATGTTTTTCGAGAGCCCGGTGCCGAGGCCGATGGCCGCCAACTGGTCGAGTTTTCCCGCCAGATTCAAATCGCGGTAAGCATCGAGATGAATTTCGGCGGACTGGCCTACGTGCAGGTCGGTGACGTCCAACTGATTCACGCGCGCACGAACCTGCATGGCTGAAGGGTCGACTACCTGCATGAACGAAAATCCGGTCCATATCTGGTCGCCTTCCTCCACTTCACCCATGCCGCCGCCCTTCCACATCGGATTCAGAACCGCCAGCCCATCGAGCGGCGACAGAATCGCCATCTTCTCCGAGTTCTGTTGGGCGTGTTGCATGGCGCTGCGGGCGCGGTCGCGCTTGATCTCCAAAAGGTGCAGGTCGGCCGCCTCGGCCTTGCGCTTCAGATCGTAGGTCTGGCGGAGCTGCTTGAGGTTCGCTTCAGCGGCCTCGAGATTGAGCTGGTTCTTCTCCGCATCGATGCGCGACACCACTTCACTGCGCTGCACTTCCAGTTTCGCCGTGCCCACCGCGTCTTCGGCCTGCTTCAGTTCGGTGTCGTCGTGGGCGCGCGCCGCCTCCTGCTCGGCTTTCTTGGAGGCAATCTGATTTTCCAAGTCCCGGAGCTCCGCCTGCTTGTCTATGGAGTTTTTCAATTGGGCTTCCCGGTCGAACTCCGCGAGCAAGTCTCCCTTCTTCACGCGCGTGCCTGCACGAATCAGCTTGGTCACAATCATCTGCCCGAAGTCGCCGCCCGTCAGCCGCGGAGCCAGAACCGAGTACGAATGTACTGCTTCGAGCGTGCCACTCAGGCGCAACGTGCGCACGAATGTGCGCCGCTCGACTTTCGCCGTGCTGACCGCCGCGGGCGTGCCCGTCGCCGCAGGCTCAGCCTTGCGCGTGCGCCAGGCCCAGACGCCGGCAACAAGCGCTAGCACCGCAAGCGAGGCGATGGCTGCAAAGAGCCACTGGGCGCGAGGAGGCTTGGGAGTTGGCAGGGGAGGAGACAGAGGGGGTGGTTCTGCTGCCGGCAGCGGCGCAATCTCAGTGGCGGCGCGCGCGTGAATCCACGGCCGTGGGCCAGGCGAATTCATAGGCGTTCTATTCAAGCCCCCCGGGAAGGGAGGCTGCTCGTTAGACGTTGAGAACGGTGGATTAGTTATCTGCTCCTGCAAACTCTGAAGTCAATTTCTCAGATCGCGCGTGCACCGAGGACTGCACGCCGTCGAGCTCTGTGAGACAAGGTCAAACAGACTCCGGACTTTCTGTCCTCTGTCCGCCGCCTTAACACCTGTGACCAAAGCCCGGGAGAACGAGCTATCACGGAATTCCCCGGAAAAAGCAAATCCCATTGAAAACACAAGTAGTAGGCTATACCATCGTATGGCCTGCGACAGGAAGGAAAGGAGTGAATGATGGCTTTGAATGCTGGTTCCCAGACCGCTTGGGTGGACTACCTCAGGGGTGTAGACACGCCGACCCTCTCGAACGCCATTGAAACCTTGCGCCTGCGGCCGCAAAACTCGGGGTTTGCGCCGCTTCAGACTTCTTGTCTATTTCCGGAGTTCGGCCGCATGGTGGGCTACGCCGTCACGGCTCAGGTTGAGACCATGACCGCAGCCGCAGCAGACCGGAAAGCGTTCCTGTCTCTCTACGAGACGGTGATGCATTCGCCGAAACCTGCCGTGGTGGCGTTCCAGGAAATAGGCCCGCATGGGGATTATGCCGCTCATTGTGGCGAAGTCATGGCCACGATTTTCCAGCGCCTCGGCGCTGTGGGATTGGTCAGCGATTGCGCAGTGCGCGATATCCCTGAAGTCAGGGCGCTGCGCTTCCAGTACTTCGCGCGGGGCCAAGTCGCCAGCCACGCCTACTTCCACATCGTGCGTGTCGGGGTACCGATTCAGGTCAGCGGCCTGGTCATCCACCCAAACGATCTGCTCCATGGGGATGAGAACGGATTGATGGTGGTCCCAAAAGATGGGCTTGAAAAGCTGCCCGCCGCAGTCGAGGCTGTCCGCGCCCGTGAGCGCGCGCTGATGGAGTTTGTTCGCGGACCCGAATTCAACTTCGATGGCCTGCGCCAGCGCATCCTCGAATGACGACGACTCCACAAAGGAAAACGACCATGAAACGAACCAATCCAACTCTTCTCGCTGCGACCCTCCTGTTTCTCGTTCTCCTTCCTCTTTCATCGCAAACACGCCCGCCACAGCCGCAGACCTTGCCCCTGAAGTGCGCGGCGGGTGATTGCCCGTTGCTCCAAGGAATTCCACAGACAGCGGGGATGCGTAGCGGATTCGTCCGGCTGAAGCCTCGAGAATCGGTCGGCTGGCATACCACCGGCAAGAACGAAGAGGCGCTGGTGATTCTGCGTGGGCGTGGCGACGCCCGTATTGAAGGCCAGCCGGGGCATCCATTCGCGGCGCCCATGCTCGTATACATCCCCCCAGCAACGCGCCACAACGTCACCAATACCGGCCAGGAACCGTTGGAATATGTGTATGTGGTCGCGCCAGCGAAGGCGCCTTAGTCGAAACACTTCATAGTTCGATTTTCAGGATGGGCAGTATCCGAATACGAGACTTGAGTTCGTCGACGGTGACGATGGCGCCTTGGCCAAGCGCCTCGTGGTGATCCCGAAGCACATTAAGGATATCGCGGCCGATCGCACCGGGAAGCACGTCCTGCGTCCGCGTCTGGAGTACGCTAGGTCCGTCCGCGTTGGTGGTGGCCACTATTGCAGCAAGATCGAGGTCGTGAGTGAAGACGATATACCGGCGCTCGCGCGCCCATGCCATGATTTCCCGGTCTTTCGCGTCAGGTTTGCCTATTGCCGACCAATGCGCCGCCTCGATGCCGTGAGCGGCAAAGAACACAACCCAATCTGCCGGAAGATTCATGTCCACAAGAATCTTCATGGCGTTTCCAGAGGCAACTCGACCTCCTCGGCCCGCCAAGCGGCGAAGGATAAGGCAGCCTGAACGTCCTCTCTCTCGAGATAAGGATATGCGCGCAGGATTTCGTCGGTCGAATGCCCGGAAGCGAGTAATCCGACGATGGTGCCAACCGTGACCCGCATGCCTCGGATGCAGGGTCGCCCTCCCATGATCTCACGGTCGTGCGTGATCCTGGACAATAGATCGTTATTCATACCCGTTAGTTTACCTCATTTTCCCTGCATCGTGCGCGCCCATCGGGCACTTGATATCCGGAACCCAGAAGACTCGGTCGCCCTTTCTCACCAGCTTGAGTCCGAGCGATGGAAGTTCGTTTTTGTTGACGCCTAGGTACGTAAAGTGTGGCAGGTCCGACTTCACGGTCTGAAACCAACCGTGGCGTTCCAGGACTGAGCGCACGGCCGGGTTATCGTGTTCTTTAACATCGAAGGCGAGCATGGCGAGGTGCTGCGAAGCGCCGGGGATTGCCACCGAGTAGAGAATTGACTTGGAAAAATCCTTGCTGAAATACAGCCCGCGACCCTCTAACCTGAGGATCTCCGCCGCCTGTTCCCGCACGGGCAGCTTCCCGATCCGCCCGGCTTCCGCGGCGCTGAGTAACCCCTTACCGACCCAATGTTGGAGGCCCGGATTGACGCGGCTCCGCCACAATTGAAGGGTGTCGTCATAGTTGCGCTGGGCTGCATCCGCGCCTCGGGCTGAAATGCTCAGATGGGCCTCTATAGCTTCTTCGCGGGCCTTCATCAAGGACTGCATCGCGGCGCTCTGAAGCCTCACAGGGATGCCGGCAAACTCAGCTTGCTCGGAGCGCACACTTGTTTGCCAGCGCGCGACGGCGTCTGCGGTCGGAAACATCAGCACCGGCGGCGCCTCGACTCCGCGAGCTATAAACATCGCTCCATAATCTTCGAGGACCCGCCAATCTAGGGCATCGCCAGGCCCGGGTGAGTGAAAGCCTTCAGGTAGACTTTCGAAGAACACAGATTGGGCAAGGCACGGCGGCACGGTGCGCGAAATGATCTGCGGCTCGGCACAAGGCCCGCCGCCGTTGCAAAGACAGCAAAGCGCGGTTACCAGGCATGCCGTTCTGAGTGTTTGCACTTTGCAATTGTATCCGTGCCCGCCGGACTTTCCCACCGCTATTCATCGTCTTGCACTTTCATGCTCCCGGGTATAGTATGGGCGCGATTTTCGGATGAAACTATGACCACTCCTCTCACACGCCGTAGTTTTCTTCGCACCGTCTCTGGAGGAGCAGCCGGGCTGGCTCTGACGACGGAGCTCTCCTCGCGCGCGCTGGCCTCGAGCCCGGGGTGGAGGGCCGGGCTGGCACGGACGATCATCACGCCGCAGAAATCCCTTTGGATGGCGGGCTATGCGAGCCGCCAGAAGCCCTCTGAGGGTGTTATCCAGGAACTTTACGCCAAAGCCCTGGCGCTGGAGGACCAGACCGGCAAGCGTGTTGTCCTGGTGACGAGCGATCTGCTGGGTTTTCCCGCGGCGGTTAGTCATAACATCGCCGAACGGGCGGAGAAGCAATTTCATTTGAGGCGCGACCAGTTGCTGCTGAGTTCCTCTCACACGCACTGCGGCCCGGTTATCGGCAAGATGCTCGGGACCATGTACCCGATGAATTCGCAGCAGTGGGCCGACGTCGAGGAGTACACCAGCGATCTCGAGGACAAAATTGTTGCGCTGGTCGGAACCTCACTTAAGTCCCTGCGACCCGCCCGATTGAGCTTTGGACACGGCAATGCCGGCTTTGCTATGAATCGCCGCGCCAGAACGAACGACGAAGTGCTCATTGGGGTCAATAAAGATGGGCCGGTGGACCATGACGTTCCGGTGCTGCGAATCGATGACAAGCATGGAAAGCTTCGGGCGGTAGTCTTGGGGTATGCGTGTCACAACACCACGGCGCGGGATTACTTGCTGATTAATGGCGATTACGCAGGTTTTACGCAAGCCTGGCTCGAAGCGCATCATCCCGGCGCGACGGCCCTTTTCGTCGCCGGGTGCGGGGGCGATGCCAATCCCTATCCTCGTGGGACGCTCGAACTCGCCCAGCAGCACGGCGAGGAGTTGGCGGCGGCGGTGGAGAAGGTGTTGGCCGGGGAGCTTCAGCCGGTTCGCGCTCCCATAAAGACAGCTTACGAGGAGTTTCCAGTCGCCTTCGCTACTCCGCCCGGCCGGGAGGAGTTGCAGGCCCAACTCGCGAATCAGGACGTGAATCACCGGAACTGGGCCGCGGCGATGCTCAAGGTACTGGATCGCGACGGCCACTTACCCAACGAGTATCCTTACCCGCTGGAAATCTGGCAGTTCAGCCAAGACCTGACGTTCATCGCGCTGGGGGGCGAAGTCGTGGTGGATTACGACCTGCGCTTGAAAAAAGAACTGGGCGCGGAAAAACTCTGGGTAGCAGCCTACTCGAATGACGTATTTGCCTACATCCCTTCGTTGCGCGTGCTTAAGGAAGGCGGCTACGAAGGTGGGGGCGCTATGGTGTATTACGGCCAACCGGGCCCCTTTGCGCCGAGCATCGAGGAAACGATAATCGGAAAGGTACATGATTTAATCGCACAGGTTCGCAAATCTTAGCAGCGGCAACCCTTGTGGTTGCCCATGGGTGGCCACAAGGGACGAACCTACAACTTAGATCAAGACAGATTTCCAGGAGGGCATATGGGTAGTCAAGTCACGCGTCGTGGTTTTATTCGCACAATGTCCGCCGGCGCGGCGGGACTGGGGCTCACGGCCGGGCTCGCGCTGCGCGCCGTCGCATCAGGTTCGATGGGAGAGAAGCCCGCGATCCTGGGCGGCAGGCCGGTGAGGACCGAGCCATTTCCGGCTTGGCCCATAGTCCGTGAGAACGACGAAAGAGGCTGGATGGAAGTGCTGCACAGCAGCGAGTGGTGCCGGGCCGGCAACGGCCATTTTGCGACGCAATTCGAAGAGAAATGGGCGGAGACCTTGGGTGCGAAGTACTGTGTGGTGACCTCTTGCGGGACGACCGCGCTCTACACTTCGCTCAATGCCGTGGGCGTGGAACCCGGCGATGAAGTCATCCTCCCTCCTTACACCTTCGTTGCCACACTCAATGTCATTCTGATGCAACACGCGCTGCCGGTCTTCGTGGACAGTGACCGGGAGAGTTTTCAGATCGACGCCCGCAAAATCGAGGCGAAGATCACTTCCCGGACGCGGTGCATTATGCCGGTGCATCTGGGTGGCAACCCGGTGAATATGGATCTTGTGCTCGAGGTTGCCAAGAAACACAAGCTGCCGGTTGTCGAGGATGCCTGCCAGGCCCATACGGGCGAGTGGCGGCGGCGCCGTGTCAGCACTCTGGGCGACCTGGGTTGCTTCAGCTTTCAAGCCTCCAAGAACCTCAATTCCGGCGAGGGCGGAGCCATTCTAACCAGCAATCCGTCCCTCCACGAGTTTTCGAAGAGCTTCCAGGACCAGGGCCGGGGCCCGGCCGGAGCCGCTTTCGCGTATGCGCGTCAGGGTTCTAACCTGCGCATGACGGAATTTCAGGCTGCGCTGCTCTTGCAGCAATTGACGCGTGTGGAAGAGCAATCGCGGGTCCGCGAAAAGAATGCCCAGTACCTCACCAGCTTGTTACGCGAGATTCCGGGAATCTCTCCTGCCCGCATGTACGACGGCACGACGAGGAACGGTTATCACCTCTACATGTTCCGGTACGACCAAGCGCACTTCGACGGTCTGCCGCGGACCCGCTTTCTCCAGGCATTAGAGAAAGAGGGAATCCCCTGCTCGGGCGGCTACTCGCCGCTAAACAAAGAGCCTTTCATCAAGGCGACACTCAATTCCCGCGTCTACCGCAAGATGTACTCGGAACGCGACCTTGCCGGCTGGGAAGAGCACAACGCCTGCCCGGAGAACGACAAGCTCTGCGAAGAAGCTGTCTGGTTTTTCCAGACCATGTTGCTCGGTCCGCGGCGCGATATGGACGACATCGCGGAGGCAGTCCGGAAGATCCAGCAGCACGCGGGGGAATTGCGATCCCAGTCCTGAACGGGAAGGCTGTAAACTTAGGATGCCGGTGTGATTCCGAAACCTTCCATGTCATTCCGAGCGAAGCGAGGAATCTCGATCTGGTCTGGGGAGGATGCGCTCAGGGCGAGATTCCTCGCTTCGCTCGGAATGACAAGGAGTTGATGAATCGCCCTCGGGCGGGCCGGCGTTCGGGACGGCCACAAGGGCCGTCCCTAAGACGTGAAAGTGCAGGAGGTAGAATATGTACTGGCAAAAATGGTCGGAGAGGTTGAAGAAAGAACTGAAGCTTGAGACGCAGCCCGTCGCCGTGACATTCGCCGGCGCACCGCCGCCGGGCTTGCCGGTTACTGAGGGGAAGGTCTCTGTGTGTCAGGCCTTAAGGAAAGCCAGCGAAGGCGAAGCTGTCACCATCACTGCGGAGACCTGTGGATGCCCTGGCGGCCTAACCAGCCTGGGCCTAGGGCAGATGCCGGCTCAGGGGAAGGAACGGCTGGTGGAATTCCTTGTCAAGAAAGAAAAGGTGTTTTATTCCCGTGTGGGGATCTATCGAGGCCAGCAGAGTGTACCTCCGCCAGTGGGGATGGCGAGCCACGTCTTCTTTTCGCCGCTGTCTAGCGCTCCGATCCTGCCTGACCTCGTGGTCTTTATCGGCAAACCCAGCTCTCTCCAACGTCTCGTCGGCTTCGCGGGCTACTGGGAAGGCGGCTCACAAAAGGCCGAGCTTGCCGGTCCCGCGTGCCGGACCGGGATAGCTTACCCAGTGGTCACGGGTGAGATAGGGCTGTCGCTGCTTGACTTTGGGGCGAGGAGACTTGCGGGCTTTGCCGACGATCAGCTTCTCTTAAGCGTTCCGCTGCATCGCATGATAGGGATTATCGAGGCTCTCGACCGGGGGATTGGCCGGGATGGCGGGGAGGCGAATGAGAGCATCGAGCGGCAGATCGACGACCTCGGTCGAATTGAGGCAGCGTGACAAGTGATGCAGGTGGATGCCCCGCCCCCGCATTTCTCACCACGATTGAAGAAGATCGGAAGGGCGGGCTTTAATCCCGCTGCGCGTCCCGGCTGTGTCATGGTCATACCTGCGCTACGAGGGGTCGTGTCTCCGCTGCCATGGCGCGCCAAGCAGCAAGATCGTCGCCGACGCCCAGCGCTGTCAGCGTCGAAGTACTCTTGCGGTACCCGGTTCGGGCCATGGTGAAGGGCGACGGCTTCTACCAGGATATAGGGCAAACCCCACAATCCCAGCAGATACCCGCCGATTTCGGCGTGGCTGAACCCGTGTTCGTGCTCTTCAACTTTGTAGAGCGGAACCACATCTTTCGGCCAACGCCAATGGCCGCACAAGGCTTCTACCAAGGCCCTTTCATGGGCCGTGCCATTGGGGACGCGGCCCTAGGCAGCTAGCTGGCCAACTGAACTGGCCGCTGCAAATCCGGCTCGGGGTATAATGGGCGCTTCTTATGTCCTGTCGTGGGGGCGACCCTTGTGGTCGCCCATGGCTTGAAGAGGAGATGAGCGATGCGCAAACTTCCCAGGGATCGAATGACCGCGCGGCAGCGCATTGAATGCACGCTGCGGGGTGAGTTGCCCGACCGGTTACCCGTCTTCGACCTCATTCAGCACATACCGCTGATTGAATATGTCACCGGTGAGAAGGTGACCTTGCAGAATGGCTTGGACCTGGTTTGCAGAACCATCGGCGAACGGCTGGATATCACGCGCGGAATTGCGGCTCCCGTGGAAGAAAAGCTCATCCGCCACGACGATGGCTTCGTTTACAAACAGGAGTGGTGGACCACCTGGCTCATCGACCGTCCCTTCAACGATGTGGAGGGGCTGCTCAATTACATCCCTCGCAACATCGAGGAACTGCACAATCGCAAGTTCGGCGACATGTTCACCTTTGCCGGAAAGAGCAACGTCTGGGGAGCTTCTTCCAAATCACCGCGCGAGCAGTTCCTGGAGTTGCAGGAAAAAGTTGGCGAGAATACGGTGATTTTTCCCAACGAGAGCCCGGTGGGGCTGGACACCGCGCACGTGCGGGCGGGGCTGGATCTGTTCGTTTATGCCTACGCGGAGAATCCCCAACTCGTCTCGGATTGGCTGGAAGCGCTGAACTGGGCGGAGATCCAGCGCGTCCACGAGACGGCGGACGCCACCCTGTCTCCCGTCGCCCTGGTCTTTGCGGACATCGCCAGCACGGAGCAGATATTTTTCTCTCCCGCGTTTCTGCGCAAGGAGTTTTTCCCGCGACTGATCAAACTGGTCGAAGCCTGGCACCTGCACGGGATCAAAGTGATCTACCACTCGGACGGCAACCTGTGGGCTATCTTGGATGATTTCCGCCAGGCCGGCATCGAGGGGATCAATCCGCTGGAACCACTCTCCAAAATGTACGCGGGCGACGTGCGAAAGGCTTACCCGGAATGGATTTTAATGGGGGGAATTGACGTCTCGCAGTTGCTGCCTTTCGGCACCGAAGCCGAAGTCCGCCAGACCGTGCGAAAGACCATCGACGACGCGGGAGCTAACGGGCGATTCTGGATCGGCTCGACCACCGAGATTCATCCTGCCGCCAAGCTCGAAAACGTCCTGGCGATGTGGGACGAGATCGAGAAGTACGGCTACTACGACCGCTAGCAATTCCTACGGCGCGGCATCCGGATCGAGCTTTTGCGGGGTCACTTCCTGAGGTGCAAAGAGGCCTCTGGCGGCCTGCTCGCTGGCCTCCTGCTTTCGCAGACGCTGAAACTCCCGTAGTGCCTTCTGCTCCTCCGGAACGTTGTGCAGCGCCCTTTCCGCTTGTACCAGGCGATACCAGGAAACCTGGTTATCCGGATTCAAGGCGATGGCTTTCTGAAGGTGGGGAAGCGCCAGATCGGGCTTGTGTTCCAACATGAGCAAAGAGGCCAGCCCCAGGTGGGCTTCTTCGAAGTTCGGATAGTATTTCAAAGCCATTTCAAAATACTTCCGCGCCTCCTCGGCCTCTCCCGCATTGCGATGAATTTCGGCAAGCTCGTAGGCGGCGTTGGCATTGCGAGGTTCTTGTTCGAGCTCCAGCTCAAATTCCTTCGCCGCCTCTGCAATGTCTTCCGGTGATTTGGTCTTCTCCGAACGCGCCAGCAAGGTGCGGCCCAAACGGTAATGAATGCCCGGGCGGTGAGGGTCGAGAGCCAGCACTTTCTGGTACTCGGGAATCGCGAACTCGCTTGAGCCCTCACTCTCAAAAGCTTCTGCCGCGGCCTCGTGCCTCCAAACCGAGTCCGGCGCCACCTGAGCCAACTTATGCATGGTGAGATAGGCGAAATTCCCGTAAATCTTACCTGTCTGGAAGAGGACCTCAGGATCGTCCGGATACAGGCGGTTTAGTTCCAGGGCCACTTCCACCGCTCTGGTATCGCGCTGCAAGCCGGTGTAGGCCCTGACAAGCTCCAGGCCGCACCGGCGCCGCACAGCGGTATCCGCGGTTTGTTGGAACCCTTTCTCGAGACCCGGCAGGGCTTCTGTGTAGCGGCCAAGCTCCGACAGCGACATGGCCAGGAGAGTGTCCAGCTTGGGCAAACTGGGTTTCAGCTTCAGGGCTTGGCGCAAGCTCCCAATTGCCTGCTCGAATTTCCGTTCCTGGAAATAGATCAGGCCAAGTCTGGCGTGCACCTCAGCGGTCCCGGGAGACAGCCTTCGCAGCTCTTCATAAGCCTTTTCCGCGTCGGCATAGCGGCCCTGCGCTAAGGCTTTCTCGCCTGCCTCAGCATACTGTTCCAGCGCGTCGTTTGGGGAAGTTTGCGCAAAGAGATTGCAGCCGGAGATCAGCAGCCAAAGCAGAAGCGCGAGTGCTGTAGCCTTTCTATGCTCGTCTGCCATGCCTCCGAGTATAACGCAGGCATTTAGTCTTCTGCGACCATTTCGCCGAACTTCGAAAAGTTGTAGGGGTAGGGCTTGCCCTACCCCGTCCATTAGGGGACGGCAAGCCGTCCCCCTACAAGCAGGTTAAGGGGGAATCGCTTTCACGGTTTCGGGTTGTGGAGGAAGGAAACACAGGCTCCGCCAGGCGCGAGGCGCCTGGCGGAACCCGCCGGGGAGGGAGCTTCAGAAGATGAACTTCGCTCCCAGTTGGATGATTCGACCCGGAGCAGCAATGGTGAGGGCTCCGAATGACGGATCTTGCACACTGCAGTCCGGGTTACAGCCGCCGCCCGCGCTCGGTCCAGTCAAGGGCACGTAGTAGTTTGGATGGTTCCAGGTATTGAAGCTCTCGAACCGCAACTGGAACGATTTGCTTTCCGTAAGGTTGAAGTTTTTGAAAAAGCCCAGGTCCCAGTTGTTGATACCGGGCGAGCGCAGTATGCCGCGGCCGGTATTTCCGTAGACGCCGTTCAGCGGTTGCGAAAACGCCGTCGTATTGATCCAAGTGTTGGTCGTCTTTTGAGCCGGGGCTATAGGCACACCGGGAACTCGATCGGCGCGTGGGTTCTGGCTGTCCAGGATTCCGTTTAGGTCCTGGGCGCCAATCGAGTAAGGGAATCCGGTTTGAAAGGTTGTGATGCCGGTCAGTTCCCAGCCTCCGATTGCCATATCCAGCGCTTTGTTCGTATTGCTCAGGAAGTGTTTGCCACGGCCAAAGGGCAGGTTGTAGACGTAACTGGTGACAAAGCGGTGGTCGACGTCGTAATTTGCGGGGCCATAGTCGCGGCGCATATCGTGGTTGTTCATGAACCCCTGGTACCCGCCGCCGTCCGCTCCGAGGCCGGCTGCGGCGGATTTGTCGTCCAGGCTCTTCGCCCAGGTAAAGATCGTAGTGATGGACATCTGCCCAGTGCGGCGTTCGAGTTTGATATTGCCCGCGTTGTAGTCGGAGTTACCGTGCCAATCACTGTCGATGTAGAACCCCGTGAAATTCGAATAGGGCAGGCGGGAGGTGTACTCGGCGCCGAGGCAATTCGCAGGTGCACCCGTGGGAGGATTGCAGAGTGTGGCGCCATTCGTGGGAGCATACGGCTGAGCGATGTTGTGCCGGTCGAGCAAATGCGTCCCCTTCAATCCGATGTAGTTCACTTCCAGGGTAGTGTTCTTGGCGAGCTGATGCTCGACGGAAAGCGTCCACTGTTGCATGTAAGGATTCAGAGGCAATTCCGACTCGATCACCGCGATAAAGGTCGCCGATGCGGGGCTTACCGCGGTAAGCGTAGTGAATCCCGGAAAGAGTTGGTTGGCCAACTTGGGCGCTGTCGTCACCGCCTGAGTAGTCGGAGTGAGGCTATCGCGGATGCTGTAGGGGTAGAGGTCCCCGGAATCATCAATCTCGCGGGCTTCGAAGGAGTCGTAGTAGATTCCGTACCCGCCTCGGACCACCGTCTTGTCTCCACCGAAGGGGCGGAAGGCGAACCCAATGCGAGGGGCAAAAGGATGGAGCAACCCCGGATTCTCAGGCGCGCGCCGGTTGCAATACTCGAAGAAGCCATTTCCGGCCGGGGCCACGCCGTCTGTCAACAACCTCTTATCCGCAAAACACAAGCCGCCGTTGGGGTTCTTAACGTCCTGCCAAAAGAATTTGTTGTTTTCCTCGTACGGCACGCTCCGGTAGTCCCAACGCAGGCCCAGGTTCAAGGTCAGCCGCGGGTTCACCTTCCAGTCGTCTTGCACAAAGGGGGCGAAATAATTGTAGACGTGTGACTGGGGATTACCTGCTTGATTCGTGGGGCTCAACGGACCAGGGAAGAACCCGCCGACATTGCTGTAGTAGCCCAGCAGGAAGTCGGCAACTCCATTACCCGTGCCGCAAACAATCGTGGCGCAACCGGCGCTGTTCCCCAGAATCGTGCTGTTCGTGTAAGTATAGTCGCCGAAAAAGTCGTCATCGAGGTTGCGGTTAACTACCCAATGGCGGTATTCCGCACCGGTCGTGATCGTGTGTTTTCCCTTGACGATGGTCAGCGAATCCGAAAACTCCCAATTCGGGATGTCGCTCGCCGTGTAGGAATTGACTGAGCCCCCAAAGCCACTGTAATTGGAAGCCCCGTTTCCGCTGATGCCTATGCCAGACCAGCTCGCCTGAAGCGGACCAAACTTGGTGAATACATTTTGATAGCCTAAGGCGGCAATCTGGGCTGCGGACGGCGCTGGAGAACCCTCATTCGCAATCGCATCCAGGTACCCCATGCGGAAACTATTCACAATGTTCCCGTGGAAGCTCAGGGTATGCGAAATTGCCCATTGTTTCTCGGTCTCGTAGAAGGTCGTAAATCCGTAAGGGACCGAATCTGAGTTGTACAAATTGGTATTCTTGTAGTTTGCATACGTCCCCCGGCCGAAGATCTTCCCGAACTTCCCCAGGTCCTGATCCAGGCGGTAGGTTTGCTGGTCGGCCCGGTTGGGAAAATTGAGCGACAAAAGAACGTTGTTTCCCGCGCACTGGGAAGGGCTGCAATTCGGCGCCGGGAAGGTGTTCGCGGCGAGGGTCACCGCGGCTTGGCGGGACCAGAGCGTGCTGGAAATTGTATCGTTCGGGAAAGCCAGGCCCGTGGCCGGATTCTCCGGATTGCAAGGGTTGTTGAGTACTAGCGCGGCGGCGCAGGCTGCGGTGCCGGGCTCCGGGTACCCTGTTGCTGAAAAGTCCCCTGCCAGTTCAGCAGGAGGCGGGGTGTTGGCGAACCCCGTGAACCCGTTGCTGATCCGGGTGCCTTCGTAGTTCGCCATAAAGAAGGTCCGGTTCCGCCCGTTATAGATATGCGGGAGGTAGACCGGACCGCCCACCACGAATCCAAATTGGTTCTGCCGCAGTTTAGGAATCGTTGGCTGCGCAATCGGGCTCCTGGCATCGAAAGCATCGTTTCTGTCGAACTCGAATAGGGTTCCGTGCAGGTCGTTGGTGCCGGCCTTGCTGATGATGTTGACCTGGTTGGCGCTGAAACCATATTCGGCGGAATAGGTGTCGGATTGGACTTTGAACTCCTGGATGGCGTCAATCGACAAGATCACAGCGGGGGTGCTCAAAGCCACATCGGAGGCGCCCATGCCGTCGATGGTGTAGTTGTTGGACTCAGGCCTGCCGCCGTTGATGCTGATGCCGTTTCCTTCACCTTGCCGCATCACGCCCATCTCGGCGCCCACCGTTACCGCGCCCGGGGTGATGAAAAGCAACTGGGTCCAGTTGCGTCCGTTGAGCGGAAGGTCTTCCACCTGCTTGTTGCTCACCAACTCTGAAACAGCCGCGTTGTCCGTATCGAGCGCGACCGGATTGGCCCGCACCTCCACGACCTCCGTCACGGTGCCCGGTTTTAGGACCGCGTCGACTCGGGCCTGTTGGTCGACGACCAGGGAGATATTATCGACCACTACCCTCTGGAACCCGGGGGCCTCGACGGTGACTGAGTAGGTCCCTGGGATCAGGTAAGGCACGGTGTAATTTCCCGTGTCGCTTGTCTGGGTGTGACTCGCAACGCTGGTACCCGTGTTGGTGACAGTGACAGCAGCTTTAGGTACAACCGCACCGGAGTTGTCCGTCACGGTTCCCAGGATTGTTCCCGTGGCGCCGCCTTGGGCATAGAGGAAGCCTGTCGAAACAAGGAGCGCCAAAATGGTTGAAACAACTCGAGCCTTTCTAACCATATTCCGTTCTCCTTTGATTTTGAGGTGATGACCCAGAACCCAAGCCTGGCCCGCTAAGCCGTGCGCGAGCTTGCAGAGTCGCAACTTCGTACCGACGCTAAGGCTGCAACCAAATCCCCTATGGGAAAGTCTTTCTTGCCCTTGGTTGGCGGGATGGCGGCCCATCCGCGCCAATAAGAAAAGAGTACCCATCCAACCCTGGTCTTGTCAAGTCTGTCCCTCGCCAGTCTGCACACCAGTCGAGTGATGCGATTCAGACCGTGGAAATGAATTCCCGCTTTCGCGGGAATGACGATACAGTGGACGCGCACCCTGAAGGTCGTCATTCCCGCGAAAGCGGGAATCCACCGCTCGGAGTCGTCCAGGGTCTGAATCTGAGGGGACTGCATTTTCCACTGTTCGCATTTTTCGCTTGACAATTCTCCTGACCTTTGATAGCCTATAAGCATGGTCATATTGCGGACATATTGTCGTAGGCAAGCCTGGTGATGCCTCGACCTTTGAGAGAACCTGGAACAGCCCCCGCAAGGCAGGAAACCAGCCTTCTACAAAAAATGGAAAATAGTGGGAACGAAGCTAAGAACTGGCTGAAAACAAAGGAAGTCACCCTTTTTAGTGATGCGTAATTTGCGCGTTTTGCGCGCAGTTTGACGGTAATTTGACCTCAAATGGAGCAAAAAACACCACGTTTTGCGAAAACGAACTGAACTTCGGGAATTCAAGACGAAGCGCGAAAGTGACAAGTAGTCGGCTAGACAAGCTTGCGAGATGTGCATGGACGTCGCACCTGACGGTGCCTCTCCGCCCCCTCATGAATTGACAGGCTTCCACGTCTGAGGCATGATGGCAGACCATTCTGGGGAATTTCCTTTTCGAGGTGTGTCATGTTCGACGGAAACCACCGTTTGCAGGTGATGCGGGCATTCGTCGGTCTGTTTCTGTTCGCAGGTTGGGCAGGGTTTGTCTATGGATTCGAAGGCCCGGCGGCTCCAACCGACTTGCGCTGCGAATATCTTTCCAACCCCATGGGCGTTGATGTTCTGAAGCCCCGGTTTTCGTGGGTGCTCCATCACACTGAGCGCGCCCAGATGCAGACCGCGTATCAGATTCTAATCGCCGGCACCGCCGAAGGCCTGCCGCGGGATGACGGCGACGTCTGGGACTCGGGAAAAGTCGACTCGAGCGACTCGACCCAGGTGGTCTATGCGGGGAAATCCCTCTCCAGCGGGAAGCCATACTACTGGAAAGTCCGGTACTGGGACACGGCGGGCAACGCAAGCCCCTACAGCGCCGCCGCTCAATTTGAGATGGGCCTGCTCTCCCGAGATGAGTGGAAAGGGCAATGGATCGAGGGGAACCTGCTCCGAAAGGAGATCGACCTCCAGGGCAGGATTGTCCGCGCCCGTGCCTACGTCACCGCGCTTGGCTACTACGAGCTGAGGATCAACGGGGAGAAGGTAGGGAGGAATGTACTCGACCCGGCATTTACGACCTACCCCAAGCGAGTCCTGTACACCACGTACGATGTCTCTCGCCGGCTGCGCAGCGGAAAGAACGCCTTCGGAGTGATGCTGGGCGGCGGCTGGGCAACGCTCGGCAGACGCTTCTTCGACCCGGAAGTCGGGCCTTACTACAAGACTCCGGCGCTCTTGCTTCAGGTCAATATCGAATTCGAAGGCGGGAAAACAGTGTTCGTGGTAAGCGATGGCTCCTGGAAAGCGACGCAGGGCCCCATCGTCAGTGACAGTGTCTATGACGGAGAAGTTTACGACGCGCGGCGCGAGCAGCCTGGGTGGGACCAGCCGGGGTTCGACGATTCGACTTGGAGTGCGGCGCAGACGGTCGAGGGCTCGAAGGGAGTCCTTTCCGCGCAGATGATGCCGCCCATTCGCGTCGTGGATTCGATGATGCCGCGCAGCATCGCCAGTCCCAGGCCAGGCGTCTTTGTGTTCGACATGGGCCAGAACATGAGCGGCTGGGTGCAACTTCGAATGCAAGGCCCGGCGGGAACCCAGGTGACGCTGCGTTTTGCAGAGCTGGTCTACCCGGACGGGATGATCAATCGCGAGAACCTGGGCGAGGCGAAATCGCGCGATATTTACACCTTGAAGGGCCAAGGAGAGGAAACGTACGAGCCGCGATTCACTTATCACGGCTTCCGCTACGTCGAAGTGACAGGGTTTCCGGGAACACCTAGCCTGGACTCTTTGCGTGGACGAGTTGTGCATACCGCCGTGGGGGCGGCGGGGAGTTTTGTTGCTTCGAAGCAAATATTGAACGACATCCAGCGGCTGATCCACTGGTCTCAGCTCACCAACCTGTTCAGCATCCCAACGGACTGCGATCAGCGCAACGAGCGACAGGGATGGATGGGCGATGCGCAGGCGACCGCGGAAGAGGCCATGATGAATTTTGACATGGCTGCTTTTTATACCAATTTCATTCGCGACATTCGCGACGCCCAGTTCCCCGACGGCTCGCTGCCCGACACGGTTCCTCGCAAGTACGGCGGCGTCCCGGGTGACCTTGGCTGGCAAACGGCTTATCCGCTGTTGTGCTGGACCATGTGGCAACAGTACGGAGACCGCCGCATCCTGGAGGAGAATTACGACGCTCTGAAGAAATATGTTGCGTTTCTGCGCAGCCATGCTCAGGACAATGTTTATCGCCTGCACTGGGAGGGCGACTGGGTGGAATTGGCCCATACGCCCGGCGACTACATCGGCGACGTCTGGTACTACTACGACGTCTCGCTTTTCTCGAAGATGGCTCAGGTTTTAGGAAAGTCCGACGAGGCCGCATCCTATGGGCAACTGGCTGGCCAGGTCAAAGAAGCTTTGAATCGTACCTTCTTTGACGCCCATACGGACAACTACGCGAACGGAACCCAAACCGCCAACGCCATGGCGCTGTTCCTGGATTTGGTCCCCAAAGAGCATCGCGAAGCCGTCGAGCGTAGCCTGACGGACGACATCGTGTACGGCCACAACACGCACCTGACCACGGGATTCATCGGCGTCAAATTTCTGATGCCTCTGCTTACCTCTCTCGGGCGCTCAGACCTGGCTTACGATCTGGCCGTCCAGACCACCTACCCCAGTTGGGGCTACATGGTCGAGCGCGGCGCAACCACCCTCTGGGAGCTCTGGCAGGATAAAGTCGGGCCTGCCATGAACTCTCATGACCATATTATGTTCGGCAGTGTGGGGGCGTGGTTCTACAACGCACTGGGCGGGATTAACCTGGGCCCCGAAAGCGTGGGTTACCAGCGCATTCACATCGCCCCGCAGATTGTCGAAGACCTGCACTGGGCCAGCGCTTCCGTGGAGACAATCCGCGGAACCGTCTCTGCATCGTGGAATCATTCCCCCGGCGTCATCACGCTCGACGTTACTGTTCCGGTCTCGAGCGATGCCCAGGTCGTCGTTCCGCCCGAAGCGCAGATGACGGATGTGGTGATTCGGGAAGGCGACCGGGTGGTCTGGGAGAACGGCCGCTATGTGAGCGGCGATCCGGGCGTGAAAGGCGGTACCCAGGATGGAAAGAAGGTTGTTTTTCAGGTCGGGTCAGGAACCTATTCGTTCCGGCTGACGGGCAGCGAATGAATGATAAGCTATCTACATAGGCTCTGTCGGGCGGCGGTTTTTGGGCCGGCATTCGCCGGCCTCAGGGTCGGCGCGCGTCCAAATCAGGGCAGCTCCAAGCCCTCTTGCCTTCGGCGTCCCCAGTGCGTACCATAGAGTCAGGAGCAGTCGATGGGACTCGTACACGTGACCGTTGCCTTAAAGCGCTTAGGAAGCGCAACCGGCGCTTATGAAGCGGACTTTCTCGTCGATACCGGAGCCACGGATTGCCTGGCTCCGGCGAGCAAGCTCCGGCAAATCGAAGTCCAACCGGTTGGGAAGATGGTGTACGAGTTGGCCGACGGGACCAAACACGAATACGCCTTCGGCCTGGTCGAGATTCGGTTCATGGGTGAAATTACCGCTGGACGCGTGATTTTCGGTCCTGATGATGTGGAGCCGATCCTCGGGGTCACGGCGCTTGAATCTGTGGGCATCACCATCGATCCGGCGAATCGCGCCTTAAAGCGCCTGCCTGCCATCCCCCTAAAACGCATGGCGTAAGACCTATTTCTTTTCGGATTTCAGAACCAGCGTCTGTTCCGTGTACGGCACAATCTCGACAGGACCCTCGAGCCCGCAGACGTCGATATTGGCAAGAATCCGATGCGATGGCCCCACCGCGCGAGCATTGGCTTCGGTGTTCGTGACGCGGATCTTCAGTTGATTCTCGCCCGGTTTTATAAACGCGGTGATATCGAGTTTGTAGGGCCGCCACACTAGGGCGCCCGCCTGCCGTCCGTTGACATAGACTTCCGCCACGGAGCTTACCCGGCCCAGGTTGAGGACGAGTTTCTTGCCCTGATAAGAATCGGGTACGAGGAAGCTCTTCTCATAAATCGCAGCCCCGGAGAAATTGGCCAGCGGCGTCTTCGTCCAGGATTCGAGAGCGAGAGGCGTCGTTCCACTCACAAATTCCACGGGGGAACTTAATCGGTCGTCCGCGCGCGCCACGATGGCGAGCGTGTTCTTGTCTGTGCGTCGCAGTGGACGAATATCCACTGGGGAGCCGCCCGAGGGCTTAAGTTCAACGCCATTCAAGATCAGTCGATAAGGACCGTGAAACGGAGGCGGAACTACGGCCGTGACGCCGGGGGGAATTTGCGTTCGGTACCAGCGCATGGGCGGAAGGGTGTTTGCCGCCTTCTGCACATCGTAGGGCAGCATGCCGTTAATGATGCCGCGCAGAGTTCTGCCTTCCCGGTCCGCGACCCTGAAGGTGAATCCGTAATAGCCGCTGGCGGCACCTCTGCCCTCGCCAACTTTCAGCAGCACTTCATTCCAGCCCGCGCGCAAGTCGACGGGGATGCGATCAGCCCAGTTGTCGTTCATCTCGTACCAGAAGGGGTGGCGCAGGCGAGCGAATACCTGCTGGTGGTTCAGCCATACCTTGACGCAATTGTCGGCCGCGATCACGAAATCAGCTTGCTGGTTTTGGGGCGAAAAAAGATAAGTGAGGGCGTAGCTCGTGATCCATTCGTGCCCTGCCGTATCCAGGGCGCGGTTAAACTGGACGATGTGGGCCGAGTCGTCGAAGGGGCCGCCTTCCGTCAGCATCCAGATGTTCCAATGTCCCAATGTCAGGTAAGGCTCGTCGCCGTAATAGCGCTTCCAGCCCACTAAATCTCCGTTCAGACCTGCGTACATCTTCTCCGGCTTAAACTCGGCTTCGGGCGGGTAGGCCGTATCGAATCCCGCATCATCCGTGTTGGGGAACGGGCCGATGACGATCCAGTTGCGCACGGTATTCTCCGCCTCGCTCAGCCACAGGGATGGCCAGGCAGTGTCGTCGAACGTGGGGCTCGACCATCCCAGCTTTTCCCCTTCGCCTTCCGGGGCGTCTTTGACCTTCACGTAGGGAACTCCCACACGTTCAGGCTCGGGGCGAAATTCCCAATTCCCGGAGAGCGAAATGGGATTTAGGCGAGGCATAGCACTGCGCGCCCGATAGATTTGGCCGTCAGCGCGCATGGTGACTTCGAGGTCGGGTTGGGTGGCGGGCGCCGAAGCGCGCACCTGGATGGAATCAGGCTGGCGCGAAAGAACCTCCAGGCTTTCAGCGTTCGTGCTCACCAGTTCGGCTTTCTGGACCGGCCCCTCGAGCGGATTGAAAACCACGTAGTAAGCGTCCCAGGGCGCAAAATCCAGCCGCACTTCGGTTCCCTGCGGACGGTTCACGTAGAACAACGGCGAGCGCTTGCCGCTTAGCGCATCCCATTTTT
>Ga0326727_10004437_pt1 | contig 42203 bp, 30 predicted proteins | sample MB2enrmetagenome_FD_207643 | JGI IMG/M metagenome (GOLD analysis project Ga0326727, IMG submission 207643) | Lab enriched peat soil microbial communities from McLean, Ithaca, NY, United States - MB29MY | ecosystem: Environmental > Terrestrial > Soil > Wetlands > Peat | place: USA: New York...
CTGCCGTTTTCGGTTCAAAGACCATCTTTGACTGGATACTTGTGAAGTATAAACCGAGGAGTCTGAGTATCTGATGAAATTTAGAGAGATCACAAAGAAGACAAAGATCGATTTCATGGGCTTGAGAAACAAGATGTTTGTGCTCTCCGCATTCCTCGTGCTCCTCGGCCTTTTCGGTTTCGTGATGGTATCCATGGGCAAGGCGAACTTGAGCGTCGATTTTACCGGTGGGACCGAGCTGCAGATCAGGTTTGCGGACCCCGTGCCCATAAGCAGTCTCCGAAGCGCATTGATAAGCGGCGGCATCGAGGATGTCCAGATACAGGAAGTAGCCGGGAAGAACGATTTTTTCCTGAAAACGAAGCTCATGAATACGGGCCCGCAGAGGGTTCAGGATAAGATAAGCTCCATCATCGCGGCCAAGCTGCCGGGCAAGGGTTTCCAGGTCCTGGGCAGCAACATGGTCGGTTCGAGCGTCGGGAAGACCCTGAAACAGCATGCCATTATCGCCATAGCCCTTTCACTTTTGGGCATCGTCATCTACATTGCCTGGAGGTTCAATTTCGTATTCGGGGTCGCCGCCACCATCGCTACCTTTCACGATGTCCTTGCCCTTCTGGGCATATTCTACCTGCTTCATCTGGAGATGAACATCCTGTTCATTACCGCGCTCCTCACCATCGCCGGCTATTCTCTTACCGATACGGTCGTCGTTTTTGACAGGATCAGGGAGAATATGGCGAAAATGAAATCCAGGACCGATCTCGGCAAGGTGATCAACAATAGCATCAACGAAGTGTTGAGCAGGACCCTCATTACCTCCCTCACGGTGTTGCTGGTTATCGCCGCTCTCGTCGTTCTGGGAGGTCATGTGCTGTTTGACTTCTCTTTTGCCCTGTTTATCGGTGTGATGGTAGGCACATATTCGTCGATTTTCGTGGCGAGCCCGCTGATTTACTTGTGGAGGACAAGAGCCTGACACGCAATCCCTTCTTCCGGCAGATCCTTAGCCGCCCATTCCTGTGAGCCCTGCGACCGTGGCCGCGCCTTGGCGCCGTTTGTGAGAAGACGCCTGAATGCAATCGAGACTTGAAGACGTCTTAAAGGAAAAGGAAAGGGAGCTGAAGCTCCACGAAAAGTTTATGGCGCTTGTGCGCCTCGTGGAGGAGGAGATTTTCCCTTTTTCGTCCGTCCCCCTTCACGCGCATATCGAGACGTTGAAAGGCATCATCGAGAACCTCATACCCGAGCCGAAGGACCGGAGGGGCGAGATGTTCTCAGGGGAGTTGTTTGTCCTCCTCTGTACGCTTTATTTCCACGATATGGGTGCGGCGAGCGGGTATGGCTGGTGCCGCAGCCGCGAGATATTGCATGCGATGGACGCTTCGCCCAGGATGCTTATCCTGAACAACGAGATCGCAAGACGGCTCGAGATCCCGCAAGATGCCATGGAACTGGTCAACTCGCTGATCTTCTCGGTAAAGAAGATCCCGATAGAATGGGAGATAGCGGAGGGCACCGGAAAGGCGATAGTCCGGAACGCGCCCATGCTCGGCGCTATTTTCGATTTTGCCCACATCCTGTGGGATATCTCCTCCGTTGATTCACGCCATACAATGCTGAGAAGACAGCAGAATCCCGATCTGCTTCCGGGATGTGGGGCAGCCGTTGCCATCGACAGCAGGGAAGGGCTCATCTCCGTGACGTGCAGGCCGCAGGTCCCGTATCAGGTCCACGTGCTCGGCCGAATCAAGGAGTATGTGGAGACGCTCTTCAACCGCTTCCGGAACGCCGTGAACGGCAGGCTCGGCTTTCAGTATAGACAGATTGTCTGGGATATAGCGGACTGTCCCGACCTGCCCGGTCATTTTCCCTTCACGGTCTTTCAGGGTTTGCCGTACCTCCGATGGGAGGAAGCGTCACGGCTTTTGGACAAGCTGTTCCGGTACAGGCATGTGATCGTCGTGGGGGACGGCGCCGCGGGGAAAACAACGATGATGGCTTCCTTTGTGGTCCCCCAGCTCCGCCGTATCTCAGCCAACGTGTTCTATGCGGAAATATGGGACCACCCCGTTCACGAAATGAGGGAAGCCATAGAAAAGGCCGGTCTCATCTCTCCCGGCGGCGCGGTGGATATCATCTCCATCTGCAAGAAGCTGCTCACGGGCGGTCCTTGCTTCTTTATCATTGACGGGTGCGAGCGGCTGAAAACCGTGAATCCCGACGAGTGGGAGAAGCTCGAAAGGTTCGTCAGATTCTGTCTCGAAGACGAAAACGCGTACATTGCGGTCCTCGGGGACAAGGAGGAATTCTTCTCGTGGTACGAGCCGTTCAAAGACATGAGCCTGTCGGCCGTCTTCGAAGTAGACCCCATTGATCGGCTGGATGCAACGCTTTTGCCCCGCCCGGAAGAGGCCCTCTCCCTCGAAATCGTGAAAGAAAAGGTTGACGAGGCCTTACGTGCGGCCGTGGACCGGAATGAGCTGAGGGAGACGGTCTCACTGCTGGCGGGGAATGGTGCAAAAACGCTGAGGCGATTTAGCCTCGAAGACATACACTTTGAGACGCGCATTCCGAAGGAGAGGATTTCTCACTACCTGGACCTGCTTCAGGAGAAGGGGATCGCTCGGCGGCAGGATGCGTCGACGGCCGCTTTCTGGACGTTGTCGAGCCGCCAGCTCAAGGAACACCTGTATCAGTACCTGGGGCTCGATGAATTTGCTCGCAAGAGGGCGATGCGGGAGGTGCTGCGGCGCGCGGGAGAAGACGGGCGGTTTCTTGACGCGGAGCACCTCGATGTGGTCGAGGACCTGCAACACAGCATGATGTTCACGAAAAAGGAGCTGGGGCTGATACTGGGGAGCATGGTCTTCCACGGGAGAGACTGGGCGCTGCTTCTGGACAAGGCAGAGAACGAGGTCCGGGGCTTCGACTTCGAGCCCGTTCTGCCGCTCCTGGCCCGTGACGAGCTCGTAATCAGGGAGGCGGCCCTCAGGCTGCTTGCCAGGGCAAGGGATGATGCCCTTGTCAATCCACTCCTTGCCCACCTGAGAAGAGAGACGGCCCCTGAGCTGAGGGGCTTTCTCGTAGAGGGCTTTGTCGCTGCCGGCAGGAGGAGGACCATTGTCGCATTGATGAGGACGCTTGCGGAAATGTCGGACAGGGATGCAAGGATCAAGGTAATCGATGCTATTTATCGCCTGCCTGCGAGGACCGCACACAACCTGCTCATAGAGATCGCGAACGTGGAGAAGGACCCCGAGTTGATCGACAGGATCGACTATTGGCTGTCTAAGCTGGAGGAATAGTACACTTCCGTTTTTGCTTTTCATTGAGGGGGTGGCTCCATGCGGCTTGCGCCGCTGGAGGGGGCGACGCGAGCCCCAATAATTGATCGACAGGATCGACTATTGGCTGTCTAAGCTGGAGGAATAGTACACTTCCGTTTTTTGCTTTTCATTGAGGGGGTGTGCTTTCTTGGGAGTGGTGAGACAGAGCCCCGCCCCGGTACCCGGGTTCGGGCATCAGGGCGGGGTATGGGCGATCAGGCAGTTATGGGAATCTTTTTCGACTGCTCCACCGCCTTCGCGGTCTTGGGCAGGGTTACGGTGAGGACGCCGTCCTTGTAGGCTGCCCCGATCTTCTCGGTCTCTACCGTATCGGGCAGTGAGAAGGATCTCGAAAAGCAGCCGTACGAGCGCTCGATGTAGTGGTAATCCGTCCCCTTTTCTTCCTTGCCGACCTTTTTCTCACCACTGATCGTGAGAACGCCATCATGGACGGAGACGTCAATCTCCTTTTGGTCCATACCCGGCAATTCAGCAGTCACCGTGAGTGTGCCTTTCGTTTCTTTGATGTCCATACGAGGCGAGAAAGTGCCCTCCATCCCCGCTATGCCGATGGGCATCGCCGAGCCCTCCAGGAACCGTCCGAAAAGGTCATCAATGCTTCTCTCAAAATCAGAGAAGAACCTTGTGCTTCTTCGGAGATTCGTCGGCCTATCATTAACTGTCCTGAGTGAGAGTTCCATAGTGTACCTCCGTGAGAGATATTGTCACGTCCCAAGAACATGACAACCGGGAGATCAACCCCCAACCCCCGATTTTGGTTAAGGGGGATTTAAAACCTATGTTTTAAATCTATAAGTAATATAATCGGGATACTATACTTTGTCAAGAGCGGGGGAGAAAGACCGCTGAGGGGGTCAACCCTTGGCTAGAGGATGAAGTGAGTAAGGTCTTTTCCCGGCCGGAAGAAATTTCGATGATAGTACCACCCCGAGATACAGGTGCATGGCGCGAAGTTAACCCGGCCGCATCAGCGCATCAGAGAATAGTCTCCATGCCGTACATATAGGGCCGCAACACCTCGGGCACGGCGATAGTGCCGTCCGCACGCTGGAAGTTTTCCATGACCGCCATCACACACCTGCCCACCGCAAGCCCCGAACCGTTCAAGGTATGCACGTAGTCCGTCTTCCCGGCCCCGGTCCTGTACCTGATTTTTGCCCTTCTTGCCTGGAACGCCTCGAAGTTGCTGCACGACGATATCTCCCGGTAGATGTTCTGCCCGGGGAGCCATACCTCTATGTCATAGGTCTTTGCCGAGGAAAACCCCAGGTCGCCGGTGGACAGGAGAGAAACACGGTAATGGATGGAGAGCCTCTTCAGGACATCCTCGGCATCGAGGAGCAGACCTTCGAGCTCTGTATACGAGTCCGCAGGCAGGCTGAATTTTACCAGCTCCACCTTGTTGAACTGGTGCTGCCTGGTGAGACCCCTCGTGTCTTTCCCGTGCGCTCCGGCCTCTTTTCTGAAACAAGGCGTGTAGGCGGCATACCTGATCGGCAGGTCGTCTTCTTTGAGTATCTCGTCCCTGAAGATGTTCGTCACGGGCACTTCGGCAGTCGGTATGAGGAAGTAGTCGGGGTCGGCAAGCTTGAAGAGCTCTTCCTCGAACTTCGGGAGCTGTCCGGTGCCTGTCATGCTCTCCCTGTTCACCATGAAGGGCGGCAGCACCTCGGTGTAGCCGTGCTCGCGCACGTGGAGGTCGAGCATGAAGTTAATGAGCGCCCTTTCCAAAAGGGCCCCGTGGGATTTGTAGAGGGTGAACCTGGAGCCTGTGATCTTCGCGGCCCTTTTGAAGTCGAGTATGCCGAGTTTTTCGCCCAGGTCCCAATGGGCGATTGGCGGGAAGTCAAAGCGAGGTTTCTCCCCCCATGTCCTGACCACTTCGTTCTGCTCCTCCCCCATTCCGAGGGGTACGGAGCCATGGGGGATGTTTGGAATTTCAAGGCTCAGGAGCTCCCATGCTCCTTCCACTTCTTTCAGCCCCTGCTCCCCCGTTTCTATCTCTTTTCCGAGGGCGCGGAGTTGTTCTATCTGCTCCTTCGATTCGACGCCGCTCTTTTTCAGCCGCGCTATTTCATCGGAAGTGACGTTCCGCTGATTCTTCATCGCTTCCACGTGTCTGATCAGCTCTCTCCTCTTCTCGTCCAGTCCGATCAGTTTCTCAAGATCGAATAGCGATCCCCTCTTCTTGAGGCTTTCTCTTACGATGTCCGCTTTTTCCCTTATCAATTTCGGATCGAGCATTTAATCCTCCAGCAATTCCTTGTTGGGCTCCAGCGGCTTCAAAATATAAAGAATGCCGCTTCTCGTGTAGACCGGCTCTCCCTCGAGCAGCAACTGGACGCACCGCACCCCGGGAAAACTTGCCGCAAAGGAGTTTACGATGCTGTAGACCATGGCGACCTCCCTTGCGGGGCTGCCGGGGTCTATAAGCTCCCTCGACACATTTAAGTAGAGCACGCCTTCCTCGCCCATGGCCAACTCGTACAGCCTCAGCCGGTCCGGTATGGATCGCGCCTCTTTCAGTTCCCTGAACAGGATATCGGCCCGCGCTCTGTCTGATAACTGCTTCCGCACCTCGATCGCTTTTCTCTCCAGCTTTCCCTGTTCATCAGGAAAGAAGACCGAGATGGTTTCCTTTTCCCCCGCGGCGGCGCGGCGGACGGCGGGCACGGCAGGCCGGCCGTACAGATAGCAGCCGATCCCGGCCAGGACCAGGGCGAGAAGACCGAATATGACTCCGAAACGCCTCATGTGCATCATCCTGCCAGGATATTGAGAAATTCATCTCCCGTGACGACCCTGAGCAGGGGATATATGGCCGACTTCCGGTAGGCGTCCATGAACGTTGCATGGATCTCCGGCTTATAGGTAGCGCTGAGGTCTTCGAGGAGGATCGTGTAGAAGTCGTGGCAGACGGCGTCCAAGGCGGTGGCGATGACGCAGAAATGGGTGTTGATGCCCGCCACCGCTACCGTATCTATCTGCATGGTGCGGAGCGTCTGGTCGAGGTCCGTCTTGAAGAAGGCGCTGAACCTCCTTTTCGGGAGCATGATGTCCGTCGGCTCGGCCTCGAGGCTGGCGGCTGCCTGCGCGCCTGCGGTGCCTCTTATGCAGCACGGCTTCATCCTCCCCTTGAAGATGAAATCGCCTTCCAGGAAGCTGTCACAGGCGAATACGACGGGGACGGAGAGGGCCCGGCAGCGTTTGAGAAACGCCCTCACAGGGGCGACGATCCCGGCCAGCTCCACCGGCACGCCCTCCTCTTTTCCGTACGTATCCTCCAGCATATCAACGATTATGACCGCCGGTTTCATCCTATGTCTCCCTTATTGGGGCTCAACGCCCCCTCGACGGGCAAAGCCCGTCGAGCCTCCCCCCTCAACCTCGCTTCGCTCGCTAGCCCTTGGCTCAGCGCCCCCTCCAGCGGCAAAGCCGCATGGAGCCTCCCCCCTCAGTTCGCTTCGCTCAATCGCTGCCCGTCGTATTCTTATCGGACAGAAAAACGGATTTGAAGGTATCGGTCAGGGCAGAGGCCACGTCGAAGACCGGCATTGCCTTTATCAGGGCTATCTGTTCCACCACGAGTTTCACAAAAGCCGGCTCGTTTCTCTTGCCCCTTTTCGGCACAGGGGCCAGAAACGGGGCGTCCGTCTCGGAAAGCAGCCTGTCAAGCGGCGCGTAGCGCACGATCTTTGTCAACTTTGTGCCAGGGTAGGTAACCGTACCCGGGATCGAAAGGTAGATGCCCATATCGAGCAGCTTTTTTGCGGTGTCAAGGTCATAGGAGTAACAGTGGACCACTATCTTAGGGACCTGAAGGCGCGCCTCCTTCAGAATCTCAAGGGTCTCCTGCCTGGCGTTCCTCGAGTGGATGATCACCGGAAGCCCGGCGAGCCGGGCCAGGTCTATCTGCCTCCGGAACGCGTCGATCTGCAGCTCTCTCGGTGAATAGTCCCTGTAAAAATCGAGACCGATCTCGCCGTAGCCGACGACCTTCGGATGTTTCAGGTACCCCTTGATGGTCTCTTCAATTTCGGGCGAGTAGTCTTTTGCGTTGTGGGGATGGATGCCGACGGCGCCGTAAACCTGCGGATGAGCTTCTATGATCTCCATGACTTTGGGGAAATAGCGTACCTCCGTCCCGACCGTCAGCATGGTGGAGATACCCGCTCCGGATGCCCGGTCGATCACCGCCTCGCGGTCCTCATCATATTCTTCCATTTCCAGATGGCAGTGGGAATCGACGAACATGGACATTTATAGCATATTCCCGAGCCGGTAATCCACTAATTGACCCCTAATTGACCCCTTTCCTTTTTGTTGCCAATTACCCTTTACATGTGATAGTTTGAACTAACGTTCTTGCAATTACGTCAGACTGCCTCCGTCATATCCTGCGGCTGTAAACCGGACGGCGGTGCATGCGTAGTGGGATTACGGAGTCGGATGGTTGCGGCATGCTTTATGCTTATTGCTGGGAAGAGAAAAAGAGAAAGGGAAAGCTAAAGGGGTCATCGGAGAGGACTCGATCGACCTAGACGTCTAAAACACACCATTTTAAGGAGGCCTTATATGGCGTACGATGCGACAAAGATGGCAGACTGGCAGATTGCCGAGGCGGCTGAGGAGCATATGAAATCAGTCTGGCAGTTGGGCGACGAGATGGGATTGAAGAAGGATGAGGTGATCGGATACGGCCGTATAGGCAGGGTCGACTTCATGAAGATCATCGACCGGCTGAAGGACAAACCGGACGGCAAGTACATCGAGGTCACGGCTATTACTCCGACCCCCCTCGGCGAAGGGAAGACGACCGTCTCCATGGGCCTCGTCGAAGGTATGGGCAAGAGGGGATGGAACGTCTGTGGTGCGATACGCCAACCCTCGGGCGGCCCTACCATGAACATCAAGGGGAGTGCGGCAGGCGGCGGCAATGCCCAGGCCATTCCTCTGACAGAGTTCTCCCTCGGTCTTACAGGCGATATCAACAACATCATGAACGCCCACAACCTCGCCATGGTGGCTCTTACCGCGCGCATGCAGCATGAGAGGAACTATACGGATGCGGAGCTCGCGAAAAGAAATCTGAAGCGGATCGACGTCGATCCCAGGAACATCCAGATGGGCTGGATTATGGACTTCTGCTCCCAGTCCCTCCGGAATATGGTGATCGGCCTTGGCGGCAAGATGGACGGGTTCCTCATGCAGTCCCGCTTCGACATCGCGGTCAGCTCGGAGGTTATGGCCATCCTCGCCGTCATAAGAGATCTGGCGGACCTGCGCGAGCGGCTCGGCAAGATCACCGTGGCCTACGACAAGTCAGGCAAGCCCGTGACCTGTGAAGACCTCGAAGTGGCAGGCGCGATGACCGCCTGGATGAGGGAGAGTGTCAACCCGACCCTCTTGCAGACAGTCGAGGGACAGCCCGTGTTCGTCCACGCGGGACCTTTCGCGAACATCGCCGTGGGGCAGTCCTCGATCATCGCCGACCGCGTAGCCCTGAAGCTTTTTGACTACGACGTGACGGAGAGCGGATTTGCCGCCGACATCGGCTTCGAGAAGTTCTGGAACGTCAAGTCGAGGATCAGCGGGCTCAAGCCGAACGTCTCCGTCCTCACGTCGACGATCCGCGCCCTCAAGATGCATGGCGGCGGGCCGCGCGTGGCGCCGGGGCTTCCTCTTCCCGAGGAATATAAGAAGGAGAACCTGGGCCTGCTCGAAAAGGGCGCCGCAAATATGGTCCACCATATAAAGACCATAAAGCAGTCGGGGATGAAGCCCGTCGTCTGTATTAACTGGTTCCACACGGATACCAAGGACGAGATCGCCCTGCTCCGCAGGATTGCCGAGGCGGAGGGCGCGCGCGTGGCCGTGTCGACCCACTGGCTGAACGGCGGCGACGGGGCCCTGGAGCTCGCCGACGCAGTGCATGACGCCTGCGAAGAAAAGTCGGATTTCAAGTTCCTCTATCCCCTCGAAATGCCGCTCCGCCAGAGGGTCGAGATGGTGGCGAAGAACGTCTACGGCGCCGACGGAGTCTCCTGGACGCCCGAGGCGGAGGCCAAGGCAAAGGCCTTCGAGGCAGACCCGAGCAAGAGGGACTACTACACCATGATGGTCAAGACCCACCTCAGCCTGTCCCACGACCCGAACATCAAGGGCGTGCCCAAGGGCTGGGTGCTGCCCGTGAGGGATATCCTGATCTTTTCCGGCGCCAAGTTCCTCTGCCCGGTGACCGGAGCGATCAGCCTCATGCCGGGCACCAGCTCCGACCCCGCCTTCAGAAGGGTCGACGTGGATGTGAAGACGGGCAAAGTAACAGGGATGTTCTAGATAAGAACCTTGATCGGTGCGTCCGGCGGCAAAACGCCGGACGCACTTCACACGGGAGGCGGCTCTTCCGGATGCCTTATATAGCGAAAAAAAGCTGAAAAGAAAGGAGTAAATATGGCCGCAAAGATTATTAGCGGGACGCAGATCGCAGCAGAGATCAGGGAGGAGCTCAAGCAGGAAGTGGCGCGGCTCAAAGAACAGTATAACCTGGTGCCGGGTCTTGTCACCATCCTTGTCGGCGAGAACGCGGCCTCGGTGAGCTATGTCACCGCCAAGGGGAAGACCTCGAAGGAACTGGGTTTTTATTCCATCCAGGACAGCCAGCCGGCAGACCTTACCGAAGACGCGCTCCTGGCACTCATCGAAAAGTACAACAAAGACCCGAAAATCCATGGTATACTTGTACAGCTACCCCTGCCGAAGCACATAAACGAGACGAGGGTGCTCTATGCTATCGACCCGAATAAAGACGTCGATGCCTTTCATCCGGTTAATGTGGGCAAGCTCGTCATTGGGGAAGCCAACTATTATCCCTGTACGCCTTACGGGATCCAGCAGCTCCTGATCAGGAGCGGGGTCAAGACCGAGGGCGCGGAGGTTGTTGTGGTGGGAAGGAGCAACATCGTGGGCAAACCGATCGCCAACATGATGATCCAGAAGGCAAAGGGTGCCAATGCCACGGTCACTGTCTGCCATACGGCGACGAAGGATATGGCCTTTCATACGAAAAGGGCGGACATCCTCATTGTTGCCGCAGGGAGACCAAAGGCGATTACGGCCGACATGGTGAAAGAGGGTGTGGTGGTCATCGATGTAGGTGTCAACCGAATCGGCATGACCCCGGAAGGAAAAGCCAAGCTCTCCGGCGATGTGGACTTTGACGCGGTGAAAGAAAAGGCTTCGCTGATCACCCCCGTGCCCGGAGGGGTCGGCCCCATGACGATCACCATGCTCATGCTCAACACGGTGAAGGCCGCAAAAGTGGCGGGAGGAGTTTAACCAAGGAGGACGTTCATGGCCGACTATGTGTACGAAGAAAAGGAAAACTTTGAAGGCAAGAAAGTGCGGGTGCTGGGCGCAACCTATGAGGCGGGCAAGCCCGAAGAAAGGAGCGACTGGACAAGTAAGCTCGGAAGCGAGAGCGAACGGCTCGGCTACCTGAAAAGCGCCCTCCGGTACTGGTACAGCACTGACTGGTTCGGCAGCGAGAAGAGGAAGCAGGAAGCCTAAAAGCGTGGAAAGCATAGGTCTTATAAGTTGTATAAGACTTATTGACTGCTATAAGGGAGGCAACCCATGAGTTTTGCGATACCCACAATCAACTATACCGGAAAGATCAGAGAAGTGACTATCGGGAGCGGAAACTCTGCCGTCACGGTGGGCGGAGAATCTTGTTACCCCTTCTACACCTTCGAAGGGGCTATGCCCCATCCGCCGCGGGTCGCCTTCGAGGTGTGGGACTATGTGCCCGAGGACTGGCCTGCCTGGGCCGTTGAGCCCTATAAAGACGTGATCGCAGACCCCGCGGCCTGGGCCCGCAAGTCCGTGGAGACGTACCATGCGGAGATGATCGCCCTTGTGTTGAAGAGCGCCGACCCGAACGGCATGAACCGGCCAGTGGAAGAGGTCGTCTCCTCCGTGAAGGCCGTCTCGGACGCCGTCTCGGTGCCGCTCATCGTCTGGGGCTGCGCAAACGACGAAAAGGACGCGGCCATGCTCCGTCGCGTGGCGGAGGTCTGCGAGGGCAAAAACGTGGCCCTCGGCCCGGTCACGGAGAAGAACTACAAGCAGATCGGGGCCATGGCCATCGGCTACAACCACGTGGTGATCGCCTCTACGCCCATCGACGTCAACCTTGCAAAGCAGCTCAACATCCTTTTGGGGAACCTGGGCGTGCCCGAGAACCGGCTCCTCATCGACCCCACCACAGGGGGTCTGGGCTACGGTCTCGAATACTCCTATTCGGTGATAGAGCGCGACCGCATGGCTGCCCTTACCCAAGAGGACGTCAAGCTCCAGACGCCGGTCATCTGCAACCTTGCGAACGAAGTGTGGAAGACAAAAGAGGCGAAGACAAAAAAAGAGGATAACCCGAAGCTCGGCGACGAGAAAAAGAGGGCCGTCCTCATGGAATCGGTCGCCGCCATGACGCTTGCCATGGCAGGTGCCGATATACTCATCATGAGACACCCCGAGGCCATCTCCTATACCAGGCAGATGTTCGGGGAACTCGTTTAATAAGGGGGAACCATGTCCGAAGAAAAGATACGGAGTGTCGATAAGGCGACCCTCGAGCTACTTGACAAAGCGGAAAAAGAGAAGATATCCACCGCCTTTGATAGGGCGGACGATTTGAAGCCCTGCCCCATAGGGGTGGAGGAGAGCTGCTGTAAGATATGTGCCATGGGGCCGTGCAGGATGCCCCGGTCGAAGAAAGGCGAGGAAAAGAAGCGTACCGGCGTCTGCGGGGCCACCGCCGACACGGTCGTGGCGAGGAATTTCGCCCGTAAGATAGCCGCGGGCACCGCGTCCCATTCGGATCATGCCCGGGAGGTCGCGGAAACCTTCCTGAAGGCGGCCAAGGGCGAGGCCCAGGGGTTTGCCATAAAGGACGAGGTAAAACTTCTGGAAGTGGCCCTCGACTTCGGCGTCCCCATAGAGGGGAGAGACTCAAAGGAGATCGCCATCGAGGTCGGTGAAAAGGCGCTGGCCGAGTTCGGCAGGCAGCACGGAGAGGCCGCCTACATCAAAAAGGCGCCCCTCAAAAGGCAGGAGATCTGGCGGAAGCACGGCGTTGTCCCCAGGGGCATCGACAGGGAAGTCGTCGAGATGATGCACCACACCCACATGGGCGTCGACCAGGACTATAAGCACCTGATGCTCCAGGCCACACGCTGCGCGTTAGCGGACGGCTGGTCCGGCTCCATGATCTCCACGGACCTCCAGGACATCATGTTCGGCACACCCGTGCCCGTCCTGGGCGCCTTCAACCTGGGCGTGCTGAAAGAAGACCAGGTCAACATCGTGGTCCACGGCCATGAGCCGCTCCTGCCCGAGCTCCTCGTGACCGCGTCCCGCGACCCCGAGATAAAGCGGATGGCGGAAAAGGCAGGCGCAAAAGGCATCAACCTCGCCGGTATGTGCTGCTCCGCGAACGAGGTGCTCATGCGCCACGGCATCCCCTGCGCGGGGAACTTCCTCCAGCAGGAGCTGGCGCTCGTGACCGGCGCGGTCGAGGTCATGACGGTCGACGTGCAGTGCGAGATGCAGGGTCTCGCGGAGGTGGCGGAGTGCTTCCACACGAAGCTGATCACCACGTCCGACAGGGCCAAGATAGAGGGCGCCCAGCATATGGAGTTCCACCCGGAGACCGGCCTCGACACGGCAAAGAAGATACTGAAGATGGCCATCGAGAATTACCCGAACAGGCGCCACAACGTCTACATCCCCCAGTACTCCCAGGACGGGGTGGTCGGCTTCTCCCACGAGACGATCAACTACCTTCTGGGCGGCCTCTTCCGCGCGAGCTACAAGCCGCTCAACGACAACATCATAAACGGCCGCATCCGGGGCGTGGCAGGTGTGGTGGGCTGCAACAACGCGAGGACCCCCCACGATCAGGGCCACCTGGAGATGATCAAGGAGTTGCTCAAGAACGACGTGATCGTCCTCACCACGGGTTGCTCGGCAATGGCCTGCGGCAAGGCGGGCTTCCTGACACCTGAAGCCGCGAAGGTCTATGCGGGATCAGGCCTCGCGGAGGTCTGCGAGACGGTCGGTATCCCCCCTGTTCTCCACATGGGCGCCTGCGTCGATAACTCGCGCATCCTCATCGCGGCAACGGCCATGGTGAAAGAAGGGGGCCTCGGCGACGACATATCCGACCTGCCTGCAGCAGGCGCCGCCCCGGAGTGGATGAGCGAGAAGGCCCTGGCCATCGGCCAGTACTTCGTCGCTTCCGGCGTCTACACCGTTTTCGGGACCACGTGGCCCACCTTCGGCTCTGATGCCCTGACAAAGCACCTCTTCGAAGAACACGAGGAGATGTATAAAGCGATGTGGGCCTTCGAGGCCGACCCCGTAAAGGCGGCCGCCCTCATGATCGCCCACATCGACAAAAAAAGGAAGGCTTTGGGGCTCGAGAAGGCCAGAGAAAGGGTGCTCTTCGATATGGCAATGAGAAGGGCTTTAGCGTAAAGGAGGCAACATGTCAAAGATCATTTGTTCTGCGGCCATAAGAGGGGCGCAAAAGATATACGACAGGTCGGAGGGCCTTTATAAAGAGGCCCTCAAGAAGTACGGACCGGATCAGGAGATAGGTTTTCCCAATACCGCGTACTATCTCCCCATCATCTATGCCATGACGGGCATGCCCGTCGCCAAGCTCTCTGACTGCAGTAAGGTCTTCGACCTCTGCAAAAAGCTGATACCACCGCCCGTCAGGGAGACGACCCCGCTGCCTTATCTCGCCCCCACGCTGGATGCGGGCATGGCAACGTTCTTCGTCGAGGAGATGGCCGAGGCGATCGGATACCTGATAAACCCGAACCGTTATACCAATGCGGAAGACCCCGTTGACGGGAATATCTGGCTGGGGGCCGCCTCAGACCTTATCTTCAGGAAGAGAGGCGTCGAGTTCGTCGATGGCACCGCGCCGGGCTTTGCCGCCATCGTGGGCGCCGCGCCCGATGCGGAGACGGCGGCAAAGATCGCCCTGGAGCTGCAGGAGAAGAACCTCTACGTCTTCATGTGCGGCGAGAACAACGGCAAAAGGTTCTCCGAGCAGCTCGTGGAGGCGGGCGTCCAGGTCGGCTGGCCCACGCGCCTCGTCCCCTTCGGCCCCGACATCCACCAGGCGGTCTTCGCCATAGGCTTTGCCTGCCGCGTGGCCATGGCCTTCGGCGGCATCAAGCCCGGCGACTTCAGAAAGAACCTCATCTACAATAAAGACAGGACCTACGCGTTCGTCATGGCCTTGGGCGACGTTACCGACGAGTGGTACGCCAATGCCGCGGGCGCGATCAACTGGGGCTTCCCGACCATCGCCGATACCCCGATCCCCGAGGTTCTGCCCACGGGCATCTGTACCTACGAGCACGTGGTCTCCAATATCCCCCACTCCCACATCACGGAGAAGGCGGTAGAGGTCCGGGGCCTCAAGGTCCAGGTCGCGAAGGTCCCCATCCCCGTCTCCTACGGTCCTGCATTCGAGGGGGAAAGGGTCCGGGGCGAAGACATCTACCTGGAGATGGGCGGCGGAAAGACCGTCGCCGTCGAATGGACCACCTCCAAACGGATGGAAGAGGTGGAAGACGGGCGCGTCGAGGTGGTAGGACCCGACGTCAAAGACGTGCCCGCGGGCACCCGCCTCCACTTCGCCATGGTGGCGGAGGTGGCGGGCAGGAACTTCCAGGAGGACTTCGAGCCCATCCTGGAGCGGCAGAACCATCACCTCATCAACCAGGCCCAGGGCATCATGCATATAGGCCAGCGCGACATCGCCTGGCTGCGCATCTCGAAGCAGGCGGTCGAGAAGGGCTTCACCCTTGCCGACATAGGCAAGATCGTTCATGCCAAGTACCACCAGGACTTTGGCGCCATCTTCGACAAGGTTCAGGTGAAGATCTATACGGATGAGGCGAAGGTCAGGGAGGTCCTGGCGCAGGCCCGCGCCTCCTACAACCACAGGGACGCCCGCGTGGAGAACATGACCGACGAGACGACCGACACGTTCTACTCGTGCACCCTCTGCCAGTCGTTTGCGCCGAACCACGTCTGCGTCATCGCCCCGGAGAGGACGGGCCTTTGCGGCGCTTACAACTGGCTCGACTGCAAGGCCTCCAATGAGATCAACCCGGAAGGGCCGAACCAGCCCATCCAGAAGGGGGAGGTCCTCGACGCGAGGTACGGCCAGTTTAAGGGGGCCAACGACTTCGTGTTCAAGGCCTCCCGGCAGAAGGTGGAGAATGTCAGCTTCTACAGTCTCATGATCGATCCCATGACAACCTGCGGCTGCTGCGAGTGCATCGCCGCGGTACTACCCATGGCGAACGGCATCATGACTGTTGACCGCGATTATACGGGCATGACCCCCTGCGGGATGAAGTTCACGACGCTCGCGGGTTCTGTCGGCGGCGGCGCCCAGTCGCCGGGATTTTTGGGCCACAGCAAGTATAACGTTACCCAGAAGAAGTTCCTCGTAGGCGACGGCGGTCTCTTGCGTCTCGTCTGGATGCCGAAGAGGCTGAAAGAAGAACTGGGCGAACGGCTGAAGAAACGGGCGGAAGAGCTGGGTGTGCCCGACCTCATCGACAAGATCGCCGACGAGACGGTGGCGACGACCGAGGAAGAGGTCATCGCTTATTGTACGGAAAAGGGACATCCGGCGATAACCATGGAGTCGATTATGTAAAAAAAGGCAAGACTGAAAAGGCAGCGCGTAAGCGCTTGAAAAGGGAAGACGGTGCAACTCCGTCACGGACCCGCCGCTGTGAGGGGGGACAAAGGGCGCAAAAGACCACTGGGGAATACCCCGGGAAGGTGCGCCGTAAGGACGAACCCCGAAGTCAGAAAACCTGCCTGGCAGTCTTCTTACTCAAACCCCTCTCCTCGCGGTCGGGAGTGGAAGATTACTTGATAAGGAGACTACTATGGCACTCACCGGTATCCAGATATTCAAGCTTCTTCCCAAGACCAACTGCGGGGAGTGTGGCTCCCCCACCTGCCTCGCCTTTGCCATGGCCCTTGCCGCGGGCAAGGCGGAGCTCGAGAAATGTCCGACTATCTCTGAAGACGCAAAAGCACAGCTCGGCGAGGCGAGTGCTCCGCCCATAAGGCCGTTGACCGTAGGCACGGGCGACTATGCCGTGAAAGTCGGCGGCGAGACGGTCATGTTCCGCCACGAGAAGACCTTCTTCAATAAGCCGGGTCTCGCCATCCTCATCACGGGCAGCATGGACGACAAAGAAGTGTCCCGCCGCCTTGCGGTGCTCAACGAGCTTCAGTACGAGCGCGTAGGCCTCAACCTGCGGCCTGAACTCGTTGCCGTTAAGGACGAGGGCGATAAAGGGCGCTTCCTCGATATCGTGAAGAAGGCAGCGGCTACGCCTTACAGCCTCATCCTTATGTCCGCGGACCCCGCCGTCATGAAAGAGGCGCTCGACATCGCAAAAGAAAAAAAGCCCCTCATCTATGCCGCAACGAAAGAGAACGCGGAGGCCATGGCCGGTCTTTCAAAGGAGTACGCCTGCCCCCTTGCCGCAAAAGCAGAGGGGCTCGATAGCCTTGCGGCCTTGAGCGAGAAGCTGACCTCCCTGGGCATTAAGGACATAGTCCTCGATTCGGGCGCCCGGACGGTGAAGGCGGCCTTCTCCGACCAGGTCGTCATCAGGAGATCGGCCCTCCAGTCCAAATTCAAGCCCTTTGGCTTTCCGACCATCACCCTGCCCTGCGAGATGGCCGACGACATCATGAAAGAGACACTCATCGCCTCGGCCTTCATCGCCAAGTACGCAGGCATCATAGTCCTGTCCGACTTTGCGGGCGAGAACGTCTTCCCCCTCCTTCTCGAGAGGCTCAACATCTATACAGACCCGCAGCGGCCCATGACCACGGAGCAAGGCATCTACCCCATCAATAACCCCGACGCCTCATCGGAGGTGCTCGTCACGTGCAATTTCTCCCTCACCTATTTCATCGTCTCAGGCGAGATAGAGAACTCACGGGTGCCCGCCTGGCTCTGCGTCATGGATACGGAAGGTCTCTCGGTTATGACCGCCTGGGCCGCAGGCAAGTTCGTCGCCGATACGGTCGGCCCCTTCATCAAAAAGAGCGGCATCGCGGAAAAGATCAACCACAAAAAGCTCATCATCCCCGGCTACGCGGCAGGCATCCTGGGCGACCTTGAAGAAGAGCTGCCCGGCTGGGAGATCACGGTCGGTCCCCGGGAGGCCGCCCATATACCGGCTTTCCTAAAAAACAGGTAAGGAGGAAAAATGCTGATCATAGGTGAAAACCTGAATGTGATATCGAAGAAGATCGGTCAGGCATTTAAAGAGAGGGACCCGGCGCCCATCCGGGAGATGGCGGAGGCCGAAACCAAGGCAGGCGTCGACGTGATCGACCTCAACCTCGGGCCGGCGCGGAAGGCAGGGGCCGAGCTGATGGAGTGGGTGGTCAAGACCGTGCAGGAGGTGACCGATCTCATGCTCTGCCTCGACACGACGAACGTTGAGGCCATAGAAGCGGGGCTCAAGGCCTGCAAGAAGAAGGCCCTCATCAACTCGATCTCAGCGAGACCGGAGAGGCTTGACGCCCTCATGCCCCTTGCGAAAAAGTATAACGCCGCCTACATCGCCCTCAGCCTGGGCGTGGAAGGCATACCCAGGGATGCGAACGAGCGCGCGCTTCTTACCGCCGAACACTTGGCCAAGGCTGCCGAGTACGGCATCCCGGAAGAGGACATGTGGGTCGACCCGATAGTGCTTCCCACGAACACCCAGCAAATCCAGGTACAGGGCTGCACGGAATTCATGATGATGCTCGGGGACATCGCCCCGGCTTGCAAGTCCACCTGCGGTCTCTCGAACATCTCGAACGGCGCACCCGACCACCTGCGCCCCATCCTTAACAGGACCTACGCCATCTTCTTAAAGCGCTACGGCATGTACTCCGCCATTGCCGACGCCTTCGACCAGGAGCTTCAGACGATTGCGAAAGGCGGAAGACCTGAGATCGAGGCCCTCGTTCACAAGGTGATGGATGGAGAAGCAGTCAGCCTCACGGGCCTCTCAAAGGAAGAGACCGACTATGTCAAGACAGCCAGGGTCCTCGTAGGGCAGACGCTCTACTCCGACTCGTGGCTTGACCTGTAGCCATGGACGACCTGACGTTTTGTAAGGAGATGGAGCGGGAGAGCGCAGAGCAGATATCCGCGTGCTACCAGTGCTACCGTTGCACGACCGGCTGCCCGGCCCTCCCGGAGATGGACATCCTCCCGCACCGGGTCATCCGGTACATCATGCTGGGCGAGAGAGAGAAGGTGCTCTCCTCGAAGACCATCTGGTCCTGCCTCCAGTGTTATACGTGCAGCGTGCGATGTCCCAACGACATCCACATAGGCCACGTCTTCGATACGGCAAGGAAGATCGCCGTCCGCGAGAAGAAGGCCCTGACGGACGTCTGGACTTTCGATACGCTCTTCCTCGACAGCGTCCGCAGGCACGGCCGGCTTTACGAGATGGAAGCAATTATGCGCTACAAGCTGAAAAAGAAGGACCTCTTCTCCGATACGCGCATGGGCCTCGACATGATGAGGAAGGGCAGGATGGCCATTTTCCCACACAACATCAAGGACAAAAAGGGGTTGCAAAGGGCGCTTGGCCGGATAGATAGAGGTGGCCCGATATGGTGACGTTGACGTACTACCCCGGTTGCTCTCTGAAAACGGGGAGCAAGTTTTACCAGGCCTCGATTCAGAAGGTGTTTTCAACCTACGGCATCGGGCTCAGGGAGCTTCCCGACTGGTCGTGCTGCGGCGCGTCGGCGGCCCACACGGTCAATGAGGAGCTTGCCCACGTGCTCGTGGCGCGGAACCTTGCAATTGCTGAAAAAGAGGAGCTGAATTTCTTTGCGCCCTGCTCGGCCTGCTATAGCCGGTCGAAGATCACCAACGATACGATACGGAACGATATAAGCCTACAGGACCGGCTGAATGGCGTCATCGCGCCCCTCGAATGCACCGGGTCGCTGGAAGTAAAGAATATTATCGAGGTGCTCGACGACCACGTGGGCGTTTCCGTTATTGCAAAAAAACGGCGCTTCGACCTGTCCGCCTTGCGGGTGGTCCCCTATTACGGCTGCGTGCTCACGCGGCTCATGCGGGTGAAGCCGTTTGACGACAGGGAGGACCCGCGGAGCATGGACGGGCTCCTTCAGGCGCTCGGCGCGACCGTCCTCGGCTGGCCCTTTAAAATGGAGTGCTGCGGGGCTGCCAAGACGCTGACCGACAAGGAGATGACCGTGCGCCTCTCTGAGCGGATCATGGGTCGGGCAATAAGCGCGGGGGCAGACGCAATCGTCACCCCATGCCCCCTGTGTCAGATGAACCTCGACCTGCTGCCGAGCCTCGGGAGCACTGCCCCGGTGATCCCCACGCTGTTCCTGTCGGAGGTCTTTGAGCTTGCAATTTTTGGCCGGATGGTCGGCATGGCCTCCCACCTCGTTTCCGCGGACCCGGTAGTCAAGAAAATCAAGGAGGCGTGAGGCTATGGAGGCGCAAGAGACACTCGAATTCATCAAGGCCCAGGACCCGGAAGGGGGCGAGCGCCTGAAGCGTCTGCTCGACAAGAAATCCGCGCTGGCTGACGGGAACGTCTACGGTGAGTGTTTTACCGAGCGCCAGTTTGGCCTGGTTTTCGATCCGCTTCTGCGTTCGGCCTATGAAAAGGCGCAGATATTGGAGCTTTTGAGCCAGAAGGACGAGAAAGTCGCATCCCTCGCAGCGCAGCTTTCCATGGATAAAGCGCGTGTCTTCGCGCACCTTCTGGACTTGATCAAGAAGAACATGGTAGAGATCGCAGGATTCGAGGAGAGACACCCCGTCTTCAAAAAGAGGTGGTAAGGGTTATGGATAAGGTCGGAAAAGTACTGGTCATCGGAGGCGGCATCGGGGGGATGGAGGCTTCCCTCAACCTCGTGGAAGCCGGCTTCAAGGTCTATCTGGTTGACGAGAAGCCGAACATCGGCGGCAAGATGGCGCAACTCGACAAGACATTCCCGACCAATGACTGTTCCATGTGCATCATGGCGCCGAAGCTCGTGGAAGTCGGGAGGAACGCGAACGTCGAGCTGCTCATGGGCAGCGAGGTGGTGGCGCTGGAAGGGCAGCCGGGTAATTTCACTGCCGTCATCAAGAGGCGGCCGCGGAGGATCATTAAAGAGAAGTGTACGTCCTGCGGCCTCTGTGCGCCTTACTGTCCCCTTGAAGTTCCGGCAGATTACAACGAAGGACTTTCACGGAGAAGCGCCGCCTACATAAACTTCCCCCAGGCCATCCCCTCCACATACTCTATCGACCGGGAGATACCGCCCTGCGTCAACCGGTGCCCCATCAACATCAATGCACGCGACTATGTGGGCCTTATCGCACAGGGTAGATTCCTGGAAGCCCTCGACGTTATCCGCGAGAAGCTGCCCTTTCCCGGCACCATCGGCCGCATCTGCAACCACCCCTGCGAGGATGCGTGTCTCAGGGGTGAAAAGGTCGACCAGCCCCTGAGCATATGCGCGCTGAAGCGGTTTGTCGCCGACTACGAGACGGGCCGGCGGGAAATGCCCGTGCCCGAGATAGGGCCGGACAAAGGCAAGAAAGTGGCGGTGATCGGCGGCGGCCCTTCCGGCATGGCATGCGCCATAGCGCTCCGGAAGGCGGGTTACGGTGTCACGATCTTCGAGGCCCGCGAGAAGCTGGGCGGCATGCTCTATTGGGGCATTCCTGCCTATCGCCTGCCCAAGGATGTGCTCGACCGCGAAACGTCGATCATCGATCGCATGGGGGTCGAGGTCCGCTATGAGACGCGGGTGGGCAAGGATGTATCCCTGAAAGATATCCGCGAGACCTTCGACGCGGTCTATGCCGGCTGCGGCGCCCAGGGGGGCAGAAAGATCGGCCTCGAGGACGAGGACGCCCCCGGCGTGATGAGTGGTGTAGAGTTCCTGCGCCTGTCCAATCAGCAGACGCCCCTTGACGTCCATGGTAAAGTGGTGGTGGTGGGCGGCGGCAACGTGGCCGTGGATGTGGCGCTCACGGCGCGGCGTCTGGGCAAGGCGGAAGTCCACATGATCTGCCTGGAGAAGTGGGATGAGATGCCCGCGAGTAAATGGGAGATCGAGCAGTCCCTCGAAGAAGGCATAAAGATACATACCTCGTGGGGCCCTTGCCGGATCCACCAGCAGAACGGACATGTCAAGGCGGTCGAGTTCAGACGGTGCACTGCCGTATTCGATGAGCTCGGGCGGTTCAACCCGACCTTTCAGGACGGCATCAGGAAGACGTATGATGCCGATATGGTCATCCTCGCCATCGGCCAGTCCCCGGAAACCGAGTTTTTGAAGGAGTTGCCCGAAGTCGGGCTGCTCGGCGGGGGGTGGATCAAGGCAGACCCGGTTTCCCTGGCGACTGGGGTTCCCGGTGTCTTTGCCGGGGGCGATATCGTGACCGGCCCGAAAATGGCGATCGATGCCGTGAGCCAGGGGCAAGAAGCGGCCGAGTCGATCATACGGTACCTTGAAGGGAAGGACCTGAAAGAGGGGCGGTGCGCAAAAGAGGCGGAGCTGGTCGTCGAGGTGCCCGAGGACATCGAGCGGCGTGCCCGCGCGGTTGTCCCCTCCATTTCTGTCGAGAGCAGGAGGGGCTTCGAGGAGGTGGAGCTGGCCTTTGACGAGGCGACTGCGAGGCTTGAGGCGGAGCGCTGCCTGAACTGCAGACGCTGCCTCGGATGCAAGCTTTGTGAGGAGGCTTGCAAGCCCGGCGCTATCAACTATTTGCAAGGGCCGGAAGAGGTGCGGATCGATGTGGGAAGTGTGATTATCGCGACGGGTCTCGAAGAATACGACCCTTCTCAGAGACCGGAGCTTGGCTACGGTGTCTACAAGAATGTGCTGACGAGCACCGAGTTCGAGCGGATCTTATCCGCCACGGGGCCTACCGCGAGCATGGTCATGCGTCCCTCCGACGGAAAGGTGCCGAAGAAGGTGGCGTGGCTCCAATGCGTGGGAAGCCGGGACAAGACAAACGAATACTGTTCGTCCGTCTGCTGCATGTACGCAACGAAAGAAGCGATCATCGCGAAAGAGCATCAGCCTGACATAGAGCCGACGATTTTCTACATGGACGTGAGGGCTTTTGGCAAGGGATTCGACCAGTACTACGAGAGGGCGAAGCACGAGCACGGCGTCCACTACGTGAAATCTTCCATATCGAGGATCCTGGAGGACCCGGAGACGACCGACCTCGAACTGGTCTATGTCGATGAGGAGGGCCGGGTTGCCTCGGAGTTGTTCGATCTGGTGGTCCTGTCAGTGGGCATACGGCCGGCGCGGAGCCTTCCCGGCCTCGCCCGTGCGCTCGGTATCGGCCTCAACGAATACGGCTTTGTGCAGTCGTCCCCATTCAACCCCGTGGTCACGACAAAGGCAGGTATCTACGTGAGCGGCGCGTCGGAAGCGCCGAAGGATATCCCCGAGACGGTGACACAGGCGTCAGGCGCCGCATGTGAGGCCGCCTCCGTCATCTGCGAGGTGCGTGGCAAAGATTTCGTGGTCAAGCCGCTGCCTGAAGAGCGGGAGGTGCCTGTCCTTGAGCAGCCCCGGATCGGTGTTTTTATCTGCCACTGCGGCGTGAACATCGGCTCGGTGGTCAACGTGCCGGAGGTGAAAGAGTATGCGAAAAGCCTCCCCAACGTGGTGGTTGCCGATGAGAACCTGTTCACCTGTTCTCAGGATACGCAGGAGAAGATGAAGCACTTCATCAACGAGTACGGCCTCAACAGGGTGGTCGTTGCCTCCTGTTCGCCGCGCACGCACGAATTCCTCTTCCGCTCGACCATCCGCGAAGCGGGCCTCAACAAGTACCTCTTCGAGATGGCCAATATCCGGGACCAATGCTCCTGGGTTCACATGAGGGACAAGGAGAACGCCACGAAAAAAGCGAAAACGCTGGTCAGGATGGCAGTGACCAACGCAAACTATATCAAGCCGTTGAAGGAAGTTGCCATCGGGGTGAACAAGAGCGCCGTCGTGTTCGGCGGCGGCCTGGCGGGCATGACCGCGGCCCTCAAGCTTGCGGGGCAGAACTTTGACGTATCCCTCGTGGAAAAAGAGGCCGAGCTGGGCGGCAACCTCCGCCATATCCACTCGACGTTGGACGGGACGGACGTTCGGGAGTTCCTCGCGAACCTGACCGAGCAGGTCGTGAGCCACCCGCTGATACACGTCATGACGGAAACGGCCGTGGTCAACCACTCCGGTTTTCAGGGCAATTTCGAGACCGAGATCCTTCACGGACCATCAATGGGGGCGCGAAAGCTGAAGCATGGGGTGGTCGTGGTGGCTACGGGCGGCGAAGAGTTGAAACCCAGGGGCCAGTACGGTTACGGAGAGGACGTGCGGGTCATGACCCAGATGGAGCTGGAGGCGCGGCTGGCCGAAAAAACGCTGCCTCCGGCAAAGAGGGTCACCATGATACAGTGTGTGGGATCCAGGAACGAGGAGCGCCCTTACTGCAGCCGGATCTGCTGCTCCAACGCGATAAAGCATGCGCTGGAGCTCAAGGAGGCCAAATCCGACCTTGACGTGGTGATCCTCTTCAGGGACGTGATGACTTACGGGTTCCTGGAGAAGTATTACCTGAAGGCGCGGAAGGCCGGGGTACGTTTCCTGCGCTACGAAAAAGAGCGGCCGCCGGTCGTGACACAGTCAAATGGCAGACTCACCATCACGTGCTATGACCCTTCGATCATGGAAGAGTTGACATTCGATACGGACCTGATCGCGCTCAGCACTGCCACAATCGCCCGGGACAACGAGGAACTGGGGAACCTCCTCAAGGTACCGAGGACGCAAGAAGGTTTCTTCCTGGAGGCCCACATGAAGCTCCGACCTGTCGATTTCGCCTCGGACGGCATCTATTTGTGCGGTCTTGCCCATTCGCCCAAAAACATACGGGAGACCATCACCCAGGCGGAGGCTGCCGTGGCCAAGGCCTGTACCGTGTTGTCGAAAGACCGGATACTTGTCGGCGGTGTCGTTGCGGAGGTGGAGGCTGATAAGTGCGCCGCCTGCCTCACCTGCGTCCGTGCGTGCCCTTACAGCGTGCCCGTCATCAACGCGAAGGGAGAGGCGGAGATCGATATCAGCAAGTGCAAGGGGTGCGGAACGTGCGCGGCCGAATGTCCCGCGAAAGCCATAGACCTGATGCACTACCGGGATATCCAGATTATCGAGAAATCGGGGGCAATGTTGTCGGAGGGAGGGTGTGATGCAGTTTGAGCCTGAAATTGTCGCCTTTTGTTGCGAGCATTGAGCATATACCGCTGCGGACCTGGCAGGTTCGATGAGATTGAACTACCCGACAAACGTGAAGATCGTCAAGATGCCGTGTACGGGCAGGGTGGATATCATCCATGTGATGAAGGCCTTTGAGAACGGGGCCGACGGGGTTTATCTGGCAGGATGCCTCGAAGGGGAGTGCCATTTCCTGAGGGGGAACCTGCGTGCCAAGAAGCGCGTGGGCCACTTGAAAGAGCTCCTTGAAGAGTGCGGCATCGGGGGGGAGCGTGTGGCCATGTACAACCTCTCGTCCGCGCAGGGACAGCGCTTTGCGGAGATCGCGCGGGAGATGACGGAAAAGATAAGGGCCCTGGGACCAAGTCCCATTAAGAAGCATGGCGCGGAGCTCAGAGCGCAAAGCGTTACGAGTGGAGAGCAGAGAGCACAGTGCGCAGAATAATGAGGCGAAGATTCTTTGTCCTGGTTTTTACGCTATGCGCTCTGCGCTCCGCTGCGACAGAAGGAGACATACAATGATAGTAGCAAATAGGAAGCCCTTCGAAGAGATCGTCGAAATGGTGAAGCCGTACCACAAGGTACTCCTCCTCGGTTGCAACGAGTGTGTGACCGTCTGTGCAACGGGAGGATCGAAAGAAGTGGCGGTCTTGGCCTCGGAGCTGAGACTTTACCGGGAGAAGGAAGGGCAGCCCATCGAGATTACGGAGCACACGCTCGAACGGAACTGTGACCCCGAGTATGTTGAGAGCTTGAGGCCCATGGTTGGCAACTACGACGCGGTGATGTCGATGGCATGCGGCTGCGGCATCCAGTTCGTCGGCGAGCACTACCGGGACATGCGCGTACTGCCGGCGGTTAACACGACCTTTGACGGAGTGACCGAGGAGCAGGGGGTCTGGGCCGAGCGTTGTCTCGGCTGCGGCAACTGCATTCTTGATAAAACGCTCGGCATTTGTCCCGTCACCCGCTGCGCAAAGAGCCTCTTTAACGGGCCCTGCGGTGGTTCCACGGGGGGCAAATGTGAGGTAAATAAGGATACCCCGTGTGGTTGGCAGCTTATAGTCGACCGGTTGAAAGAGATGAATCTGATGGAAAAGTACATGGAGATCCAGCCGTTGAAAGATTGGTCAACAAGCCATGGTGGAGGACCGAGGAAAAGGGTGAGGGAGGATTTGAAGCTATGAGCGCGAGCAACCTTGAAAGAGTGCTGAAGAGCGGGAGTTTTGCCGTTACCGGCGAATGTGGGCCTCCTCGGGGCGCAGATGTGGAAGTGATACGAAAGAAAGGAGCGCACTTAAAGGGCTATGTCGACGGTGTGAATGTGACGGACAACCAGACGAGCGTTGTCCGGATGTCGAGCTTCGCCTCATCCCTTGTACTGAAAGAGATGGGTTTCGATCCCATCATGCAGATGGTCTGCAGGGACAGGAACAGGATCGCCATTCAGAGCGACGTGTTAGGGGCTGCGGCGCTTGGGATTAATAACCTCTTGTGCCTTTCCGGTGACCACCAGAAGTTCGGCGACCATCCCACGGCAAAGAACGTCTATGATATCGACTCGATGCAGCTCATCCAGACCCTCAAACGTTTGCGGGACGAGGGGAAATTTCTGGGCGGTGAAGAGGTGAAGGGCAGGCCGGACATGTTCATCGGTTGCGCCGAGAACCCCTTTGCGGACCCCTTTGAGATAAGGGCCATGAGACTGGCAAAGAAAGTGGCCGCCGGGGCCCAGTTTGTCCAGACGCAATGCATCTTCAATGTCGAAAAGTTCGAGAAGTGGATGGAGATGGTTCGCGACCTGGGAGTCCACGAAAAGATCTATATTCTTGCAGGCATCACACCCTGTAAGTCGATCGGCATGGCGCGTTACATGAAGACGTCCGTGCCCGGCATGGACGTGCCTGATGCGTTGATCGACCGTCTCAAAGGTGTCCCCAAGGAAAAGGTGTCCGAAGAGGGTATCAAGATCGCTGTAGAGACAATCCAGCGGGTGAGGGCGATAAAAGGTGTCGCCGGTATCCACCTTATGGCCATCGAGTGGGAAGAGAGGGTCCCGGAAATGGTCCAAGGGGCGGGCCTCTATCCGAGGCCACAGGTCAATTAAGGCCAATGATTGGTTGATCAGTTGAATAGTTGATCGGATAAGAACGTGTTCCCTCCATCGACAAAAGGTTGATGGAGGGGATTTTTGTTTCAAAGATCGAGTAAACCGAGGTTACTGTTCCGCTACCCAACTGTTCCGTTGTCACTTAATCGTGAATTCGTCCCGTATCTGCTGTATTCATTGACAAACAAAAGGCGGCAGCCTACAATTGAAAGAATCCAGGACGAAGAATGGGCGATATCAAAACGATGTTCGATCCCAAAAGCATTGCCCTCATAGGTGCCAGTGATAAGGAGCGCTCTGCAGGGAGGATCATCCTCGAAAACCTTTTACTTTCAAAAGAAAGAAACATTTTTCCGGTAAATCCTCAAAGAAAAAGGATATTTAATGTGGTCGACTGTTATCCGAGTATTTCGCAGGTACCCGGACCGGTGGATCTCGCAATCATCGCAACGCCTGCTCAGACAGCGCCTTCACTTATGGAAGAATGCGGCAAGGCGGGAGTGCAGGGGTTGATTATTGTTTCGCCAGGATTTAAAGAGGCAGGCACCGAGGGTGAGGAGCTTGAGGGGCGGGTGGTTGAGCTTCAAAAGCGCTACAAGATGAAACTCCTTGGCCCCAATTGCCTGGGGTTCATCAGGCCCCATCTCGACTTGAACACGACTCCCGTGGAGGTAAACCCTGCCAGGGGAAACATTGCCTTCATCTCGCAGAGTGGTGCCTTCGGGAGGGCATTGCTGCACTGGGGTATTAATGCTCATATGGGTTTTAGCATGTTTGTTTCTCTCGGATCAATGATCGACGTGGATTTCGGTGAGATGATCGATTTTCTCGGTTACGATCGCTATACAAGAAGCATTATGATCTACATGGAGGAAAGTATCGGCGATGTAAAAAAGTTCATGAGCGCTGCCCGTGGTTTTGCGCGTAATAAGCCGATCGTTGTGCTTCGGCCGCCCCGGCTCACCGAGGGCAGAACGCCTGCCCAGACCCATACGGGAGAGATGGCCATAAGCGACCGCGTGTATGACGCGGTACTGAAAAGGGTCGGTGTTGTGCGCGTGAAGGCCACAGCCGACCTGTTTAATACCGCCGGTGTCCTCTACTCGAAGCGCTTACCAAAAGGCCCGAGGTTGGTGATCATTACCAACGCGGTCGGGGTTGGCACCATGGCTACTCATACCCTCCTGGAACTCGGCGGCAGACTTGCGAGACTCTCTGCGGAGAATTTGGCAGCCCTGAGATCTATTATGCCCCCTTATTGGAAAGAAGGAAATCCCGTGGACGTTTTGAGAGACGCAGGTGTGGAACGCTACACAGAAGCCATTAAGATCTGTTTAGACGATCCGGATGTGGACGGGATATTGGTCATTTTTACCCCTCAGGACGCAGCCCAGCCTGATGAACTTGCCTCTGCCGTGGCACACATTGCGAACGACGCGTGGAAGCCGATTATTACCTCGTGGATGGGCGGGAGGGACGTGCAGGATGGAAGAGAGATCTTTCTGGAGAACAATATACCGATTTACGAGACGCCTGAAGAAGCGGTAAAGACGTATCTTTATATGTATAGCTATGAGCGGAATCTCGAACTTTTGTATGAGACACCTGCCGACCTTCCCGTGGACCAGGCGCCGCCAAAGAATAGTCTCAAGGCACTGATCAAGAAAGTGGCTGCCGCGGACAGGCTCCTTCTTACCGAGGAAGAAGCAGAAAGGTTCCTCAGCAACTATGGTATACCCATCAACAGGAGCTATCTGGTACAACACGTAGAACAAGCCGTAAACACGGCAAAAATGATCGGGTACCCGCTGGTGCTCAAGATTGCCTCACCGGATATCACTTACAAAAGCGATGTGGGGGGCGTTATCACAGGTATAAGTTTGGAGGAGGAACTCCGGGAAGAGTACGAAAAGCTTATAAAAAGGGTTGGGCAGAATTGCCCGGGCGCAAGGATAGCAGGTGTCACCGTTCAAAAGATGATGGAAAAAATAGATTACGAGATCATTTTGGGGGCGAAGAAAGACGAGGATTTTGGATCTGTCATCCTCTTCGGGATGGGAGGTATGGACGTTGAGATTTTCGGCGACTTTTCCGTCGGCCTGCCTCCCCTGAATCAGACGCTCAGTCGAAGGTTGATGGAGGAAACCAAGGTGTATCGACTGCTTCAGGGCCATCGAGGGAAGCCCCCGGCCGATCTCACGCAACTGGAACAGATCATTGTCAGCTTCTCGAACCTTATCGTAGATTTCCCTGAAATCCTTGAAGTGGACATCAACCCGATTGCCCTGTGTAATGGTAATGCCTGTGCACTGGATGCCAAAATTGTGATCGACAAGAATTGCCTTAACCAGAATGCTCCCTATCCGCACCTGGTGCTTACGCCGTATCCCACAAAGTATATTACGCACTGGAAACTTGCGGATGGCACCGACGTGCTTCTCCGGCCCATAAGACCGGAGGACGAACCGCTCGAACACGAAATGCTGATGAGCCTGTCAGAGGAGACGCTGCGCGAACGGTTCTTTCAGGTCATAAAGCACATCAGCCATGAGATGCACATACGGTTCTGCAACATAGATTACGACAGGGAAATGGCAATTGTGGCCGAGATCAGGCAAGGTGAGAAACGCAGGATCATTGGGATAGGAAGGCTCATCGTCGAGCCTGATGGGAAGAAAGGGGAGTTTGCCGTCGTAGTGCACGATGACTTTCATGGCAAGGGTCTCGGATACAAGCTCGTGGATATGATGATTGGAATAGCCCAGGAGAAAGGCCTGGAGGAGTTTTACGCCTTTGTGCAGTCCGACAACAGAAAAATGATCAGTGTATGCAGAAAGCTGGGATGTGGCATAGAGACCCTGCCGGATAGCCTGAGCGGGGTGAGCCTTCTCCTGAAATAGTCTTTGATGAAGCAGCAATTCTCCAGTATCGGGAAATGTCTGTACGTAGTTCTTTCGCCAATTCGCAATCAGGCGTCACTTATCGCGCGTTCTCTATGGCTGTCTTTTGACGCTCTTGCTCGCCGTTCACTGCCGTCACCTTTTCTTATGTTACCGGCAGAAGAACAGCGAACGTGGACCCATTACCCGGCGCACTTTCCACGTCTATAGTACCCCCGTGATCCTGTATGATGCCATAACAGACCGACAGGCCGAGCCCCACCCCTCTCACTTGTTCCTTTGTGGTGAAAAAAGCGTCAAAAATCTTTTCCCTGATTTCTTCACTCATCCCGATCCCTGTATCCCGGATAATGACCCTCAGGAGGTTATCCTCCATCTTTGTCGCCACGCTGAGCGCTCCCCCATGGGGCATCGCTTCCATCCCGTTCTTTATTATGTTGAGGAAAACCTGTCTCATCTGTCCCGGTGAGACCATGATTGCCGGGACAGTCTCGTCGAACGTGGTAACCAGCTTTATGTTTAACTCCCGCAACTGCTTTTCCATGAGCATCAGGATACCCTCCAGGAAGCTGTTGATACTGACCTCTTTTCGCGCCTCTTCCTCGGGCCTCGAAAATGTGAGCATGTTCTTCAGCATGATGGAGAGCCGGTCCACCTCTGAAAGCGACATATCGAGGAGCTTCCGCCTCCTGCTTGTTTCCGGTATTTCCGCCTTAAGCAACTCCAGAGTGTTCATGATGCCGTAGAGCGGGTTATTCACCTCGTGAGCGATCTGCGATGTGAGCCTCCCCATTGCCGCGAGCCTCTCTGCCTGGACCAACTGGTCCTGGGTCTCCCTGAGCTTTCTCTTCACCATGACCATCTCGCTTAGATCCTTGAATATGCCGATTTCTGCCAACTCCTCGCCCTTCTCGTCGAAAAGGATCGATGCCGAAAGACTGATATCGATCACCTCTCCGGCCCTGTTCTTGACATAGAGCTCGGTCGGGGGCAAAACTCCCCTTTTGCCAAATTTTTCGTCAAGCATCATCTCCCGCACCTTCCTGGCTAGCCCCCTCGGATAGAGATCCTTGATGTTCGCCCGCCCTATGAGCTCGTCGCTGCTGTAGCCGAGGAGCTGCTCTGCTGCCCTGTTATACATGATGATGTCGCCCTTTGAATCCGTCACGATAATGCCATCGGGAGATGCCTCTATGAGCCTATTGAGGAAGTGGTTTACTTCTCTCAGATCCTTTTCCATCTTTTTTCGCCCGGTGATGTCCATCATCATGCCCTGGTAGCCGATTACCTCGTTTCGTTCATTGGTGATAGTCTGTGATGTGAGGAGAATCGTTATGGTCTCACCGCTTTTCTTCTTGAAAGTGACTTCGTAGTCCTTTACATATCCTTCTTTTTCTATGATTCCTTGAAATTGTCTTCTATCTTCAGGATTTTCGTAGACATCCCTGGTGAGATCAAGCGCAAGGATTTGCTCCTTGTTTTCGTATCCGAGCATCTCCACCATTGCCTGATTACAGTCTCTAAACTTGCCTTCTTTGCTGCTTATGAAGACTCCATGTCTGATGCTTTCGAAGAGGCGCCTATATTTTTCTTCGGACAGCCGCACCTCGGTCTCCATCCGCTTCCGTACGGTAATGTCCCGCATGTAGATGTAGAGCTTCTGCTTTTCACTGACTTTCCCTACCGCTATGCAGACTTCGCAATCTTTCAGGTTCCCTGTCTTGTGGATCACGGGCATCTCGGTGCAGACCTTCCTGCTCTCATCGCCCCTGATCTCCTTCTCCATGTCAGCCAGGATGTTCAGCGACTCCTCCGAGAGGAACAACCCGATGCCGCCCCTGTACAGCTCTTCCTTGGAAAACCCCGTTATCGCCGAGGCTATGGTGTTCACATACTCGACCCTGCCTGTCCTTTCAGTGACGATGATCCCATCGTCTCCCATTTCGAGAATCTTCTCAAGCTTTTCACAGAGTTCTTCTAACGCCGGCCCTCTCGCCAATTCCTTTTTTTGTTGTAAGCGGCGCATGGCTCCTCCTCCTCGCACCTTTCTCAAAAATGATACCATATGAAAAAACTGTTCATCATCAAAAATTTTCACAAATGTCACTTGACAAATTAGGAAAAAACTATAATATTTATAATAATAGTAAAATCTATAAAATCATAATTGGGGTTTATTATGGAAATCATCACCATATCAGAGGCAAGTAAAGTCTGTGGAGTATCGCTCAAAACGCTCATAAACTGGATAGACGCGGGCCACATAAAGGCATACAGGACGCTGGGGGGTCATCGTCGGATACAAAGGGATGAGCTCTACCGGTTTATGGAGGAGCATCACATGCCCATACCAAAAGAAGAAAAGGCCGATATGCGCAAAAGAATACTGGTGGTGGATGATGACAAGATCATCGTGGAGAGTATAGTGCTGGCTCTCGAAGAAGATGAACACGGCTATGAAGTGATATCTGCAGGTGATGGATTCGAGGCGGGCTTGCAAGTGAGCCACTTTAAGCCGGATCTTCTCATCCTCGATATTATGATGCCGGACATCAACGGCTATGAGGTGTGCAAAAGAATCAAAGGCAATCCGGAATCCAGGCACATAAAGGTCATAGCTCTCTCAGCGTACCTGGACGAACACAATTTCAACAAAATGAAGGAGTTTGGAGCTGATGTATGTTTTTCCAAGCCTTTGCCGCTGCCGGATCTCAGAAAGGAAATTGCGAGATTGCTCGGGATCTAAAATAGGGGGCTATTATGTCTTTTATAGAATGTTTACAAAAAGACAGATTTGTGGTCACATCAGAGGTACAGGTATCAGTCGAAACCGATACGAGCGCCATGGTCAGCGCGCTGAACAAGATAAAGGGAAGAGTCGACGGGCTTATCGTTTCGGAGGTAGAAATCGAAGGCGTCGTCTGTGATTCCGTTAACGTGTGCAGCACGCTCAGGCTGAGTGGTTACGACCCCTTGTTCGAGACAACAACGAGGGAAAAGAACAGGATAGATCTCCAGAATCAGCTTATCAAAGCCTCTGACGTAGGAATCCAAAACCTCCTGACCTTCACCCGCGATTACCGGTTAACCGGTGACGGCTTGAACGAGCTGATGTTTTTCCACGTCGACTCGGCAAAGCTCTTCTCGGTCTTGGAATCCCTGAAAGAAGGCCATGATGTCAAAGGGAATCAGCTCAACAAAAGCGTAGAGTTTGCCGTCGGCGCAGGTGTCGATTCGTCATGGGGGAAAAGAGTGCCTGATCTCGAGCTAAGAGAGATGGAGGTCATGGTCCAGTTGGGGACCAAATACTTCATCACAACACCTGTCTTTGATCTGGACGACTTCTCCCAGTTCGCGGAGAGGGTAAGGCCGTTCGGCATTCCTATTATTGCTGAGGTAATCCTTATCAGGTCGGCGGGGATGGGTCATCTCCTCAACAAATATATCCGACCCAATCTCGTGCCGGGCAACATGATCCAACGGCTTCTCAAGGCCCCCGACAAGGAAAAGGCAAGCATCGAGATATTTACCGAGTTGATAAAGGGTCTCAGGAGCACGTGCCACGGCATACACATCGTCCCTTATGGGGCAGAAGATAAGATGTCTAAGTACCTGGACGCCGTAAAGCTATAGAAAGGAGGCTTGTCCCGTGTCTGAGATTAGCGGCGTACAGCCATCCGGTTCTCCTTCCGACTTCTCCTCTTTGACGGAGCTCGTCAACGTCCGGGACTGCTTCCAGTGTCAGAAGTGCTCGGCCGGATGCCCGGTGGCTTTTGCAATGGATTATAAGCCCAACCAGGTCATGCAGATGGTCTCTCTGGGCATGAAAGATAGGTTGTTGGTCTGTAAGACCATCTGGATTTGCGCCTCCTGCTACACATGCAGCACCCGCTGTCCCAATGAGATTGACGTTGCGGGGGTGATGGACTGGCTTCGCCAGACTGCGCTTAAGGAAAACGTCGCTGTGGCCGAAAAAGAGATCCCCTTTTTTCATGCTGCCTTTCTCGACTCCGTCCGCACCCATGGTCGGGTGCACGAACTTTCCATGATGGCCCGTTACAAAATGAAGACCCGCAGGTACTTTGACGATATAAAGCTCGGCTGGAAGATGTTCACAAGGGGGAAACTGAAAATCCTCCCGTCAAACATTAAACGAAAGAAAGAGGTTGCCGGCCTCTTCAGGAGTCCCGGACCATAAGAGAAGGAGGCGGCCATGAAGGCTTCCTACTATCCGGGCTGCGCCCTGCACGGGACGGCCTTAGAATACGACGAGTCAGCCAGAGCTGTCGCGAGGCTACTGGACGTCGAACTGGTCGAGCTTCCCGATTGGAATTGCTGCGGGGCCAGCTCAGCCCATGCCACCGATGAAGTCCTGGCCCTCAACCTGGCCGTCCGAAACCTGACCATTGCCGGAACTCAGGGAATGGACCTCATCGTTCCCTGCGCGGCTTGCTACAGCCGTCTCAAAGCGGCGGAGCGAAAGATCTCAGGGGACGGAGGAAGGGATAACAGTTTCCGGGTTCTCAATCCTCTGGAATTCCTCTTTCTCTCAGGCCTTTCCGTCAGGCTGCAGGAGCTTGTAAAACGGCCCCTCACGGGACTGAAGGTCGTCTGTTACTATGGCTGTCTGCTCGTCAGACCTCCGGATGTCACCGGAGCAAAGCAGTACGAGCATCCGGAGGAGATGGACCGGCTGATCCAGCTTATGGGGGCAGAGCCGATCCCCTGGTCGTACAAGACAGATTGCTGCGGCGGGAGTCTCGTCCTCACGAGAACCGATATCGTGATGCGTTTGACGGGTAAGCTTTTCGAAAAGGCGATCGAGGCCGGCGCAGAGGCCATAGTCGTTGCATGTCCGCTTTGCCAGTCGAACCTTGATTCCAGGCAGGAGGAGATTTCCCGGGAGTCAGGCAACCATTATGAACTGCCCATATTCTATTTCACCGAGCTGATCGGCCTGGCCATGGGCCACAGGGATGCGGATAAGTGGTTCAGGCGCCATTTCGTGGACCCGAGGAAGCTTCTCGCTTCAAAGGGTCTCGTCCGGGGCAGATCATATGAAAAAGATTGAGCAGCAAGGGGACAACGGGAAAGTCGGGGCCGTGCTGGTGGTGGGTGGCGGCGTAGGAGGGATGCAGGCCGCTTTAGACCTGGCCAACTCCGGCTTCAAGGTATACCTCACCGAAGAGGGCACGGCCATCGGCGGGCGGATGGCCCAGCTCGACAAGACGTTTCCCACGAACGACTGCGCTATGTGCATCATCAGTCCCAAACTGGTCGAAACCGGCCGTCACCTCAACATTGAGTTGATGACCGATACTGAAGTGGCCAAGGTGGAGGGGAAGGCCGGCGATTTCACCGTCACGCTTCGTCACAAACCGCGCTATATCGACGTGGCTAAGTGTACGGGATGCACTGAGTGCGCGCAGGTCTGTCCCGTGATCATTCCCAATCGGTTTGACGGGGGGATAGCAACGCAGCGGGCCGCCTACAAGCTTTACCCGCAGGCCGTCCCCAATGCGTACGCTATTGAAAAAAAGGGGATTGCTCCATGCCGTCACGCCTGCCCGTCGGGCCAGCGGGCGCAGGGGTACATCGCCCTTATCCGGGAAAACCGCTATGAGGATGCACTCCGTGTGATCAAGGAAGACAACCCATTTCCGGGCATCTGTGGGCGCATCTGTAATCATCGTTGTGAAAATGCCTGCAATAGGGCGCTTCTTGACCAGGCCCTCGATATCCGCGCACTCAAACGCTTTGTCACGGACATTGTCTATGCGAAGCCGCGTCGGCCGGTCCAGGCGATCACACCGACACAGACCACGCGTGTGGCTATTGTCGGCGCTGGGCCCTGCGGGTTGACAGCGGCGCAGGATCTGGTGCGGGTTGGTTATCCTGTTACTGTATTTGAGGCACTTCCGGTGGCCGGCGGGATGCTGCGGGTCGGCGTACCCGAGTATCGGCTGCCAAAGGAGATCATCGAGCGTGAGGTGGCTGACATTGTGGACCTGGGGGTGGACCTGCGACTCAACAGCCCGGTAACGAACCTCGACGATGTGTTCAAGCAGGGTTACGATGCGGTGCTGATCGCCGTGGGCGCGCACGAGGGGATCCGGCCGCCCATCCCCGGAGCGGATCTGGATGGGGTGCTTATCAATACCGTATTTCTACGCGACGTGAGACTGAACCGCCCGCCGGAACTGGGGGATCGTGTGGTCGTGATTGGCTCGGGGGACGTTGCTATGGACTGTGCCCGTACGGCTGTCCGGCTGGGTAAAGAGGTGCACGTCCATTACCGCCGGTCACTCAATGAGGCAACGGCTGACCCCCTTGAGATCGAGCACGCACAGGCTGAAGGCGTCACATTTCACTATCTTTCAAACCCCGTCGAGATTCTCGCCGACGGGAAAAACCGTGTGGCCGGGATTCGATTGGTCCGGATGGAGCTGGGCGAGCCGGATGAGAGCGGTCGGCGCCGGCCCATGCCGGTAGTAGGATCGGAGCACGTCATACCGTGTGATAACGTGATCTTTTCCGTGGGCCAGCGGGCCGGTCTTGGTTTTATTCCTGAGAGCGTCGGCGTCGGCCTGACCCGTGAGGCAACGATTGCCGTTAATCCGAATACCTTTGCAGCGACCCGTGCAGGCGTCTTTGCTGCGGGGGATGTGACGAAAGGAACGGCCTTCGTCATTGAAGCGGTTGACTCCGGTCATAAGGCAGCGGCCAGTATCCACAGGTACCTTCAGGGTGAGGACTTGGAACCCCCATTGAGACCGCAACTGCCCGTCATCACGTTAACAAAAGAGGAAATCAACGAACGAGTCGTCCATGGCGAGGTGCACGTGACGCCCAGGGTACGCATGCAGGCCCGCACCGTGGAGGAACGGAAACGCTCGTTCGATGAAGTTAACCTGGGCTTTACCGATGAGGAAGCTCAGGCTGAGGCGGCCCGATGTTTGGCATGCGGAGTATGTTCGGAGTGCCTGAGCTGCTACTACATTTGTGGCATGAAGGCGATTGACCATGACATGGTGGAGCGGCTGGAAGAGGTAAAAGTAGGCTCAATCATTCTGTCGCCCGGCTTTGAGGTCTACGACGCTGTCCTGTCACAAGAGTACGGCCTGGGGCTTTACCCCAACGTGCTGAATGCACTTCAGTTTGAACGCGTCCTTTCTGCATCCGGCCCGACCATGGGACATATCGAGCGCCCTTCCGACGGCAAAACGCCCAGGAAGATCGCTTTTCTCCAATGTGTAGGCAGCCGTGACAGCAAACACCCATACTGCTCGTCAGTCTGCTGCATGTACGCTACCAAGGAAGCAATCATTGCGAAAGAACACGAAAGGGAGATCGAGCCCACCATCTTCTTCATAGATATGCGGGCCTATGGGAAAGGATTCGATGCGTACTTTGAGCGGGCACGAGGCGAGCACGGCGTTCGTTACGTCCGCTGCATGATTTCCAGGGTGGTGGAAGACCCCCGGACGAAACACCTTCAGATTACTTACGTTGACGAGTCAGGGGAGATCACGGAAGAGACCTTCGACATGGTGGTCCTTTCGGTGGGCATGACACCTTCAAGGTCGGCCAGGGAACTGGCCAAAAAACTGAGCGTTGACCTCAATCCTTACGGATTTGCAAAGACCGACTCTTTCACGCCGCTCGCTACTTCAAGGTCGGGCATCTACGTCTGCGGTGCTTTTCAGGGACCGAAAGATATCCCCGAAACCGTCGCCCAGGCGAGCGGCGCTGCAGGAGCGGCGTCCGCGATGCTCTCCGAGGCCAGGGGAACCATGGTGGCCGTCAAGGAGTACCCGGAGCAGAGAGATGTGTCGGGAGAGGTACCGAGGATCGGTGTATTCGTCTGCCGCTGCGGGAGCAACATCGGCGGAGTCGTCGATGTTCCAGGTCTCAGGGAGTACGCGGCCTCTCTTCCGGATGTGGTCTATGCGGAAGAGAACCTCTACACCTGCTCTCAGGACACACAGGTAAAGATCAGGAAGGCTATCGAGGAGTACAGGCTCAACCGGGTGGTAGTAGCCTCATGCTCTCCCCGCACCCACGAGCCTCTATTTCAGGAGACTATCCGTGAGGCGGGTCTCAACCGCTACCTCTTCGAGATGGCCAACATCCGCGATCAATGCTCGTGGGTACATATGAGCCAGAAAGAGGATGCGACGTTAAAGGCCCGAGGGTTGCTCCGCATGTCCATCGCCAACGCGCGCCTCGTGCGTCCGCTGGAAAAACAGAGCAAAGGGGTCGTCAGGCGGGCCTTGGTCATTGGAGGAGGGTTATCCGGCATGACCGCGGCGACGGGCCTGGCGAAGCAGGGTTTCGAGGTCTTCCTGGTGGAAAAACAGGGAGAATTGGGTGGCAACCTGCGCCACCTCTACACGACGGTGGATGGCAAGGATGTTCGGAAATTCCTGCAGGAGCTGAGAGAGCAGGTACTGGACGATGCGCGCATCAAGGTGTTTCTCAATGCCGACATTACCAATTTTTCAGGCTATGTGGGTAACTTTAAGACTACCCTCACTGTCGGATCGGAAGCCGCCGCGTACGAACTGGAGCACGGCGTAACCATTGTGGCTACAGGCGGCGATGAACTGAAGCCCCGGGAATACCTTTACGGAGAAGACAGAAGAGTCTTGACCCAGCTCGAGTTGGAAAAAGGGCTGGCCACAGGTGGAATAAACACATCAGAGCTGAGAGAAGTGGTAATGGTTCAATGCGTGGGATCGCGCAACGAGGAGCGCCCTTACTGCAGCAGGGTCTGCTGCGCGGAGGCGGTAAAAAACGCCCTCTCGATAAAGGCACTCAACCCTAAAACACGCGTGATCATCCTCTATCGCGACATGCGTATGTACGGTTTCCTGGAAGAGCATTACGCCCGTGCACGCCATGCCGGGGTCCGTTTCGTCCGGTACGAAGAGACGCGCAAGCCGCAGGTATCAGCCGCCAATGGGGCCCTTGAACTGGCAGCGTACAACCCGGTTCTCCGGGAATCTGTCTCTTTCCACCCTGATCTTCTCGTTCTTTCCACTGCCACGGTGCCTGCCGATACAGTGCAACTCGCGGCCACGCTGAAAGTCCCCAGGACAACCGACGGCTTCTTTCTGGAAGCGCATATGAAGCTTAGGCCCGTCGACTTCGCCTCTGAGGGTATCTACCTTTGCGGGATGGCCCACTCTCCGAAGCTGATCGATGAGAGCCTTTCTCAGGCCTCTGCCGCGGTATCACGGGCATGTACCATCTTGAGCAGAGAGACGATCCAGGTGGGCGGGGTGGTCTCGGTCGTAGACCAGGAGAAGTGTGCTGCCTGCCTCTCATGCGTCCGGGTCTGCCCGTACAACGTACCCACAATTAATGCGGAAGGCGCTGCAGAGATCGAAGTTGCAAAATGTCAGGGATGTGGCCTCTGCGCATCTGAGTGTCCGGCCAAAGCAATCACCCTCCAGCACTTTACGGACGAGCAGATCATTGCCAGGTGCGAAGCCATTTCAGACGGCCGCTATTAGCCGATTGGGCTATGAGCCGAATCGGCCCGTCTGCCTGTGAAGACCGGAGTTCTCACGCGCCGTTTCTCTTGATGTTGGTTTTTACGCGGAAGGCGGAAGTTCAGCGGAGCGCGAGGTTGACCGTTGTCATCTCTTCGTCCACCACCTCGATGGTAAACCCCAGCTTTTTGCACAGGGCGAGCATTTGTTCGTTCTCCGTTAACACCTCGCCGTAAATACGCTCAAGCCCTTTCTCCTCCGCTATGCCGATGAGCACGTCCACGAGCTTGGGGCCGAGTCCCTTGCTCTGATAGTTGTCGTGGACGAGGACGGCGAATTCTCCCGATTTGAACTCGCGATCTATGATCAGCCGTCCGATGCCGATCAGCTTTCTCTTGTCATTTTCCCTCACCTCGGCCACGATAGCCATTTCCCTGTCATAGTCGATGTTGCAGAAGCGCACGAGCATTTCGTGAGAGATATCCTTGATTATGGTGAAGAACCGCGCGCGCATCGTCGCTTCGGACTGGGTGCTTAGAAGCTCATGCTCCAGGGGCTCGTCTTCCGGCTTGATCGGTCTCAAGAGCACGTTCATGCCGTCCGAGAGCAGCCAGTGGCTCACATACCGGGTCGGGTAGGGAGTGATGATGACATGGGGATATTGAGTTCCCTGCTCGAAATCACCTTCTTCGAGGACTATCCGCGCATTCACCGCAAGGGCCTTGCCGTTGGATATCACGATCGGATTAATGTCCATCTCCGCGATTTCAGGGAAATCGACGATGAGATTTGAAAAACTGACGATCATCTGTTCGATCTCGCGAAGCTCGGCCGGCTTTTTCCCCCGTAAACCCTTGAGCGCCTTGTAGATCGTGGTCTCCTCCATGAGGAGCCTGGCAAGGGTCTGGTTGAGAGGGGGTATTCCAAACGACACGTCTTTGTATACTTCCGCGCGCATTCCTCCCATGCCAAAGAGGACAATGGAACCGAAGTCGGTGTCTTTCTTCGCTCCCAGGATAAGCTGGTAATCAACATTCTCAACCATTTTCTCGATGGTCACCGCCGTGATCGTCGCCCCCGGGGCCCTCTCCCTGACCCTTTCCAGGAGGGTTTCGTATGTCGTTTTCAGTCTGTCCGCACAATAGACTGCGGTCGTGCCGCCCACCTCGCTCCTGTGCAGGATGTCGGGGGAGACGACCTTGAGCAAGACGGGATAGCCGACCCTGTCCGCCCAGGTTGCCGCCGACTCGACGCCGTTGACGATGAACGTGGTGGTAGTAGGGATACCGTAACCCTTGAGAAAATTCTTCGAGTCCACCTCGGTCAGAACCCTCCTACCTTCCTTCAGCGTTCTCCTGATGAAAGCCTTGAGGTTATTTTTTGGCGGTGACTGGTCTACGGGCAGCTCCGCAGGGGTTTCATAAAGGAGCTCCAGGTTCCTCTTATACCGGTACATGTAGAGGTAGGTCTTTATCGCCTCTTCCGGTGTTTCGTACATGGGTATATGGTTCTCTTTAAGAATCTCCATTCCTTCCTGAACACTGCTCGTACCCATCCAGGTGACGATCACCGGCTTGTCCGCCTGTTTCGCGATCTCCACGACGGCCGTTGCAAGCACGGTCGGCTGGACTGCCGTGCTGGAGGCATAGATCACGAGGATCCCTTCCACGTGCCGGTCGGCAAGGCACGTGTTGATGGCTTTTGTGTAACGTTCGCTATCTGCATCCCCAAACAGGTCCACGGGGTTGTTCTTACTCCAGTGAGCCGGCAGGAACGCGTTCAGCTCTTCGATGGTTTCCGGGGTGAGCTGGGCCAGGTTTCCTCCCAGGCCCATGAGGATATCGGTCGCCATGACGCCGAGTCCGCCGGCATTAGTGACGATTGCCAGCGAAGGTCCTTTTGGAAGGTTCTTGGAGCGGAGCACCTCGGCCGCGTTGAAAAGGTCCATAATCTCCCGGACCCGGACCACCCCCGCCCGCCTGAAGGCAACGTCGTAGGCCGCGTCATAGCCCGCCATGGATCCCGTGTGGGAGAGCGATGCCCGGGCGCTTTCCTTGAATTGGCCCGATTTTACTACTATGATCGGCTTGTTCCGGGCAAAGCTCCGGGCTGCGCTGATGAATTTGCGCGCGTTGCCGACTGCCTCCATATAGATCATAATGGACCGGGTCTGTGGGTCTTCACCGAGAAAATCTATGAGATCGCCGAAATCGATATCGACCATGGAGCCCAGGGAGATGAACATGCTGAACCCTACATGGGTGTTTGCCGCCCAGTCGAGCAGCACGCGGCCCAGGGATGCGCTCTGTGAAATAAAAGCGATGTTCCCCTCATCGGGCTGTACATCAAAAATGGAGGTGTTGAGACCTATGCTTGGCCTGATGATGCTCCCCCGGTTGGGTCCCAGGATCCTCATACCGTAAGTTTTTTTGATCTCCTTAAGCGCCTCTTCCAGCTTCCTTCCCTCTTCCCCTGCCTCTCTGAACCCACCTGAAACGATGACAATCCCCTCCACTCCCGCTTCCCCGCAGGCTTCGGCAATTTGGGGAACGGTGGCGGCAGGGGTCGAGATGACCGCGAGGTCGATTTTTTCCGGAATGCTTGCGATGTCGGGATACGAGACCAGATCAAACAGGCGTGAGCCCGTAGGGCTTACCACGAGCGGTTTTGGCCTCGCGCCTTTCTTTGCCTTCCTTCCGGCCTCAGTTGCGTCCGTTTGCCCGTGTACCCAGAACGTCCTGTGCTTGTCCGAAAGAAGGAGATTGGAAAGAAGAACACTTTCGATTGAGCCCTCCGACTCCATGTCGCCGAAGACTGCAATCGTTTTCGGATCGAACATTTTCCTTATGTCGCCCATCTGGTGACTTTTTGCGCCTCCCCCCTGTCTCTTATAGGACGTGCGTTCCGGTCACAGGTAAGCCCCCTGTCGTGTGAGCAGTGTAAAGCA
>Ga0326727_10004438_pt1 | contig 42201 bp, 35 predicted proteins | sample MB2enrmetagenome_FD_207643 | JGI IMG/M metagenome (GOLD analysis project Ga0326727, IMG submission 207643) | Lab enriched peat soil microbial communities from McLean, Ithaca, NY, United States - MB29MY | ecosystem: Environmental > Terrestrial > Soil > Wetlands > Peat | place: USA: New York...
CGATCCCGAACACTTATTGCAAAATCAAGAGGCCAGCGTCGCTTCGCTCCGAGTGAGTGTTCGGGGCATCCCGGAATGCCGTTCGGCTTCCCTCCGGAACAGCGTTCGCCATCGTCGGAATAGCCAGGTTATTTTCAAGGGCACTTGCCTTCGCCAGCAACTCACCACGCACGATAGTTCGCAATCGAAGGTGGCCCATTCCCGCGTCGGCCCATTGCACATTCATGCGATCTATGGCTGCGATAACCTCCTCATCGAGCGTGCCGTTTGTAACAAAGTAAGCCCGGTGGTGCTGCTTCGAGTCGATGGAGGGATGAACGATTTTCCCAACAACGAGGTCGAATGCTTGCGCGTTCAACTCGTCTCGCCAACGTTTCAGAGTTATGCGGCCTCCGCCCGCGCCTTTCAACTGGTAGGCGCAAGGGACCCCATCAGCACCGATGGAGAGCACATCCTTCCCCAACTCCATTCCACAGTGTCGTGTCAGATGAACTACCGTGTGCCCCTCGGACGAGAGCATCTGGCAAAAGGGCATTTGAAAAGATAGCTCCGAAGCCCTATCCAACCAATTTTCGATTACTCTCTCTTGCACGCCACTCCTCTTTCTTGGAGGCGATTATTTGAGCGAACCGCTTTCGCAACTCGGGTGTTGAGTCGATCTCTTCACCTATACGCTTATACGTATCGGATTGGTCAGGATGGATGATGATAGTAGGCAGTTTCGGGCGACCCTCTGCATCGAAGTCGATCCATATTTTCTCGAAGCACCTTAGCAGATGGTCGGGGTTCAACGGTTGCCCCTGTAAGTTCACCTCGTTCTGCACACTTCGGTTAAGCTCCTCATAGGCAAGTTGCAACTGTTTGCGGCCCATCTCAACGGCAGCACCTTCCACCTTGGCGCTCAGTTGCTCCGGCGTCAGGCTTTCGCACTCCGCATCGGTGATTGAATACTCGACGCCAATGTGTTTGATCTCGACCTCGGATTCGCGGCCGTCCTCGTGCGTAATGACAAGGCGCTTGCCCTCGTGCAGGCAGATTTTACGGGCCTTATCAAAAACGTGAATTGTCTCGGCCCGCTTAGCCTCAAACTTGCGGAGGATTTTCTGGGCGAACGTTTGCTTTAGTTCTGGAAAATCAGGGAGCATGATAAATGTTTGGTGGTGCCACGAACGCCGATTGTAATCCTTTCCGCGGAGGAATTCCAAGGTGCGCCGGATTCTCACGCAAACGCAAGTTCACGCTGTAGCGGACCACGGTCGCGCCATCGGGTCCAAGAATGCTGACGATTCGTGTGGCTCCTGTTGGAATGCATAGTTCTTGCTCCCCGCTTGGGGAGAAACAGAGGACGGCCTGATTGGTCATTTGAACGGGATCGTCGCCCCGCTGCCGTCTGCGAGAACAATGTTTTGCTTTGGTTAGGGCCACGGCAGAGAGTCGCCGACCGAGGTTCAGGGAGCCGCTACGTGACGTTCTTCCACTTTTGAGGCGTTGTGGTCAGATCCCGCCTGAAAATCTGCACGTTGCCGCAAGTGTCGCAAACCAGCACCATCCACGGCTTCTGGTCCATCTGATTGTTGCCCCAAAACTGGTGGCCGGACTTGCGAACGGGGCGCTCTGTCTCATACGCCTTCGGTTCATGCGCTAGTTGAAGCTGGTAGGTGCCTTCCACGCAGTACAGGCACTTCTGGGCGATATTTAGGTCGAGAACGTGTGCGTGCTTGTCCATTTTTTCGATCACTCCATCCACACATTTCAGAAACTCCGCCGCGTTGTGGAACCTCTCCGCAGGCTCCTCGACCAGCGAGCGGTCCAGCAAATCATATACGAAGTGCATCGCTGGGTCGGTGCCAGCGCGAAGCAGGTTGTACCTCGGCTCCCGGTGGCGCTCGCGCGGCACCGTGCGCGCGCCGATCAAGTAGTAGAGCAACTTCCCGAGCGAGTAGCAATCGCACGACGGTGCCGGGGCATCTGTGCGACCGCCTTCAAGTTCTGGAGCGATGTAGTCTCGTGGACCAACCGCCTCACTGGTTTCGGTGAGACGGTCTTCGGTCTCGCTTAGGTCCAGACAGAGGCCGAAATCCCCCACTGCCACGGAACCATCCTTCCGAACGAGTATGTTCTTGGGTTTGAGATCGCGATGGAGAAATCCGCTCCGGTGTGCGGCGGCGACTCCACTGCAAATCTGATGGAAGACTGCAAGCCGCTCCTTCAATGACAGCACAGCCAAATCGAAGCTGTCCAAGTCACCCCGTTCGCAGAATTCCATAACGAGGTACGGCTTCCCGTCATGTTCACCGTGTTCCACGATTTGAACGATATTGGGATGTGCGAGGCGCGATAGTGCCGAGATTTCCGCCTCGAACCGACCACTCCTCGCCCGGTTCTTCAACTTCTTCATGACGTACTGGCGCTCATCCGCCCCACTGGTGCGCTGGACGAGAAATGCTTGACCCTGACCGCCTTGGCCAAGGCAGCGCAGTTGTTTCCAATGGCGAGAATCAGACATAACCGCTCTCTTTATCTTACAGGCCAGCAATGCAACCCCGGTCTGCCACGATGCGTCTAATAGGCGAGCATCAGGAAAGCCCCTCGGGGCTGCCAACCGAGCGTGGAGACGCTACGGTGGTTGCCGAACCATTCGGCGATGTGGGCAGCATCGGCTGTCAACCAAGTCTCCCCTGAATGCGCCAGCGGAGAAACGCAATGTTTCAGGGCGCTTTGTACTACCCAATTTCGCTACTGATCGCGCGGACCATCGCCAATTCCGGGTTGCGCCGTTCGGAGTTCGTTCAAGCCATTGGGTACAAAAACGCGGCCAAGGGTTTGCGCCGGTTGGATGAATGGCTGGAAGGCGGCTCCGGCGACGATGGTTGCCTTCAGCGAATCGTAGGCACGTCTCATCTCGATCCCGTCGAACTTGAACAGGCTCTTGCCGAAACCGAAGCAATCCACCAACGCGAACAAACCGAGGCCCGTAGTGAGATTGAGGAGCGTGAACGGCGGCGATTCAAGCCGTTCATCTGGGTCGAAACGGAAGACGGGGCGCACTCCTTCCTCACCGCAATCGCGGAACGCCAACTGAAGGTACTTCATTTGCCTGACGCCTTCGAGCAGCTTTCCGAACCGGCCAAACTGGCAGCGGTCCGACGCCGGGTTCGAGAGCACTACCAGAAAACGACCGGGAAATATGTTGGGTTCGGCGAAATCCTCCGGTATCGCTATGCTGCCGACTTCGACCGCAGTGTCGCGCTGGACGTTGACGGCAGGGTGATCGAGGAGAACGGCGGCAGGTTTCTATTACCGGAATCCTGGATGGAGTTGAACTAATGAAACCCGCACGAACGCTGTGCCGGGATGGACTTTCGAAAGGAGATCAATGATGATTTGCGACCCCTGCAAGGCAGGAGACCATCGTAATTGCCAACTAGGTGAATGCCAATGCCAAGATCGTCTCACCGAGAAGATCAACCAGGAGCTTGCAAAATGTGTGAATGCTTCCGGCGATGAAACGTTGGCCGAGATGATCTTTTCGAATCTGCTGTACGGAGGTTCTGAAATCGCACGGATGCTCAACAAGCCCGGACGCCTGGGTGTTCGCATCGGAGAACAGACAAACGCCCCTGTGGCGGGACAATCTTCTCCGTCGTCACGTCCGGCCCGCTTTGAGAAAGGTGGGGCTGGGGTGGGTGGATTTCAAGGTCATGCGGAGGACCAACGCCAGCTTGGGTCAAGACGCCAAAGTCGATCCGAAGGTATCGGCAGATCAGCGCGGCCACGGGATCGGCGTATCGCTGGATGTCTACACCAAGACGAGCATTCAGAAGAAGGGGGAAGGTGCCCGACAGTTGGAGGATGCCGTTTTGGGACGCAAAGTGGTTCCGATCCGAGAGAAGGTTGCGTCGTGATGGGTCGGGTGCTTAATGTAGTGCAAAAGAGTGTGCGTTTTTTGGGGTTTTCGTGCCGACTGGTAAACCTTTGTGAATCAGAAGGTTATGGAGCGGGAGACGGGGCTCGAACCCGCGACGTCCAGCTTGGGAAGCTGGCATTCTACCACTGAATTACTCCCGCCCTTCGGCGTGTCTCGTACTTAATTCATTATACAGCTCATTACATCCGGCGCCGCCGAGCCGTCTCTTTAATCTCTGCCGCTGACTGTTTTCCGCCTGTGCAGACGACAAACAGACATCACGGACCGAGCGAAAATGTACATCCCGGCCGCGCTATCTGTCAGCGGCCTCATCGCCTTGAACTACATTCTATCGCACGCGAGCGGGCCCGGATCAACCAGATTCAATCATCAGCAAACGGGTTGCGATGGCAGGGAACTGGATCTGCGGGGCAAGCCCGCGTGCCTACACGGTGGCGTCCGAGCTTCTACCGGCGATAGCGTATGCTCGGCGAGTGTCCCACCGGAGTTGATTTTGCGAGGACCAGCTTCTCCTCTGGCACGTTCGTATGGCGGGGCCTGGATAGTCTGGCCCGGGGCATCACCGTCCGATCCAAGCCAGATCCAAAAAACCGTGCAGCGCTTTCGATCTTTCAGGAAGCTTCCGTCTGCGGCAAGGCCCGATAGATAAAGTTCATGGAGTTGAGGGGTATGACAGACCGACCTCCGCAAGGACCTCAGGCACATCGGCGTTCCGACCCTTGTGATTCACGGCGATGCCGGCGCACGGCACTGCCTGGACACACTCCGAAAGGGTCAACGCAGAACCGAAGAGCTTTCTCGGTCGGGCGCGGCGGGCTTCGCACAGGCTTAGTTGCCGTATAGGGGCCCCAACGAAAATTCTGTTCTCGTTACGTGGGCATTAGGTGGCACGCCGTTCGCAACCTGGCCGGTAATGAGGCTGCTCCTGGCCGCGTGCGCCATCGCCATTCTGATTTCACGGACCCGAAGGGACCGCTTCTGACTCCTGACTCCCATATCCTGCAGGGATATCAAGGGGTGCGTCCGAAAGTGATGTTGATGTACTTGCTGAATGAAAGGAATCAGCTCGGGTAATGGCTCGCTCACCCGATAGCCTGGTCCCCTCCGACTCGGGGCAACCTGAACCGGAGAAGCGGGACGACAAAGCCTTCACCTGTTGACAGGGGGCGAGGCGAATTTGCGGGCCGCAACAGAAGTGAACGCCATTTCAGCATCGTCATATCCACCAGCGATCAAGCCAATTCAGCTGGATCTTTTCCCGGGGTTAGCCTGTCCCTTGGAGGCGAAGCCTGCTACGGATCGGAATGCAGCGAGAGTGAATCCGGTCCGCCGGGACGGTGTACAGGGCGGCGGCACGCAAAGACAGCGCATTGACACAACCGGAGAGACCGAAGATGGTCGGAGATCTGGATTGCGGGAAATCCGCACGTCCAGTTCGACGAGGGGGCGCAGGAAACGTGCGACAGCGCAACGCGCCCGTGCCCTACTCTACCGGAGCCCTTGGCTAGTTAGAGCGAAGTTCCACCCAAAACAAACATAACTCCTTTGTCTTGTTTCGGCCACATGACTGCAGTAGTCATGCACGGCCGTGAGGAATCGACGACTTACGCTAAGATTTCAGGAACTTCGGCTTAGACGAGCAGCGTTGCATATATACGCCGTCACTTTGTGGCCGCGGCCAGCCTTGCTGCTGCCGCGGCTGACACGGCGCCGACGCCGTCTTCGCAGCCGCAGACGGAACCATCACGATCGCCTCGAGAGAGAAGCTGCTTACCGCCAAAGGTACAGCCCACCGGCTCTATCGTCGAGCCTTTCGCCGGAATTAGTCCCGGCACTGACGCTTCAACGGCCGCCCGCCCAGACGATGGCGTTGTGCACAAGCTGGCGGTACCACGGCGACTCGTGGGTCTCGCGGCCGTGGCCCGGCTGGATGTAGACCACGCGCGACTTCGGGTAAGGGCTCACCCAGGCGATGTCGCTATCGGAAGTTGGGTGATCTACCGTGAGCAGCACCTGCACGTCGGCGCGATGCCAAACGTAGCGATACGTCTCATCGAAAAGCCGCATCGGCGGCAGTCCCTTCACTATTGGATGGCCCGATTTGGGCGTCACCACAAGCTCCACGTCATGCAGGTATTTCGATGCCTGGTAGCCGGGTTCGGCGTTCAGAAGATATCGGCCGCCAACCACCTCCTTCCACCACCACTCCCATGACTGAAAGTCGGCGATGGCGTGATGGAGCACCACGATGCCTTTGCCCGATTCGACGAAGTCCCGCAGGTTCTGGCGATGGTTTTCCGGTAACTGGTCCGTCTGGATGGTGTCGTACAGCACCAGCACGTCGTAGCTCTTGCGAAGGTCGTTGCGGAAGGCAACGGGGTGCGGGTCGACGTTCACGCGCAGATCGCGATGGCCTTCGAAGACGCCGTAGAAAGACGATTCGTGGTCATGCCCGCCGGTCACCAGCAGCACGCGCAGCGCGTCGGCGTTCTTGGGATTCATGTCGATGCGCGCCGGCAGGGTCACCTGCCCGGTGGCGGCCCACTCCGTGCCGCGCACCAGCGACACCAGAAAGCCCGGCGCCTGCATGGCATCCACGTCGTGACCCAACGCGGTGTGAAAGACGCGCCCGCTGCCATAAGCGTTGGTCCACAACAGCGGCTCGCGCTTGCCGGTGCCTCCGATTGCCGCATCGTCCATCGCCGAAGCCAGCACCTGCACGCCGGGCGCGACGCGCAGGTTGTGGTATAGCTCATCGGACACCGTGAAAGCCGGCGGCAGGCCCGCGGCGATAGGATGGTCGCGCTGCTGCCATTCCACCTGGTACACGTGACGCGGCGCGTGGCCCGATGTCGGAGGAGTACCGGACCATGCGCCGCCCACCATCCGCGCCCACTCGGGCCACGGCGCCTGAGTGGCGTTGGTGGAAACCATGTGTTCGCCGAAAACTTTCTCATCGCCGAAAGGATAACTGGCCGCGTGCACCGCCACCATCCCCTTGCCGCCGCGGACGAAGCCGGCCACGGCCTGCTCGGTCTCAAGCGACCAACGCGGGCCGCAATAGTTCACCAGCAGGACATCGTAAGGGCGGATCGCGTCGGCGCTGAGCGAAGACGGCTCCTCAGAGACCCGCACATCGAAGCGGCCAGTGGTCTCCAGAACGCGCCGCAGATACGGCGTGGTGAGCCGCCATTCGTGATTGTTCCGGCCAGTGAGAATCAGGACGCGGACCTTGCCTTCGTCGAAATAGAAACGGTCCGGCACCGGTTGCGCGGCGGCGGATAACGCGCCGGCGAGCAGGATGACGCCAAGTACACCTTTTGAGTGTTCATGGCCCTGCGCGCCACCAAAGCCGATGAAGGCCGCCGAGGTGGGGCGGACGTCCGCGGGGTGCCATCTGGGCCCGCCGGCCCCCCTGGTCAAGCCCATACCGAGCCACGGGGCCCGGCGCGGGTCAGGGGATCCGCCCCACCGATGACGTTCTTTAACCGAGCGCTCTGGCGCGAACAAGTTACGGAACTTCTGAAACCACCGCCTAAGTAGTGAGCAGCGCATGAAGATGAGCCAATGACCTTTCCGCCTGCAGCGGCGTTCCGCATTCCACCGACAGGACCCCGGAGTAGCCGCCGTCGCGCAGAATCCCAATCACCCGGCGCCAGTCGATAACGCCATCGCCGCAGGCGCACCCGACAGGCGTACCGGTGACCTTCCCCTGTTCCTCAGCGGCGTGTTGTATGCCGATGTCTTTCGCATGGACGTGGACCAGCCGGTCCATTACCGCCTGCAGGCCCTCGTACGGATCCTCGCCGCCCAGAAAAGCATTGCCGGTGTCATAGTTGATGCGCAGCATGGGCGAATCCACCAGCGTGGCGATGCGCAGCAGGCCGATAGTGGTCTTCGATATCGACTGGTGCGGCTCGATGGCGACCGCAACGCCGCGGCGTTCGGCCACGCGCAGCACCGTCTTCAGCGTGTAGCGCATCACGTCGAAGCATTCGTCGCAACCCAGCCAGGAGGGGCGAATGCCCTCGTCGGTGTTGACCACGGGCGCGCCCAGCGCTTCCGCGAAGCGAATGGCTTTCTCGAGATAGGGCACGCTGATCTCGGGCCGCATCAGAGGGCAGTGCGCCGAAAGGCCGGAGCACCGCACGCCGTAACGGTCGCAGATGTCTTTGATGAAGAGCGGGTCCTCATCCAGCGAAATCGAATGGAAGTAGCCGGCCTCGCTGAGCAGCTCGCGGCCGTTGTGCACCATGGGCTCGATGAAGCGGTATCCCATCTTCGCCGCGCGGGCCACACCCACTTCGAAGGGTTTGTCTTCGCAGCGGATGAATTCCATGTTGATGCCGGGCGTAATCATGCGTTCCACTCCGGCCGCCAGGCGACGCGTTGCCGCTCGCGGTAGGCGAGGTTGCCGATGTGGCAGGCCATCGACGAATAGTGGCCCTCTTCCACCGTGGCGCTGGGCTCGCGGCGCGTGCGCACGCAATCGAGCCACTCGGCCACGTGGACATCGGGAGTACCGCGGGCGCGGATCTCGTCGGCGGGAGCATCGGTGTCCTTGGAGAGGAAGCGATAGCCGTCGCGGAAAATGTGCAGACGTCCGCCCGTCCCCATGAACACGATGTCGGCCGATTCGCGATTGATCATATCGCTGATGGTGGCTTCGAAGGTGACGTTGATGCCGCCAGGGTAGTCCAGAATGAAATTCACGTTGTCGGGCGTGTCGCGGCCGTCGTCATATTGATAGATGCCGCCCAGCGCGACGGCCGAGCTGGGCTTGCGAATGCCCAGGAACCAGTGCACCACGTCCACCATGTGGACGAACAGGCCGCCGGTCTGGCCTCCGGTAGACAGATCCCAATAGGAGAAGCGGTTGAAGTAGCGCTTGGGGTCCCACGGGATTTTCGGCAGCCAGCCCAGGCACGCGTCCCAATCGAGGCCGGCGGGCTTCTGCTCCATTCCGGCGGGCGGCTTATCGAGATAGCCCGAGTTCCCGTTCCAGATGGTCCGCACCATGTGGACTTTGCCGATGAGACCGCTATCGAAGAAGCGCTTGCGGGCCTCGATGAAGTGCGCCATGGAGCGCTGCTGCACGCCCACCTGCACCACGCGTTTCGACTTGCGCACCGCCGCGATCATAGGCGCGCCTTGTTCGGGGATCGACGTCATGGGCTTCTCCACATACACGTCTTTACCGGCCTCGCAGGCGGCGATGGTCAACGGCGCGTGGTTGTTGTCCCAGGTGGCGATGATTACGGCGTCAATGTCCGTGCGGTCGAGCAGGCGGCGGTAGTCGCCGTAGAGTTCGGTCTGAGGCGCGGCGTAATCGGCCTTGGCCTCTTCGCGGCGGCGGTCCCAGGCGTCGCAGATGGCCACCCATTCGATGCCGCCGGCCTTGTTGGCCGCCGCCATCCTGTCGCGGCCTCGCGAGCCGGACCCGATGATGCCGAGGCGAATGCGATCGTTGGCGGCAACCGAGCGGAAAGCAGCCGCAGTGGCGATCGCGGAAGCGGTGAAGATTCGGCGGTTCATGAACGTTAGACTCCTTTGGTGCGTGCCGGGCGGATTCCGGCCGCGTCACCCAGAGTGTAAGCCGATGCACCACCGCTGTCGTTCAGGATATTTCGATCGAAAAACTTTGAACATCCGCCGGACGGCAGGTGTTAAAATCGCACCAGCCGCGAATGTCCAAGCCGACGCCCATTTACCGCGGCCGCGGTGAAACCTACCAGGCCGACGCCTGCGCCCCTCTGGTGGACGCGGTCCGCCGCGGCAAAACCCGGATGGAAGCTCTCTGCCGCGGCCATTATCCCGGGCGGCCACTGGCGCAAAACAGGCTGCCGGGCGTCAAATCCATTGGATATTGGGACGCGGACGGATTCCAGGATTGGGGCCTGCCCCGGCACCGCAACGAGGGCATCGAGATCGCCCTGCTCGAAAGCGGCGACTTGGCATTTGAGGTCGAAGGGCAGGAATTCGCGCTCAAACCCAACCATCTCACCGTCACCCGCCCGTGGCAGGAGCACCGTCTCGGCAACCCCCGGATCGGCAGCGGACGGCTGCACTGGATGATTCTGGATGTGGGCATCCGCCGTCCCAATCAGCCATGGAAGTGGCCGCCCTGGCTCATCCTGAGCCAACCCGATCTGCGCGAGCTCACCAACATCCTGCGCCACAACGAGCAGCCCGTCTGGACGTCATCCTCCGATCTGCGCCGCACGTTTCTGGGAATCGCGCACGGCGTCGAATCCGACCGGAACGGCAGCAGCACGTCCCGCCTGGCCATCCTCATTAATGAGCTGTTCATGCAACTGCTGGACATTTTCCGCGCGCAGAGAGTCCCTCTGGACCTTTCCCTCAGCAGTTCCCAGCGCACGGTGGAGCTTTTTCTCGCCGACCTTTCGGCCCACCCCGAGCATGTGAGCGTGGATTGGTCGGTGGGGGACATGGCCCAATCCTGCGGGCTGGGCGTGACCCAGTTCATCCATCACGTCCGCGTGCTGACCAATATGACCCCCATGCAGTACCTGAACCACGCCCGGCTCGATCTGGCGGCGCGCCTGCTGCGGGAAAGTCCGGACCGCAGCATCACGGATGTGTCGTTGGACTGCGGCTTCTCCACGGCGCAGTATTTCGCCACCCTGTTCAGCCATCGGTTCGGCTGTGCGCCGCGCGAGTTCCGAACGTCGGGCATGAACGATGCGCGAGGGGCGGACTGACGCGCTGTTGGATTCTAGCCAAGTGCCTCGCCCAATAAGCGTTGACGTAAGCGACCCCCGTCCTCAAATTCATTGTGACGGCTTTGGATTTGAATGACAGTTCGATTGTCGGCAGGAGACGGTCCAAGCCTCGGAGGAACCTAGCGCGTTTAGGGGGAGTAACCGGCCGCAAATGGTCCACATCGGCGCTGGGGCGCTGCAACGTGACTGGCCAGGGGTCTTGCGCAGCCTCGACAATCCTCAGGCCCGACCGGGCGATTTTCTTGACCTCACTGAGCCGCCCCTCCACCCTCGATCTGTCGGCCGGCGCGCTTGCCCCGGCCAGAAAAAGAGGTATTCCGCAACTTCCCTCCGGCAAGACGAATCTGCGCTCACGGCGCTGTTTCTTCTCAGAACCCAGCGCTTCGGCGCCTTGAACAAAGCGCGCACTTCCGGGTGGTGCGCGTTACTCAAAAGCACCGTGCTACCTCGACGTGCCGCCCCCTCGATGGCGGCTGACAATCTCTGCTGATCTTGCCAGGAAAAATTGCTTTCGTTATATCGAATAAAGCCGTTGCCATCGTGGGCCACCGTATACGTGGGGTCGCAGTAGACGACATCCCCGCGGGTCGCCTCATCCAGTAACTCTTCAAAGTCGCACGTCTTCAATACTGCGTTTCCCAGCGCTTTCGATGCGGCATGCAGGAGTCCGCGCGTCCAGAGCGTCGCCGGCGTCCGCGACCCACCTCCGTATGGCACGTTGAAACGCCCAGATCGGTTAAGCCGGTAGATTCCCCCAAAACATGTCCGATTCAGATATAACAATCTGACCGCTCGATCAACCCTGGAACCGCCGTTCTGACTCCTAATAAGCTCATAATGCACCTCGTTCACCGGCAATCTCTTGAGCCGATCCAGCAGGAGGTCTGGATCAGCCTTCGTCATGCGATAGACGTTCATTAGCTCGTCATTCTTGTCGGCAAGCACCGCCCTCGCCGGCGACAGGGCGAAGAAAAGCGCGCCGCCCCCAAGAAAAGGCTCAAAGTACGAACCGGATAAGTGGGCCTTAATCAGGGGCAACATTTTTGCCGCGGCCCATCTCTTCCCCCCCGGCCATTTCAGAAACGGCTGCGTCACTCCTGGTTTCAACGGTCAGCCTCACAAAGGGCGCTCAGGTCCCTTATTCGATATAGCCACAACCTGCCGTTGGGCCGAACATCAACGTACCGATGTCGCTCCGGCACGTTGTACATTACGCTCGAGTCGCGCGTGCTTACGGCACTCAATGCTAGCCCCAGGGATTGAGCCTTTGTTCCGCAGCACAGGTACCTTACATCTCCCCGGCGGATTTTACCGCGATAGCTGGCAGCTACTCGCCATGCGGCTATGGCGTTGCCCGCGGGCGCGGCCACGATCCGGTCGGCCGGAACGCCGAAACGGTTGACAACTGGCCCATTTCGCTCGCGGACTTCCCTATCGTATTCCGCCGTAACACCAGGGATCGGGTACATGAGGGTTACGTGTGTCGCCTCTTCGCGCTCCAGCAACCGGAGTGTCTTTCCGCCCTCGAAGCCTGCTGACACCAAATGGAAACGCGGTAGGGATGGCTCGAAAGGACCCCTCAGAAACGGAATCGGAACGCAGTTCCAACGGCCAAGCGAGAACGGAACGTCCGCGGGATACGGCGACTGCGACACCGGCGTGTATTCTCCTTCGGCGTAAAGCACGTCTATTTGAGCTGTCAACCCGGTCGAGACCAAGCCAGCGATGGCCCCTAGAGAGTAGTACCGTGGGCAGGCACTCAGGTCCACGAAGCACTTTGCCGCCGGTCTCGGACCGACTAGAGTTCGCACTAGTTCCCACAAACGAGGGAACTCCGCTTCGACATTCTCCGACACGCCGCGCACTCGATGCACCTCGACTCCCCGGCCCTCAAAAAAACGGACGAGTTGAGCCTCGTTAGCATTCTGGCGCTCTTTTCCCGCCGGATCGTTGGCCGCAAATGAAATAAGGATCGCCCCCCGCGCTGTGAACCGAGGGACGGCGATAATCGCAAGACAACGGTCATCCCAACTACCGGCAAAGAGCGCGAGGTCGTATTTGCTGTCGATCAATTCGTCGGCGACCAGCGAGGAGCGAGAGCTTGCCAGGATAAAACCATGCTGAAAAGTCACGCGGGCTCCTGGAAGAGGGGCAGATCGGCCGATGCGTCAGTGCCGAGCCAACTCTCGATTCTTTTGATTTCCGCCTCCAATCGTTCGTCGTCTGGCTGGGAGATCAGGCTACTCAAATCAGAGAGGCGCACGGGCGTATCGTAATATGCACCTCGGTACGAAAACCCGTAATAGGCTGCCAGGGAACAGTGCACCCTGAAGCGCAGCAGGGGCCTCTGTTCAATGATCTTGAGAAAACCGGCCTCGGCAGCCTCAGCGATGATTTTGAGCGGGCTGTCCTCTGGGACGGGGCCCTCAGGCGGCTCGAGTTTGAAGATGCCTCTCTCGCTGCTTCTAAGACCCCGCTGACCGAGAACAGCTGTTTGAAGTCTCGCCGTTAACCGCCCAAGGGCTTCTATCAATCGGAGGGTCTCGGTCGGGGCGGCAATCCCTGCGAGCTCAATATAATCACGTTTGTTTTTCGCTGCCGACCTGAGTGCCGCGTCCTGCTGATCCAGTGGCAGGCTCGAAGAGCAAAAGCGAACGATATCGAGGCCAGATAGCTGGAACAATTCCTCCATCTGCCATAGGTAGTCCCGGATGCATCTGTCGGAGGCCTGCAGCACCATGTCCGCATACGCGTATCTCACCTGCTTGCCGAGCTCCGCGCACAGACAGAGGTATGCAGCTACCATTCGCTTGCGCAGTTCAGCGCTGTCTTGCTTTCGACGATCCTTGGGATCGTCCCTAGCGGGGGAACGAAGCTTGAGTCGATCAATTATATAGGCTTGGTATATCGGGAGGCCATCAGCTTGAGTGACCTCGCCGTCTCCCTCGCGACCGTAGATAGTCTGCAGTTTTTCAGCCTGCGCAAGAACAGCCCTCGCCTGCGGGTTCTCGGACGTCCTTAGGATACTCAGCAGGAGATTGTTGATGTCAAGATCCCCGAGCAATTCGCGGGTGCTGAAGTGGGCGGCAGCATCGGGAGCGACCGATCGTATTCTCGCGCGACAGACGCCCTCTGCGAGCTGGACGAAGTTGTCGTCCAGGCGATCCGTGTCATCTTTCGGAGGATCAAGATCGATGATTTCTCTGTCGGCCCGCTGCAATGAAATCCCCGGTATGAGTGTATTGATGGGTTCTGCTATGCCTCCGACGAACGCGAGCACATAGGATAGGCTGGAATCAGTGAGCCTGATCGCGGTATTTATCACTCTTTGCTGGAATCCGTCCAAACATTCGGACTCGTCAAGACACACCTTCATGTGCCATGTCTTCTTTGTACCGACGGAATCGGAACAGAACTTCGACACTACCGCAGCGGTTGTACGACCAAGTTCGCCAAAGTGTGGGAGTGGAAACCTCCTCGATAGTTCGGGCTCGTCGAGGGAGGCGTTGGTCAGTGCCAGCAACTCCATCTCATTGCGACGGCTTCTTATGAGGTCCTTAAGCGATCCGAAGGACCACCTGTTCTTGCCACCACTGGAGAGGAGTTCTCCATGCTTTGTGAGGATCGCACTGCACGCTTCCTGCTCAGACCGCGTGCGCCCGGGCAGAATGCGCTGGCTCGTTAGGTCAGCCAGCGCCTCAAATAGGGGTTCCATCCACAGCAGATCTAGATATGTGGAAAATACTGTGCCTTGAAGATGCGGTTGGGTGTTGGGCCACGTTCTAAATGGGAGAATCGGTGCCAAGGTCAACTTGAGATATACGCCAATGCTATTTCGCGACACGAAGTCGCCGTTGAGTGCCTGGCGGAGCGAAATGTTTGAGGTTTGCTCCTTCCAGTTTAGGGCCTTCAACAGCGTGGTCTTACCGGTTCCGCGACTGCCCCGCAGAACGACGGACTTGAGATCCTGCAGAACCGGGAAAATGTTCGTTGGCAGGAAGTATATGTGCTCATCTTCCAACTCAAAGCGGTTGAGTGAAAATGGGGATCGCGTTATCATCGTGCCACCTTCTTGATCCACCAGTGCTGTGGTTCTTTCTGCCGATGTTCGAGTTCAATGAGGCCCAGCCATTCAGCCTCGCTGAGGGCATCCGCAAAACGCCTTCGTTGAGTTTCATCGCGAGCCCACCGGGTTTTCTCGAATGCGGACTCGAAGCGCTCTTCTCTGCGCCCGAGGCTCGCAAGTACCGTTTTTAACCCCGGCGGTCCGATCGCAATCGCCCTTTCGTAGCTGAGCCGCGTCAGGTTAACGCGGACTTCCTCCGAGAGGACTGAGCCGTTGCGCAGGTTGTACTTGAAGCGAATCACACGGCAGCCAAGGGGCGTGCCCTTCTGGCCATACTCGATCTGGATGATGTTAAAGCCGCGGCACAGTTCCGGAGCCGCGATCGCCACTATTCGAGCCAGACGGTTGTCCGGGGTTTCGATCACCTCGACTGGATCGTCATGAATATGGCCGTGGCAGTACAGGACCGTATTTCCGAAGTCGCAGAAGCGGGATCGGGCGCGCCCCGCGTTCATGACCTCAGTGTAAATCTCGATTCTCACGACGGCCTGCGGCAGGAGATTGTGGTGTGCGAGAACAACAGGAACGATGTCCGGATTTAGGCGCTGCACTGACGCACAGATAGCGTCAATATCCGCTTCTACAAATCCCGGCGAATCGAGCTTTTCGCCCAGAAGGCCGAAGGCATCAGAGGCTCCGACCTTAGCAACATAGGCGGCAAACAGGTCACACATCTGGTTGGCGACTTCGGACGGTAGATGTCGCCGTTCGCCACAGCCCAGGCATGAGTTGATAGAGTAAAGCGCAGCACCTGAAGTGCCGCACTTTACAATAGTCTCACGGACATCCTGGACAGTCAGTACTGGAAGTCCTCGTGACGCCCAAGCCTCGGAAATTGGCCGGAACTTCCTCGCTGTATCGAGCGCGACGGGATTGACGGAAGCCCGATCAAAATCATGATTACCGGGAACGGCATGGATTCGGTCGGTCTGAACCTCTCTCAATTTGAGCACATTGATCAGGCAGTCAAGGCATGCCTCGTACTCGGGAATATCGCCTCTGGAGATCAGGTCGCCTGAGATTAGATAGCCGCTGACGGGTCTGTCGGCGATCTCGAGTGCGGCCGCCCGGAGCACAGCCTTGAGGGGCGTTTGCACCATTTGTTGGGCTACTTCGGCTGGGAATGATGAGTCCTTGATATCGTCAAGCTTCTCGATTCGTTTCTCCGGATAATGGACATCTCCGACATGTAGCAGCCGCAAACGTTGCATATGATGATTGAATGCAGTATAGCTGGGATCGCGCCGGTGTGCGGGCCTATTAGACCGTAGGTCGAGGAACGTCGTGCCAGATTACTCCCCACGAGTCGGCATCTCGACACAATCTCCGGATGCCCGCCAACCGACTGGGAGCGACCGAGCTGAGCAGCGGAGCAGTTCGGATGCTTCCCTTCGTCGAGGGGGGAGCGACTTTGCATCGGCTGCCTTGCATCAATGCGATTCGGGTCTGCCCGATGTACTAAGGAGCGGTTTCACTACACTCCCTACCCAAGCGAGATCTTTGCGATCGGAGCCCTTCGAACGAGAGCCTTCCAACGCATAGGCAATCAGGAAGCGCATTCCCCAGTTAATCGCGAGACCCAACGCGACTTCGCGATCCTCTTTGCCGAGATAAGAGGGACTCCCCACAAGTCCGGACTGGTGAATCGCCTCATCGAACTCTCGCTTGAACACCAGCGCTGGGCTGCCGATGTCCAAACCGACCGCATACGACTCATTACGAGCGCCCACCAGCCGGTTCTGGAGGTCGATCACGTTGTTCATCGCCGATCGCCAATGCCCAACCGCCAAGGAAGCTCCCAACCTCTGGCACGCCGCAGCCAGAAAGAAACAAAGCGGGCCGTAGAGCTTCCCTTCGTTGTCAAGATCGGCTTGAGAGAGGATCCGGGCATTCCTCTTGAGGGTGTCCAGCACGACCGCGTCCCGATGTGGTCCCTCAGGCGCAACGCTGAACAGGCTCTCTTCCGTTAGACGCAAAATGCTCGCGAACCAGTCGTGCAACTGCACTGCTACAGACTGGGGATCGGTTGCTGTCATCGAGCCTCCGCATCCAAGATGGCTTCCAGAGGCGAGTGGAACCCTTCGTAAACCCAGGGCTCGGGCGTTAACGTATACGGCCCGCCTGAAAGCTGAGGAGGGAATGAAGAGGGCTCGGTTGGCCAGCATCTCGGCGGCTCTAGACGTAGCACGTTTTGCTCCTCGCCGCTTAAGTGAAGCCAAATCTGCTCCATCTCGTCAAGGGTGGCATCTTCTTCTGGCGACTCCCCTCCTTCATTTCTCCAGCGCACCATCCACAGGCGGCGCTCGAGCTGACGGTAATGAGCGAGCTCTTTAGTCATGCACCTTACTCCAGAAGGAACGTGTGCTCGCCAGATCGGACTCAAACTCGATGAGCAAGCATCGGCGGAAGGGCTCGACCAAGGCATGGGGATAGCGCTCCACGCGCAGGATCAGACTTTCAGGGAGCTTTGCCCTTCGCAGGGCGAAGACGGAATCCCGGCCTTCTCCGCCAAGGGATTTAGGAAGACGCGGCTTAGGCAGGTTCTGAGCAGCGTCAAGCGCTATCGACATGCCTCCTGTTTCGGGCTCAACTATGCCATCCTCTCCCACAGGGAGGTCGCGGATTGGACCGTCAATTCGGACGCCAAGTTCGCGGCTTGAGCGTCCGACCCTAGGAAGACCGTCTGGTTCGGCTTTCATCGCTCGGAACATCGATCCCTGAGCCGCGAGTACGCTGTTCGCGGGATCTCTGACGGATTCTGGCATCAGTTAAATACTAGCAAACGCGACCTGATTGCCGGTACATTACGAACTCATGCAGGAATGCGCCACATCGGCCAGGAAGCGGCGGCAATGGCACTCCGTGCAGGTGTAATGCAATCGGACCGTCGTTTTGAGCATCTGGCCTGTGACTTCACGAAACGGCGGTCGGACGGAACAGCCTCGGCACCCCTGCCGAGACGCGAGTCGCACCCTGAGCCATCGGCGTTCATCGGCGTTTATCGGCGGCCAATAAAGAATGTGCTGGCCTTGGCAATACTCCCGACAAAGATCTATTAGCCGCGGCGGCTAGGCTGACCTCTGTCTTTCAAATTCTGAGCGGATTTCGAGGGCGGAGGCCTTGGCCATCACTCCACTCGCAGCGCCGCCGCCGGCTTGATCGGCGCCACTCGCAGCGACGGCGCCAGCGAGGCCGCCATCGCCACCGTCATCAACACGCCCGCGACAATCGCGAACACCATGCCTAGCGCGTTTGTGGGGAGTAATCCGGCCCCCGAGCAGCGCCGGATGCCAAAATGTATCGAAATGGAAGCGATGCAGCTCTTTGATCGGATAACGTGGAACCCGAACCAGATGAACGGTCAGCCGTGCATCCGTGGTATGAGGCTGACGGTACGCCGGGTCGTGGAAGCAGTGGCGACCTACCCAAATCGGGACGACCTTTTCCGGAACTATCCTGATTTGGAGCCGGAAGACGTCAGGCAGGCACCGGCATTCGCCGCTGCGACCCTTGAGGACAGCGCGACGGAAAGCAACGCGGCCTGACCGGTCCGCCATGCGCCTGGTTTTGGATCGGGGAGTTCCGCGCGACGTGGCCGCCCTGCTGCGCAGTCTCGGACATGACGGTATACACGTGGGCGAGATCGGGATGAGCAGAGCCACCGATGAGGAGATCCTTGCATTCTCGCTGGGAAGAAATGCGGTAGCGGTGACGCTCGACGCGGACTTTCACGCCATCCTGGCGGTCTCCGGGGCACAAGGGCCTTCCGTAATTGGTATGCGGTTGCAGGGTTTGGGCGCCCCCGGAGGTAGCGGAAGTGGTTCGAAAGGTGCCGGCCAGTTTCGAAGCCGAGCGTCACTGGCTGCCGATCGGCATCCCTGATTGAAGCGGCAAGTCCCAAGCGCGTTTCTCGTTCCTAACCGAGCAAGCTTCCCAGAGCCAGACTTGGAGGGCCTTTCCGAGCGCTTCGGCTTTTGGCAGTTAGGCGGCAGACCAGACGGCGAAAGGATAACCTGCCAGGCGGAGTGCGGACCAAATTGGTCCGCCGCTATTCCGATAACTCCTTTCCCTTCAATGGTGGTCCAGCAAACCTCGGACCATTTTGGTCCGAGGGAGCGGCGAGATCGAGTACGGTCCCGTCCTTCCGAATCGCCCTTGGCCCCCCATTTACGTTGAGGCGCCAGACGGAATCATCGGGTTGCCACATGAAAGCAATGGGCGTTAGACGGCCAAGTTGACCGTCCTGCCCAACTTCCGGTTGGCGCGACATCCGGCCGAGGGTGCTGGCCGACAATCGGCCGGTCGCGAGTTGCGGGCTCCTTGGCGAGGTTCGCGAATCGTTTCGAGTGGCACCAACAGCAGACAACTGCACATCCGACCAATAGCCGCTACAATTGAGGGAGCAGACCCATTATGCAGGTCTTCATTTCATACGGGGATGTCGAAGATCAGGTCACGGCGCTTCGCCTTCAGGCACTGGGCGCTGTGAACGGCCTAACGGTATACGTGCCCCCGGTTCACACCCGTCGCGTGCCGACGCTTCTCGATCCGGAGGCAAGCCAAAAGCTCCATCGGGCTGAAGTCGTTCTAGGGGTCGTCGGCACCGGTCTGACGGAGGCCTGTCGCCACGAACTCAACACCGGTCTGGCGCTCCACAAGAATATGATTGTGATGGTGCACCCCGAGTTCGCGCAACTTCAATCGAACTTTGGGTCGAATCTCGTAGTAGTCGACCCTGCTAATCCGGATCGAGCTGAGCACGGCATCGTGCAGTATTTGAAGGCTCTCGATGCTCAGCAGACCGCCAAAACCGCCCTGCTGGCGATGGGGACGTTGGCTCTTGGCTTGCTTTTGCTAGCGACGGCGGATCGAAGCTGAGATGAATGCGGTCCCGCCGCTGCACAATTGATAGTTCCTGCATCATCGCCCTGGACCACCTTCAACTGGTGCCTCAGCTCAGTATGCTCTTCTCACCTGTCCTCGTTCCGAAGGCTGTTCGCAACGAACTGTTTAAGCGCCGCGCGACAAAGGAACGCCTGCAATTCATTTTCAGCACTTACGGCTTCTTCCAACGCTGCGATGGCTATGATCAGGGCGCTGTCGATTTTCTCCTTGCGGAACGAAATCGACTCGGAGTGAAAGATCGGGGAGAGGTTGAGGCAGTTGTGCAGGCGTCGCAGGTTGGTGCCGCTGTGATAGTCGATGATCGTTGGGGACGGGATCTGGCCACGCGCTTCGATCTTGATTTTCACGGTACCGTGTGGATTCTTCAACAGCTCTACCAACTAGGATTGCTCTCTTCAGCGCTGGGAAACTGTTTTAATTTACTACGAAGTCGGGGTGTGCGCCTGCCCTGGAAAACGGTAAACGAATTATTGGTTAGCGTTGGCGAGAAGCCGCTCAAGACATAACTCAATTTCCTGTTTTGGCAGTTCACCTCATGTTCAGGTTACAATTCCTCCGGTGGACAGGCGTTCTGGGAGGCATCGGCCCGCCGTTGGCGTAGTATCGGCACTCGGGGAGTAATCCAAGTTGACGTATAGCCGCCTCATCACGGACTTCTCCCGCTCCGGGGTCCCCAAACGGCCATCGAGGAGATCTGGCGCGGCAACGCCCGGCGGCCGAAACGTCAGGGACCACAACGCCCCTTGGGGCCCCCGCGCCCACCCGCGCCCGCAGCGGTTCGCTGATGAGGCGCCAGTCCGCCGATGCCGGTGCAAGCCGGCCTGCGGCGAGTAATGCACTCGTCGGCGCTGATAGTTTCGCGCATCGCCGCCAAGACGTCTCCTGTCCTGAGCTCCAATCGGGCAGGCGGATTTCAAAAGGCGGAGCCCTTGGCCATCACTCCACTCGCAGCGCCGCTGCCGGCTTGATCCGCGCCACCCGCAGCGAGGGCACCAGCGAGGCCGCCATCGCCACCGCCATCAACACGCCCGCGACAATCGCGAACACCGCCGGGTCGGTGGGCTTGACCTCGTAGAGCATCTTCTCCATCAGCCCCGTGAGCAATAGAGCGCCGGCCACCCCCAGCGCCAGCCCGATCGCCGCCAGGCGAATTCCTTGCCCCATCACCATCCCCACCACCGTGCCGGCGCGCGCGCCCAGCGCGATCCTGATGCCGAATTCGCGCGTGCGCTGCGACACCGTATACGCCAGCACGCCGTAGATCCCGAGGGCCGATAGCACCAGCGCCAGTCCCGCGAAAGCCCCGCAGATCGCCATCGCGGCCCGGCGTTCGCGCACCGAAGTCGCGAGGCGCTGGTCCAAGGTCTTCACGTCAAACAGCGGCAATTCGGGGTCGGCCTTGGCGAATTCCCGCCGCACCGCCGCCGCGATTCCCTCGCCGCTCCCCTGGGACTTCACCACCATGTACGTGTATCGCCGCGGATACTGCTGCGCGGCGAAATAGATTTGACCGATGGGATTCCGCTCCGCCAGGTCGTTGGTCTTCACGCTGCCAACCACGCCGACTATGGTGCAAATATAGTTCTTGTCATCGTGCAGGTTGGGCAGTCCGCGGATAAGCCTGGCGCCGATAGCGTCCCCCTTGGGGAAATATTTGTGGGCCAGGTACCGATCGATTACGACCACGTCCTGCGAGTCCGCCGTGTCGCTGCGGGCAATGCCGCGGCCCTGCAGCAGCGGAATACCCATGGCCGCGAAATAGCCCGCATCGACGACATTCCAGGCCGGCACCGGCGGATTCTCGCCGGCTCCCAGGTTACGGCCTTCGATGCTGATCACGCTGCTGTTGTTGTTCGGGCCGAACGGCAGCATGGTGGTGAGTCCGGCCTGCGTCACGCCGGGAATCGCGCGGACTCCGTCCATCACGTTGCTCAGGAAGCTGCGCACGCGCGCGTCGTCCCCATACCGCGAGTGCGGCAGGGCGAATGCCGCGGTTTCCACGCTCTGGGGCTGAAATCCCGGGCTGACATTCAGCAGGCGGGCGAAGCTCAGGGTCAGAAGCCCGGCGCCAATCAGCAGCACGAAGGCCAGCGAGACCTGGCAGACCACCAGCGCGGAGCGCGTCCACACCGCGCCGCGCTCACTGGTTCCGGTACGCCCGCTCTGGCGGAAAATCACGTTCAAATCGCGCCGCATCAGGTAGTACACCGGGACGCTGCCGAAGATCAGGCCGGTGAGCCCGGCCACCGCGGCGCTGAAGGCCAGCGCTCCGGCGTCCAGATGAATCGCCGCTCCGCGCGGCAATTCCTGCGCGCCCAATACCGCCAGAACCCGCACGCCGCCATAGGCCAGCAGGATTCCCAGCAGGCCGCCCAGCGCGGCCAGGGTCACGCTCTCCGTCAATAATTGCCGCGCCAGCCGCCCGCGAGCCGCGCCCAGGCTATGGCGGATCGCCAGTTCCTTCATGCGGATGTTGGAGCGGACCAACATCAGGTTGGCCACATTGACGCAGCCGATCAGCAACACGAAGAGCACGGCCGCCTGCAAAAGGTACAGGGTCGGCTTGATGTTTCGCACCATCTCGTCCTTCAGCCCGCGAACCACCGAGCCGAAGCGCGCGTTCTCCAGCAGCGTGCGCAATTTGCCGGCGCGCTCCACCTGGAATTTGTTGAGGACGTCGATGCGATGCTGCGCCGCGGCGATGGTCACGCCGGGCTGCAGGCGCGCGATCATGTCCCAGCTATTGTTGTGGCGCGCCGAATCCAGAGTCTGCTCGGGTTGAAAGGAAAGCGGCACCCAGAGCTTGGCTTCGGACCCCGGCGATTCGAAGCCCTTCGGCATCACACCCACCACGCGATACGGTACGCCGTCGAGCCGGATGTCGCGGCCCACTATGTGGACATCCCCGGCGAACTTTTCCTTCCACAAACCGTAACTGAGGATGGTGAACTGGTCTTTCTTGTAAACCGCTTCGTCTTCGGTAAACGCCCGGCCCAGCACCGGCGAGACGCGCAATACGTGGAAGAAGGAAGGCGTCACGCTCTGCGCTTCCAGATGCACCGGCGATCCCTCCGCCCCAAGGTCGAAGCCGTTGCCTTGCGATAGGGCGACGGAATCGAAAATCTCGGTGAGTTGCCGGCGGTCGAAATAATCGGGCACGCCGTTCGACCCGTATTCCGTCACCTGCACGCCGGGATAAATGTTAAATACCGACACCAGGCGGTCGGGTTGGCCAAACGCCAGCGGCTCCAGCACCACCGTGCGCAGAACCGTGAAGATGGCGGTGTTGGCGCCGATGCACAGCGCCAGTGTGAGCAGCGCCGTGATGGTGAAAGCCTTCTCTTTCCAGAGAAGTTTGAGTCCGAAACGAAAGTCCTGCAGCATGCGTCCCTCGAATAGACTTATACGCCGCGAAGGGGCCGGTAGTTCGCGGAATTATTCGAGATAGAGAACCGCCGTGAAGGGATGGCTTCCCGCAGGGCGGTACTCTTGATATCCTCATAGAAAAGGTTAAGGAGGTGAGCGCAATGGCTCTGCATACGGCCCGTCGGCTCGCCCGGGCAATCTGGCCGGCTCTTCTGATCCTGGTATCCTCTGGCGTTGGCCAGGCACAATATCCCACGGGCCAATATCCCCCCGGCCAATATCCTACCGGACAGTACCCTCCGGGGCAGTATCCTCCCGGCCAATATCCCCCTGGCCAATACCCGCCCAACACCATCCCGGTACAACTTCCGGGCGGCGTTCCGGTCGGGATTCCGGTGCCCCAGGTCAATCTTCCCAAGCGCGGCCCAAAGGAAGATAATCCCAGCCCCGATAGTGCCAAGATCGCGCTGATCGGCGTGGACGGCGCCCTCCGCGAACTGGGCGAAAAGGAACTGTTTATCGACGTTTCCGGCAAGCGCCTGTTGCGTTTCCGCCTGCTCGTCAAGACCGAGTTTCGCAACAAGCAAGGTGAGCCCGTCCGCGATTCTCTGTTGAAGCCCGGCGATCAGCTCACCGTTCAGGCCAACAAGATGGACCCCGAGACCGCCCTGCGGGTGGTGCTGATACGCGAGGGTACGCTGGCGGAGCGCACCGCCGCCGCGCGCCCGTTCGACCATTCCGCGGCCCAAACGCCCGTCGAAGCGGACATGCATCCGGCCGGGTCGATTGAAGCCGCCAGCGCAAGTCCGGCTCCACCGCCGGCCTCGGCCCCTTCCCCACCGAGCGAACCGGCGGCACCCGCGGAGGCAAACCGCCCGGGCGTGGAGCCGCCCCCGGACGCCTCCACCCTGCCTCCGCCACCGATTGGCGCGGTAGACGACATCATTGCGGATGCCAGGGCCGCGGCCGATTCTTTCACCACCGAGCTCCCGAACTTCCTGGTGCAGCAGGCCACCACGCGATATTACAGCAATTCGGTCCCGGCCCGGTGGATCGCTACCGACGTGGTTACCACCGAGGTCCGGTCCGTCGACGGCAAGGAGGACTATAGCAACATCCTGGTCAACGGCAGGCCCACCACCCGGCCCATCGAAAAGACCGGCGCCTGGTCCACCGGAGAATTCGTCACCACGCTGCAAGACATATTCTCGCCCTATACCGCCGCGGCGTTTGTGCGTCACGGTGAAGACACCATCGCGGGCCGCGCGGCCTACGTGTACGACTTCACCGTGCGCCAGGCGGGCTCGCATTGGGTACTGGTCGGACCGGACGGCCGGCACGAGGCGCCCCCTTACACCGGCCGCATATGGATCGACAAGGAGCGGCACCGGCTTCTGCGCATGGAACAGCGGACGTCCGTGATTTCTTCGGCGCTGCCTTACGATAAGGCCGAGTCCACGCTGGAGTACGGCTTCGTTACCATCGACGGCAAAAGCTACCTGCTTCCGGTGCACAGCGAAAACCTGGCGTGCATGCGCGGCCGGGCCGATTGTACGCGCAACGAGATCGCTTTCCAGAATTATCGTAAGTTCACGGCCGAATCGAACGTCACCTTCGGTAAGTAAAAGTGGAAGAGCCGGCGCTAGGTGGGGCAGGATGGTATCCAGGGTGCTATCCTGCTGGACCCATAGGGTACCCCTGGCAACCCGCCTCTTTCCGGCTCGGGCTTGCGCGCCGGCCGGCCACATACAGACGGCGGAAGGCCCAGTGGCGGGGACCCTCTGGGCCGCCGCAGGTTGACAACCTGCCCCACAAAGGCATCCCTCGTCGCGCACCCCTCCGTCAGCGCCTGAGAGGCGCGATGGAGCGTCCTTCATAAAATGAGATAATTAGACATTTAAATCAGGAGTGTGTGCATGGGCGCTAAGATATACCTCGTCATGGCAGTGAAGGCCCTGATCTACGCGGCTCTGCTCTTCGGGGCCGCGGGCACAATTCTCTGGCCCGCCGGATGGGCCTACCTGGTTCTGTTCGTCGGGGGTGTGGTACGCCTCAACCTCCTGATGGCGCGGCACGACCCGGCACTGCTCGCGGAACGCTCCAAACTGCCCTTCCGGAAGGGCCAGCCCCTCTGGGACAAGCTCTTCCTGGTGGGCGGTTTCGTCGTGCTGCCCGCCTGGACTGCGCTGATGCCCGTCGATGCCGTCCGTTTCCATTGGTCCAACATGCCGGTCTGGCTGCAATTGGCCGGCGCAGCCTTGATGCTGGTGTCGTTTGCCATGATGGACCGGGTCTTCTTGGAAAATACGTTTCTGACCGCCTCCGTCGCGATCCAGGAGGACCGCGGCCACCACGTGATTTCCACCGGACCGTACGCCGTGGTCCGCCACCCGCTCTACGCCGCGATCCTGATTTACCTCGCGGCGACCCCGCTGCTCCTAGGTTCCTGGTACGGATTGGCGGCCTCGGTCATCCTGTGCGGCGGCCTGGCATTTCGGACGGCGATGGAGGACCGCGAGCTGCACCGCGGTTTGCAGGGTTACCCCGAGTACGCCGCCCGCGTACGATACCGCCTGATTCCCCTGGTGTGGTAGGGCGCCTGGCGCGACGGCGAGAGAGATTATAACTGGAAGGTGGAGAAAAGGATCAGAGTATTCAGGACGCTCGAAGACGCCGATCGGGCCGATGCACGGGACGATGTGGCGATGTCCTGCGAGCAGCGTCTGAAGATCTTACTTGACCTCCGCGATTCCCGCCATCCCGATGCCGCTGAACAAAGATTGGCGCGAGTTTCTCGAGTTGTTCAACTTCAACGGAGTTGAGTACCTCGTAGTTGGCGCTTTTGCCGTCGCCTTTCACGGGTACCCGCGCTATACGGCGGATCTGGATCTCCTGGTCTGGCCCACTCCGCAGAATGCGGAGCGCACGGGCTAAAGATAGCCAAGGGCTGCGCCCTTGAAATCCCAAGGAGGGGCTGACGAGGTATTCCTAAGCCTCTTTGCGGCTTGGCGGCTTTGCGTGAGAGCGTTTCACGTTCTGTCGAGTTCCGATCCAACCGCCGTTCGGGCCGATATCGAAACACAATGTCACGCAAAACCGCAAGGCTCGCCAAGAGTTTCATCTTGGCCCGCGATTTCAATGGGATGCGCGGAACATGTAACATGTTACAAATTGTGGGCGGCGATGAAAATCTGAGAGATGAATTCTCAGATCTGGCCGTGCTAGAAACTAAAGCCTGGCTAAAGCCCGCCCCACCAAAGACGCCTTGATCCTGTGGTGGGGCGGGCTTCAGCCCGCCATTCAAGCGGAGCGTATCTTACGGGCACTCTCACAGCGCAGAACTGGACGGGCTCCCCACCCAATTCTATCAGCCGCGCGGAGTTGCTCAGGAACAAGGAACAGACCGGGAGGGCCAAGGACCTCGGCGACGCCGAGGAGTTGCGAAAACGCGTCCCCGAACGCGATTCTTGAAACCGTCTTAGCAGTTCAGAACGTGAATCGAATTCCCCCCCAGGCGCCGATGGGCGCGCCGGGCGCTAAGAATGTCGTCGTACGAATGGGATAGTTGCCATTCACCGCGGGAAAGGGCTGCGCCACAAAGTTTCCCGCGTTATCGAAGGGCGTGGGACCTAACTGCGCCGCCGTATAGTAGCGATGATTCAGCAGGTTATCGATCTGCACCAATAACTGGACCCGCTTTTGCACGTGATAGTGCGCCCCGATATTGACTACGCCATAGCCGGGCGAGTAACCTTGCCCGAGGTAGTACGCTCCGTCCGGTTGGTCCTGATTATTCTCGTTTCCGCGGGCATACGAACGGCCCACCGCCTCGAAATCGAGGTCCATCGAAATCTTCGCGGCCGGCTGATATTCCGCGTAGGCCTTCAGGATATTGCGCGGTATTTGGGGAATCCGGTCGCCCGGCGCGACCATGATGTTACCGTCTAACCCCGGGCCTGCGTCGTTGGAGCTGTTACTTCCGCCGTCGATGATTTGCAAGCTTTGGTAAGTCGCGGCCAGAAACGTGTAATTGCCGCCCAAAATCAATTTACCGATACGGCCGCTCAGGCCGGCTTCCGCTCCCTGGCGGCGGGTCTTGCCGAAGTTAGTGAAATATCCGAAGCCGGTCTGTTGCGATGCCACGAACAGAATATCGTTGTAGTTGATTCCGTGAAACCAGCCGGCGTTCCAGCGGAGATTGCTTTCGAGCGTCCCGCGTACCCCGGCTTCGAATGTCCTGGTCACCACCTGCTTCAGAGGCGGGTCGCTCACCAGAGCGTTCGGCAAATTGCACGGCTCGGTTGGGTCGGCGCAGCCGAGTTCGATGGCGGTGGGCGCGCGGCTGGCTTCGCTATAGCTGCCATACAGACTGGCGAAGCGCGTCACGGCGTAAGTCATTCCGATAGCCGGATTCAGGCGCTCGAAAACATATTGACCGCTGAGCGAACCGCGCGAGCCGGCTACCGTTGGAGGCGGTAACCGATCGACATTATCGAGCGAAGTGCGATTCCACCGGCCGGAAAGCGTGAGCGTCAGGGATTTGGCGAGATTCACCGTATCCATGGCGTACAGGCTGAACGTATTGACCAGTCCTCGCAGGTTGACGCGGGCATCCACGGGGACGCCGTCCGATTCGGTGCTGCCGTTGGCGAACGCGTCGATCGGGGTTACGGTAATGCGGTCGGGATTGAGATACCCGAACTGCGATCCCTGCTGGAAAACCATGCTGCTGCGGTCCCATCCCGCGCCCGCCGCGATATGGTTGTGCGAAACCAGCCAGGAAGCCTGCCCGGAAAGCCCGTAATTATGTTGTTTGGTGTAGGTATCGGTGACGATACCGGTGCAATTGTCGCTGGGGTCGGCCAGTTCCAACCCCTGGGCAAAACAGAGCCAGTAAGGGAACGGCTCGGTAGTGGCGTTGCCCGTCACCGGAAACCCGGAGTAACCGGCCGCGGTCAGCGCTTGAATGTCCGCCGGCGAAAGGTCGTAAAGGTCGTTGCCTAAAGAAGAGGTGTTAATGTCGCCATTAGTCGTGTCCGACCGGATGTAACGGAAGTAAGCGTTGCCCGATAACGTCAAATTACTGCTAATGTTATGCCGCATTGTAAGATTCAGCGACGGCGAACGGTTCCAGGTAATATCGGGAATACTGTAAACGCTGCGGTAGTTCTCTTCGAGGAAACGGAAGTCCTGCAGGCCGTTGCCGGTGAGGCAGTTGTCGGCATAAGCGAAAGTCAGGGACAGCAGCGTCTTGCCGTGCTGCCATCCGGCCTTCCCAAAGGACTGGCGGACTTCCGACGGCGAGCGAGCACGCCAGCCATCCTCGCGGTACAGATTGCCGGCCATGTACCAGTTGAGCCCCTTGGAGTTCGATCCGCCGTACTCGAATTCCGCGGCGCGGCGGCCGAAACTGCCTCCAGTCACCGAAAGCGAAGCGCCCGGTGCGCTGTTGCCGTCCTTGGTCTCCACCGACAGCGCCCCGCCCAGCGTATTCAAGCCGAACATTGGGTTCGACCCGGGCATCAGTGCGACTTCGGAAATAGCGATCTTGGGGATCAGGTCCCAGGCGACGATGTCGCCAAAGGGCTGATTCTGGCGAACCCCGTCCACGTAGACCGAAATGCCCTCGGGCGTGCCCAAGAGTCCCGACGCAGTGTAGCCCCGGTAATTGATATCGGGCTGGAACGGATTCTCTGCGTTTTGGTTGATGTGCACGCCGCCGAGGCGCTGATTCAGCAGATCCGAGAGATCCAGCGCATTGGTCTGCTCGAGGTCGCGTGCGCTGGCCGTTTGCACCGGCGCGGGAATTTCATCCAGCGGCAGGTCGGTCCCCGCCAGAGGCGTGGGCGCTACCACCTCCACGCGGGTTGCCTGCGTGGCTAGCGCCATCGTGACCGTGCGTTCGAAGGGCGCGGCGGAATTCACTTCGATCACGAAAGATTGCGTGGCAAAACCGGCCTTCGACACCTCCAGCCGATAGCGCCCGTAAGGCAAACCCGCCAGAACGGTCGGGCTTTTGGTGTCGCTGAGAACCCTGCGATCTACTCCAGCCCTCGGGCTGCGCAGCCGCGCCGAAGCCTGCATCGGCGCACCGGAGGGGTCTGTGACCCGCAAGCGGATTTCGCCCGTCCCGGGCTGTCCCTGGAGCGCGATCGCGGTTCCTAGAATTGAAGCAAACCAGAGGACGGCGCTACCCAGGCCGGCGCCGGGACGATTCATACCTGGAGATTCCCGGCGGGGCCGAGTTGTTCAGGCTTTTTTCGGGATCGGATAGAATCGGGGTAGCAATGCTCCGCGTATTTCCGATTTTGTGCGCCCTGTGGATGGTTTCGCTCGGCCGGCCCGCGCTGGCTTGCAAGTGCCTCAGCTCGCTCGGGCCCTGCAATCAAACAGGCTCCAGCGATGTGGTCTTCATCGGCACTGTGGAATCCATGGAGCCGATGTTTTTGAGCCGCTGGAATCCGTCCAGCCAGGCGTCGATGGCGCCGGTCAACGAGGCCTACATCGCCGCGCGGGAGCATCCTTCAGACGAGTCCATCGCGCGCCTGAAGAGCGCCTACCGAAAAGCATTTCCCGACATGGCGGCCGACCAAGAGATCCGCTTGCAGAGCGCCAAGACCGCTGCCGGAGTGGCATCGTTGTTCTACGCGGGCCTGGGCCGCGGAATGCAAGTGCGGTTCAAAGTGAAAACGCTTTTTAAGCGCGAAGACGACGATGACGACCCCGCGAAGGCGAGCTCGGAAGCGCACCCGGAAGCGGACCAAGACACGCTGGACGTGTGGACGCCCTTCGGCGATTGCGGCTACGATTTTCAAGCCGGCGAGACCTACCTGGTGTACGGCAACTACGATGAAGGCTCCTCGAATTCCCTCTCCACCGATATCTGCACGCGCACCCGCAGGCTGTCGGAAGCCGGTGAAGATCTGGCTTATCTCTTCTTCTACAAGGACCAACCCGCATCGAGCAGGCTCGAAGGCTTCGCCACCACCGATGAACTATATCGTATGACTTTCGACCGCTTGCACGACCCGGAGAGCATCCGCTCGCCCGTCGCCGGCACGGTGATCGAGCTGCAATCCGACCGCTTGACCCGGTTTACGGAGACGGACCGGAACGGCCGGTTTGTTTTCGACGGCCTTCGCGAGGGGAATTACAAACTGTCGGCGTTCGCCCCGGGATACCCGGTGAACCCCAGTCTGCTGGCCGGTCCGCAGGCCTTTCATGTGGAGGCCAAGAGCTGTTCCCTCCAGGTGCTTCTGTTGCCTAAAGAGCCCGGCAAACCGTGACGCGGAAAGCCTTGTGGCAAACCGTCACCCGGTTCGACCGCGCCAAAATTGCGCCGTGGATGGCGCTGCGGAACGCGCTGGGTGTGGCTTTGCCGCTGGCCGCTGGAGCGGCACTGGGCGACACTGGCGGCGGGCTCGTCATGAGCACCGGCGCATTGAACGTCTCGTTTTCCGATGGCGCCGACCCCTACGCGCACCGCGCCCGCCGCATGCTTGCCTCAAGCCTCTGCTGCGCCCTGGCGGTTTTTGCCGGGGCACTCACCGGCCACCTGCATGCCGTGGCCATCGCGGAGGCGGCGGTGTGCGCGTTTGGCGCGGGAATGATGGTCGCGGTGAGCGCCACCGCAGCGGACATAGGCGCCGTCACGTTGATCACCCTGGTGGTCTTCTCCGCGCAGGAAATGGCGCCGAAACGCGCGTTCGTCGCAGGCCTGCTGGCGCTCGGCGGCGGATTGCTGCAGACGGCCTTGGCGCTGGCGCTCTGGCCGGTGCGGCGGTATGCGCCCGAGCGGAAGGCGCTGGCGATCTTGTATTCCGAACTGGCCCGCGCGGCCGCCGCCGGAGCCCCGCCCACCGAAGCCCCTCCGGCCAGCGCGCAGATGTCGGCGGCGCAAACGGCGCTCGAGGCATTGAACGGCGACCGGTCGCTCGAAGCCGAACGCTACCTCGCGCTCCTCAGCCAGGCCGAACGCATGCGGCTGGCGCTGCTCACGCTCTCGCGTTTGCGAAAGCGAATGGGAGCGGACGCGCCTGAGACGGCCCGCGCCATGAGCCTCGCTTCCGAAATACTCGCGGCCATCGGCGCATCGCTCGATTCCGCCACGCCCGCCGAGCAACACGTGGAATGTGCCGCGGAACTGCAGGAGCTGAGCGAGCAATTGCGCGCGCGCGATTCCGTGCCGATGCTGCACGATGCGCGCGCCCAAATCGAGGCGCTCGCGGGACAATTGCGCTCCGCGCTGGACCTGGCCGGCCACGTCACCCTGGCGGGCGCGGTGGAGTTCGAAAGACACGAGGCCGAGCAGCCCTGGAGACTGCGCCTCGCGGGCGCCGTGGCGCTGCTGCGCGCCAATCTGCAACTCGATTCCGCGGCCTTTCGCCATGCCGTGCGGCTGGCCGTCTGCGTAGTGTTGGGAACGCTGGTGGGGCACGTGCTCGATTGGCGCCGGTCGTATTGGCTGCCCATGACCATCGCCATCATCCTGAAACCGGACTTCACGTCTACCTTCAGCCGCGGCCTGCTTCGCCTGGCAGGTACGCTTGCAGGCCTGGTGCTGGCCACCGGCCTGTTTCATTTTCTGGCGCCCGGACTGGCTGCCAAAGTGGCCCTGATCGCAGTCTTCGCCTTCGTGATTCGCTGCTACGGTCCGGCCAATTATGGCGTGCTGGTGACCGCGCTCACGGCGCTGGTGGTGTTGATGTTCGCCGTCATCGGATCGGCCCCGGCGGCGGTCATCGTGGCGCGCGGATTAAATACCGCGGTGGGCGGCGCCATCGCGCTGGCGGCTTACTGGCTCTGGCCCACCTGGGAGCGAGCGCAGATTTCCGAAACGCTGGCCGTAATGCTGGATGCCTACCGCGCATACTTCCGCGCGGTACGCGACGCCTACCTGGAACCTGAGAAATCGTTCGCCCTCCAGTTGGACCGTGCGCGCAAGCCCGGCCGGCTGGCGCGCTCGAATCTGGAGGCTGCGTCCACGCGGTTGCGCTCCGAACCCGGAGCGCCAGCCTCGCGGCTCGCCGCGCTCGACGCTATTCTGGCCAATTCCCACCGCTTCATTCATGCCGCCATGTCGCTCGAAGCGGGGTTGGTGCGCAGCCGCCCGGTGCCGGCGCGCGATAGTTTTCGAGTGTTCACCAGCCACATCGATTTGACACTGTACTATCTGGCGGCCTCGCTGCGGGGTTCCAAGATCGCGGCCGCCGATCTTCCGAACTTACGCGAAGATCATCGCGCCCTGGCCGCTTCCGGCGACCCCGGAGTGGAGCGCTACGCGCTGGTCAACGTGGAGACCGACCGCATTACCAATAGTCTGAATACGCTCACGGAAGAAATTCTCGCGTGGGAGCGGTAGCAAGCTATGACCCGCCGAGGAGGACCGAATACGAGACGGACGAAAAACTTGACACGCTCAACAAGGACGGATTGAAAACCGTCGCGACCCTGAATGCGCCTCCAGACGTCTATCAGGTCCGAACCGTAGTCCGCGAGGGATGAAAGGCGGGCTCGCGGCATCGGCAACGGCAGTTGAACTCACTGACAAGTAACTCCTGACCCCGAGAAAAACGGACGAAGCGGCGTAAGCTTGGCACTGCTGCTATCAACTTGAGGCCCCCATGATGCTGACCATCGATCTCCCGGAGGATCAGGTCGCCGCGCTGAAGGCGAGGGCAGCCTTTGCCGGCTTGACGCTGGAAGGCTGGCTCTCGCGGCTGGCCGCTGAATCAAGCGCGGAAATACCGCCGGCATCTCTCGTTCATCTGCAAAGGAGCGACCCGGAGGAGTGGGCGCGGCAATTCCGCGCTTGGGCTGACGGCCACGATGCCAGCTTGCCGGTTCTCTCGGATGCCGCCATGGGCCGGGATAGCATCTATCCCGATCCGGAGTAGGGACTTTCTTGCTTATCGATACGAGCAAGCTTCTGCGGACCATCCAGGTGCGCCACCCTCACCACGAATTGGCACCGGGCGTTGCAACGCCTGCCGGGCCAAGGCCGCAGCCACATAGACAACACGGAAATCGACCCGTCGGTGACCGACCGCATTTTGTAGGGGAATGCGCACATTTTCGGGGGGATGCGCGGGTAGACGCACAGAGGTAGAATCACGCAATGGGCCAGGGATTCCGCCGTAGCGCGAGAATTGCCGTGCTGGCGCAATTCTGCGTCGTGGTTTTTGCGTTCCAGCAGTCATCCGGCGGTCCAATAGAAATCATTCCACGCGGAGCGCCGAAGGCCGCGGCGCCGGTTGTGCGCGTGAATTCATCCCTGGTGCTGATCCCGGTCCACGTCACCACGGCGGACGGGGCTTCCGTCACCGGGCTGAAAAAAGAGGACTTCCTGCTCTTCGAAGATGGCGTGCAGCAGACCATCACGCACTTCGCGCAGGACGATGCTCCGGTTTCCGCCGGTGTGCTCCTCGATATCAGCGGCAGCATGAGGAACAAAATGGCCAAGGCTTCCGAGGCGGCCACCGAGTTTTTCAAGTTCGCCAACCCGGAGGACGAGTTCTTCCTGGTGGAGTTCAACACGCACGCGCGCCTCGCCGTACCCTTTACGCGCGACTGGCCGGAAATTGCCGCGAAGATCGCCGCCGCCAGACCTTCGGGCATGACGGCCATGCTGGACGGCATCCACCTGGCCATCGCGCAGATGAAACATGCCCGGAATTCGCGCAAAGCGCTGGTAGTAGTCTCCGATGGCGGCGACAACTTCAGCCGCCGCAGTCTCCGCGAATTGAAGGAGACCCTGATCGAGTCGGACGTGCAGGTCTATGCCTTGGGAGTGTTCGACCACGATTACGCGATCAAGCACACACCCGAAGAGCGCCACGGCCCGAGCCTTTTGGACCAGGTCGCGCTGGATACCGGAGGACGCACCTTTCCGGTGGTCAGCCTGGATAATCTGCCGGACATCGGTGTCGAGATCGCGCGCGAAATGCGCAACCAATATGTACTGGGCTACTCACCGGCCATGCCGGCCACGGACGGCAAGTATCACCGCGTCAATCTGAAGCTCGCGGCGCCCAACGCGGAAAGCGAGCTGCGTGCCTACTATCGGCAGGGGTATTACGCCCTCGGCCAGTAGCGGCCAGACGCCTTGATCCTGTGGTGGGGCGGGCTTCAGCCCGCCATTCAAGGGCAAATGGAGCCCTTGGCTAGGCCTTCTTCAGGGTCCACTCGATGGTTGGGCCGCCACCGCCACCCGGGAATTCCACCGAGAGCTTGATGGTGTCGCCGGCGACTTTGCCTTTGTAGGTGAGCTTCATGTCGTTGCCCTGAAAATTCGCAGTGATCGAGAACGAGATGTTGTCGCCATCGATCTTGCCGTCGGTGATGACCGATTTGCCCATCATCTCGCTGGTGGTCTCACCGGTCAGCTTGGTTCCATCCACTTTGAAGACAAAGGTTCGTTCGATGGTGCCGCCCTGATTCTCCGCGGTGCCTTTCCAGGTGCCGCTGATGTCCGCGGCCGAGGCGGCCGCAACGAAGATTGCCGTCAGAATGGATGCGAGTGCAAGTAAGCGCTTCATGACTGTTTACTCTGAACGAATCTCGCGCCGAGGTCAAGCCCCTCCCGCGGCAGGCGTTGGGTTTTCACCGGAGAGACGCAGAAGAATTGCGAGGAACCGGGCGCTTGCACATTTTCGGGCCCCGCTTCTTCCTCGGGTTAAGACGCGAAGGGGGCGAGGTAACCGGCGTTTCCCAAAGTGTATTCGTCCTCGTCGCCCGCACCCTATGCGTCTGCGGTTGGGAAACGCCGGTGACCTCTGCCCCCTCTGCGCTCTCCCCAGTGTTTTTGAGTTCTTTCTCTGCGCCTCTGCGGCTCCGCGGTGAGAGATTACTTGCATAGCGCTGCCGCGCCGCTATGCTAGAATTCATCGTCGAGGAAATGGTATTCGGTTTCATATCGCGGCACCTTGCAGTACCGCTGGCGCTCGCTGCCAGCTCACTCCCGGCGCAGGCGCAGCCTTCGGTACCGCCGGGCGTCGACTACGCCGTCCCCACCGAGACCGAGATTAAGGCTACGCTCGACCGCATCCGCGATTACTTCGTGCGGTCGACCACGTACCGCGTCGTCGACACCGAAACCGGCCGCACCGTTACCGATTTCTCGCAGCCCATCAAGACCGCCGGCGTGGAAACCTTCAACGATTGGGATTACCCCATCGGAGTGGCGCTCGCCGGCATGCTCCACGTTAGCGATGTGACCGGCGATTCCAGCTATCGCGACTACGCCCTGAAGAATTTCGATTTCATCTTCGACCACCTGGACTACTTCCGCAAGCAGGCCGCGCAATTCGGCCCGCAGGCGAACGGCTACCGCCGCCTGCTGCATATGGCTGCGCTGGACGATTGCGGCGCCATCGGCGCGGCGCTCATAAAGGCGTACGCCCTAAAGCCCGACCCGCGTTACCGCGCCACCATCGACGCCGTGGCCGATTACATCGCGCACAAACAGATGCGCCTCCCCGATGGCACGCTGGCGCGGGCGCGTCCGCAGCCGGTGTCACTGTGGATCGACGACTCCTACATGAGCATTCCCTTCCTGGCGCAGATGGGCAAGCTGACTGGCGACCGCGCCTGGTATGACGATGGCGCGCGCCAGGTCCTCGGGATGGCGCAGCGCCTCCAGGACCCGGCCACGGGGCTCTACGATCACGCCTGGTATGAAAACACCGCCGGCTACGATCCGAAATTCTTCTGGGGCCGCGGCGATGGATGGGGTCTCATGTCGGCCGCCGAACTGCTCAGCGTGCTGCCGGAGGACCATCCGCAGCGCGCCCGCGTGCTCGAAATATTCCGGCGCGCCGCCCGCGGAGTGGCGGAAACGCAGAGCGGCACCGGGATGTGGCGCCAGTTGCTGGATAAGACCGATAGCTACCTGGAATCCTCCGCTACCGCCATGTTCACTTTCGCCATTGCGCGCGGGGTGAATCGTGGCTGGCTCACGCCGGTGTATGCTCCGGTGGCGCAAGCGGGCTGGCAGGCGCTGGCGAAACGCGTTCGTTCCGATGGCCGCATCGAAGGCATTTGCGTGAGCACCACGGCCGCTTACGACGCGGTTTACTACTACAATCGGCCCACCGACTTGGGCGCCATGCAGGGTTACGGCCCGGCGCTGATGGCCGGCGCGGAGGTGATAGCCATGCTGCGCCAGTTCGACATCGAACGCACTCTGAACACATTCCATTACCGCGCGAAGAAACAATAATCATGCGTATTTCATTTTTCGTCGTGTTCCTTGCCCTGGCCGCGGCGCTGGCCGCCGCACCGGGCGTGGCCGTCACGGTCCGCAACCCCATCGATATCGCCCGGCCGAGCGAGACCATCGTGCTGGATGCCGGTCAACTGCGCACCCTGCTGACGGTGGATGACGTGCGCAAGGTCCACGTGCGCGCCGAGGGCGGCGGCAAGGATCTGCTGGTGCAGGCCGTGGATACCAATGACGACGGCGTCTTTGAGCAGTTGCTGTTTCAGGCCGACTTTGCGCCCGGGCAAACGCGCGTGTTCCTTCTTACCGTGGGCGACCGCCAGATTGCGCGGGCAGCAGACTACAAGACCTACGGCCGTTTCGTGCGCGAACGGCGCGACGATTTCGCCTGGGAGAACGACCGCATTGCGCACCGCATGTACGGCAAAGAGCTTGAAACCTTCCCGCGGGACAAGCTGATCAGCAGTTCGGTGGACGTGTGGACCAAGCGCGTGCGCAACCTGGTGATCAACAACTGGTACATGGTGGACGATTATCACCGGGACCACGGCGAGGGCGCCGATCTCTATGCCGCCGGTGCAACCCGCGGCAACGGCGGAACGGGGATCTGGCGGGACGGCAAGCTGTACCCCTCGGCGAATTTTCGCGAGTCCAAGGTGTACGCTGTGGGGCCCATCCGCGTCTTGTTCGAGCTCACTTACGACGCGTGGGACGCTGCGGGCGCCAAGGTATCGGAGAAGAAACGCGTTTCGCTCGATGCGGGGCAGAATCTGGACCGCTTCGAGAGCCGGTACGCCATCGAGGGAAATGCCGCCGGCCTGGCGCACGCCATCGGTATCCGCAAGCTCAAAATTACTGCCAGGCAGACCGGCATCGACCCTGGCATTCTGACCACCTGGGAGCCGGTGAAGGAAGGTGGAGAGTTGGGACAGGCGGCGATCGTGGATCCCGCCGTGGTGAATGGCCAGACAGACGACGATCTCAATTACTACGTACTTACTAAGATTCAGGCCGGTGCGCCGTGTGTCTCTTACTCCGGTTTCGCCTGGACGCTGAGCGGGGACTTCAAGAACGCAGCCGAATGGGAACAGTACGTGGCCGCTTTCGCGGCTCGCGTGTGCTCTCCGGTGGAAGTGAAGCTCGAGAAGCGCTGAAGCGCGTCAGCACCAGCAAAGCCACGAACCCCAGGGCCGGCCAGGCCTCGATCCATCGGCAGGCTGCCGGTATGGCCACCAGGCAGGCAGCGGCGACCGCCAGGCCTTTGGCTACCGGAGTGGGATCCGCGATTCGCATACCACTTAACGGTAGTCCGGCCGCGGTAAGTAAGAAAGGTCCGGGAGTACTAACTCAGGAGTGTTCGATACTGGTACTTTTCAGGCCAACAGCTTTCGGCGGATATAACCTTTGTGGGGCGGACGCCCACTTCCGCGCGGGTCCCCCGGACCCGCTCTACGCCAAGCTTACAAACTCTGCCCGACCGAACAAGGCGACGGGGGCGTCGTCCGCGGACCCGGGGGTCCGCCCCACCAACGCAAGCGACCGCGCACTTCAGGCGACTTTCAACCGCAAGCCCAACCTGCCGGCTTTCAGCGGGCAGTCGGCTAGGCTAGCAGGTTGCGGAAAAAGGGCGTTTCGGGATCGCTCCCTCACGGGGTGCCCCCTGGGCCCGGCTTTGTAAGCGCCTGGAAGAGAAGGAGCGCGTTTCTGAGCCGCGCGTGTAAGCAAGCGGTTGACGGGCTTTTTCCGCAGCCTGCTAGAAGAAAACGATGCGATTCGCACCGATTCGATCAGTAGCCCGGGTACACGTTGGTGTAGCAAGGAGCCGGTATCCAATTGCCGTAACCGTCGTAGTAGCCGCAACCGTAGCCCATATTGTAGCCGTAGCCAAACGGGATGCCGATCCCGACGCCAAAATAGGGACGAGCATAGAAGCTTCCGCCGTAGTAGTAGCCTCGGCCGGCATAGAACCGGCCAGGGTAGTAACCGCCTCCGCCGCCGTAAGCGCGGCCCACATAGGGAGCGGCATAAGTGCGGCCCACATAGGGAGCGGCATAAGTGCGGCCTGCATAGGGAGCGGCATAGCCGCGGCCTGCATAGGGAGCGGCATAACCGCGGCCCGCATAGGGAGCGGCATAGCCGCGAGCGGACGGCGCAGAATAAGTGCGTCCACCGCCCGAGAACGCACGGCCGGAGAAACCGCCCCGGGCGTATCCACCGTGTCCGCCGCCGCGCTGGGCCAACGCAGCCGCGGGACCGAACAACATCAGAGCGCCAAGAGCCACCGCCGGCATCGCCGATTTCAACATTGTCTGCACTGTCCGATTCATAAGAACCTCCAACTTCCGGCTTTACAGAAGCAAGCAGCGGGCCGTTTCCAACACCCTGAAATTAAATCACTTAGACTATTTCGACCAGCGCAGCCGCGGTTGAATACCACCGCTTTTGGTGCTCCTCAGCCATGTCCATCGAAGAGCCGCCCATCCCTCGCGGCGCGGCTGGTACAATTTCGGCATGCCTTTCGCCCTTTTCCGCTCTGCGACGCTGGCTGCTCTCAGCGCCACTCTGGTGCTCGGGCAGGTGCCTGCCACGCCTCAAAGGCCAGTCTCCGACACCTATCACGGGGTCGCGGTAATCGACAATTATCGCTGGCTCGAAAAAGATGCCGATCCCGAAGTCAAAGCCTGGAGCGCCGCCCAGAACCGCTACGCACGGGCTTTCCTGGACGCCCAACCATCCAGAGCCGCCCTTCAGGCCCAACTCACGAAGCTCTTTGGCAGTTCGTCATCCTCATATTCGGCTCTGCGCTATCGGAGCGGCGTCCTTTTTGCCCTGAAGTCGCAACCGCCTAAAGAACAGCCGCTGCTGGTCTGGATGAAGTCGGCCAACGATCCCGCCGCGGAGAAGGTAGTGGTGGACCCCAACCAGATCGACGCCAAAGGCGGCACCGAGATCGATTTCTTCGAGCCCTCCCACAATGGCAAACTGGTGGCCGTATCGCTCTCCCGCGGCGGCAGCGAAAGCGGCGACGTCCACGTTTACGATGCCTCCACCGGCAAGCCGTTGGCCGACGTGATCCCGCGGGTGAATAACGGCACGGCGGGCGGCAGCGTCGCCTGGAGACAGGATAGCCAGGGGTTTTACTATACCCGCTATCCCCGCGCCGGGGAACGTCCCGCCGCCGACCTGGACTTCTACCAGCAGGTCTGGTTTCACAAGCTGGGTACTCCGGTCAGCGCCGACACTTACTCACTGGGCAAGGATTTCCCTCGCATCGCCGAAATCTCCCTCAGCGCGTCCGCCGACGGACGCTACATCCTGGCGCAAATGGCCAATGGCGATGGCGGTGAGTTTGCGCATTATCTGCTGGGTCCCGATGGCCAGTGGACCCAGATCACCCGCCTGGCCGACTCCGTGACCCAAACGGCTTTCGGCGGCAATGACAGCCTGTGGCTGGTATCCCGCCAGGGTTCGCCGATGGGCAAGATTCTGCGCTTGCCGCTCTCGAATCCCAGCCTGGCCAGTGCGCCAACCGTTATCCCCGAGAGTAAGTCGGCAATTCAGGAGATCGTCGCCACGCCGCATCGCCTGTACGTCGTCGATCAGGCCGGCGGCCCCATGCAGGTCAGAGTGTTCGACGAAAAGGGGACCGCGAAGGGGCTCATCCCGCTCCCTCCGTCGTCTTCCGTCGGGGAAGTAGTGGGTGTGGAATCGGACGACGCGCTGGTGCTTTCCGAAACCTACTTGGAGCCGCCAGCCTGGTCCCGCTGCGACGCCGCTAGCGGCAAACTCCAGCCCACGGTGCTCAAGAAGGCGGCAGCCGCGGACTACAGCGACGCCGAGGTGGTCCGCGAAATCGCCGCCTCCAAAGATGGCGTCCGCGTGCCGCTGAACATTATCCGCCGCAAGGGCACGAAGCTCGACGGCAACAATCCCGTGGTCCTCTACGGGTACGGCGGTTACGGAATCAGCCTCTCGCCATACTACGATGCCGGACTCCGCCCGCTGCTGGACCGCGGCGTCATCTATGCCATCGCCAACCTTCGCGGCGGCGGCGAGTTCGGCGAGGACTGGCACCACGCCGGCATGCTCACGAAGAAGCAGAACGTCTTCGACGACTTTGCCGCCTGCGCGCAGTGGCTCATCGACCACCGCTACACCAACCCCAAGCGCCTGGCCATCGAAGGCGGCAGCAACGGTGGCCTGCTCATGGGCGCCGCCCTCACCCAGCATCCCGAACTCTATGCCGCCGTGGTTTCGCACGTCGGGATTTACGATATGTTGCGCGTGGAACTCTCGCCCAACGGAGCCTTCAACGTCACCGAATTCGGCACCGTCAAAGAGGGCGATCAGTTCAAAGCGCTCTACGCTTACTCCCCGTATCACCATGTAGTCGACGGCGTACAGTATCCGGCCGTGCTGTTTCTGACCGGCGCCAACGACCCGCGCGTGGAGCCTGCGAACTCGCGCAAGATGACCGCTCGCCTGCAAGCCAGCGGATCGAAGCAGCCGGTCTATTTGCGCACCACGGACAGCGCGGGGCACGGCATTGGAACAGCACTCAGTGAACGCATCGCGCAGGCCGTGGATGTGGACGTCTTCCTGTTCGCCACGCTGGGTGTCAAGTAAATAGACGACGCCACCTCCCGAGCGGGTGGAACGCTTCCCGGATGGGAACTTCACGCGAGCGATCCACGGTAGAGCCGGTCTGCAGGATTGCAACAGCCGGGTTTGGACCTGGACCGGCGCGAGGCGTCGCCTTGCGACAATCTTGCGATCGAATCCTCTATAATGAGGCCGTGCAAGCACACTGGAGAGAGACTACAGTCGGCGAGCATGGCAAGCTCGTTTTAGAGGGACTTCCATTTGAGCCCGGCCAGCCAGTCGAAGTGTTGGTGGTCTCGAAAGCCGCAGGTTTGGCCACGGCAGGCGACGGAAGCCTGCGAGGTTCGGTCATCGAGTTTCGTGAGCCGTTTGAGCCTGTTGCCAGCGATGACTGGGACGCCCTCCGGTGATTCTGCTGGACACCCACATTTGGGTCTGTGGGTTGCTCAACCGGATCGACTGCAGGCGAAGCACCGCAACCTTCTTGATCGGGGTGTCGACCGCGTCTTCGGCGTGAGCATCATCTCCTGTTGGGAAGTCGCTAAACTTGTGGAGTACGGAAGACTGAAGCTCGATCGCCAAGTCGGGCTTTGGATAGACCGGGCGCTGGCTGCGCCGGGCGTCACCCTTCTGCCCCTCAATCCGCAGATCGTGGTGGAATCCACTCAATTGCCACAGCCCTTCCATCGCGATCCAGCCGACCAACTGTTGGTTGCGACGGCCCGTGTCTTGCAGTGTCCGATCCTGACCGAAGACAGCAAGATCGAGGCATATCCGCATGTCAGCCTTGCCTGACCTTGGCGGGCGTGAATGGACATTTCTCCCGTGATACGCCGGCCACGTCAACTTGGGCAATTGGCTAGACGAGGCGGACGCAACGCCGTCTAAGACTTCTGCCGCCCCGGGGGGCCAGATAGGCGTTTCGAGGAACTGTGGGGGCCGAGGGGCTGCTGGCCGTACGTTTCCCCCAAGGGGACTTATCGGGAGTAACCTCTTCCGAGCCCGTATCTGAACCATCTGCCCCGGTTGTTAAGCACTGCAGTGGCGACGGATGTCCGCGCAAGGCTTCGCATATGACACTCCACGAGAAAGAACTTTGGGATAATCATATCTGGAGTGAGTAAATGGATCCCGAAATCAACCAGAAGCTCGCGGCGTTGCGATCCGACTACGAGGCCCGCGTGGGAGTGCGCCTGCCCCCTCGGCTGAGACAAGCAGTTAAGACACTGTTCCCGTTCAATGATAGGTCCTTTCCCCGGATCGGGCAACAGCTTTATCCTGGCATCGTCGGCAAAGCAGAGGCGGGCAATGC
>Ga0326727_10004439_pt1 | contig 42197 bp, 24 predicted proteins | sample MB2enrmetagenome_FD_207643 | JGI IMG/M metagenome (GOLD analysis project Ga0326727, IMG submission 207643) | Lab enriched peat soil microbial communities from McLean, Ithaca, NY, United States - MB29MY | ecosystem: Environmental > Terrestrial > Soil > Wetlands > Peat | place: USA: New York...
GAAGCGGAGGGCGGCTCCGAACCAGATCCGGAAAAGGTCGAGCATAGTGGCATAGTTATACCAGATCGTTTTCTCATCCGGGCTTTCATGTCATTGATTTCACAATCGGATGGAATAGTGGCGAGTCGCAAGGTCGTGCACGCGTTGGGAGAGCGGCCGCTCGGCTGGGAAGCAGCACAGTTGATTGAGATCGCGCACTGGGCACGCAGCCGGCCGGGTGTGGCAAGGGTCAGGTTGGAGTGCACAGGCGTTCGCAATCAGGTGGCCGGACTGGTGGCCGCGGCCCTTGAGCCGCAGTTGTTTTCCGAGGTTGTTATTCATGAAGGAATGAAAAGCCTCGGCTTCCTACTCGCCAAGCCTGTGGAGTTCTCCGACGCGCCGGAGTTGTTCTGTCTCGATCTTTATAAAGGAGTTCGACGTTGACCGATTGGAGGCCCTCGCCGCGCCAGCCAAAGTGACCACGGAGCGCTACGTCGAGGACGCCCCGAAGCCGTGAGGCCGGGTCATGAACCGTCAACCACCCAACTGTTGCTTCGCGTCGGCGCCTGGTGCGCGGAACTGTTCGACAGGTCCGCGCCATTCGCTACCACGTGACCGCCACGACCGCATAGGTGTTGACCGGGATGGAAAAGGTCGCGGGCGTCTGGCCTTCGATCGACGTCAGCGTTTGCGGACCGGAGGAATCCGGCGAATACAGCACGGCTTCCTTGACAGTCTCGCCCTGCGGCAATCGGAAAGTTGCCCGCACGTCTCCTATTGAGGCTTCCTTCTGGGCGTTGTAATTGACCAGGTGCAAGATAACGCGCCGCTTTTCGGGCTGCTCGACCAGGTTCGATACCAGCCAGTCCGGTCCCGAAACCTCGACCGGAATGCGGTCCCTTGCGGCCCAGCGCACCGAGTCCACGATATCGGCGGCATTCCGCGGCGATCTCCAAAAGCGCGCATCCACCTGAAAGAAGCTTCCAAACTGCGGTAGCGCCCCATCGAAGGCGACGGCCGGGATGTAGGCCACCCTTCCCTCCTCGTATCCCTTGCGCACGATTTCTCCCTCGGCGACGATGGGCGCGACCCGTTCCTCGTAAGCTCGGGCCCGGGCTTGGGAATCGACCATGCCGTGCAACCCAGGCTCCACGCGCAACCGCCTCCACTGGTCGTACAGACCGGCCTGCTCCGTTGCGACCACTCCTCCGCCGGTGGTCACATACCTGCGGATCGAGGCAAGCTGGCCGTCGCTGAGACATTCCGTGTCAGGCAATACCACCGCCTGGTATCGTGAAAGGTCCGCGAGATGTTCGTCAAAAACCAAATCGAATGGTATGCGGGCCTGAATCAGCGCCTGCTCCACCAGGATCGTATTGAGCTGAACATGGGGCTGGTTATAGGTGATGGAAGGGTAGGAGCGCAAGACTGCCACGGTTGCTACGTCCCGCGTGCCTACAAATAGATCGCGATTCTCCCGGTAAAAATCGATGTAGCGCTTCGTTACGGGTGCCAGCGGACAACTTCCCGCGAAGCCCAGGGTCTGGTTGAACGCCAGGCTTTCGGCCATGGCGACCGGATCGCCGGCGATGTACGTCATGAGGATGTTGTGGTATTTCCGCGCGAGTTTATAGCTGCGAATGCGGCTCAGCAGTTGGCCTTCGGAGTAGTGGGGCACGGGATCGGTTTCAGTCCAGAACGCATCGGTCCACTTGAGGATGCGCGAGTGGTCGATTGCGGCTTCCCAGGCGCGGTTGCCGCCGCTGATGCCGTGCGGATTAACCTCGATGGCAACATTCGGATTCATCGACCTGGCGTACAGCGACATTTGCCGTAGCGCGTCGGCCATCACCTGGCAGCGGTAGTCGATCCATTCCTGGATGACCGGATCAAAGATGACCTTCATCGCTCCGGGCGGGTTGGAATCATTCCACGCCGGCGGATTCACATAGTCGACATTCTCGAAGCCGAACCTTTCGCGCCGCTGCCGGGGGGTGTACTTCGCGCGCAGGAATTTCCGGAAGCCCAGGGTACACATGCGATCGTGGCACGACTCCGGCTCGGGGTTGAGGTCGAAGTTGTCAAAATGGATGAAGTCCGTCTGGACCTCCTCCACGGCGTACCGCACGATCTTCTTCAAATAATCCAGGTACTCCTGGTTCGCAAAGCAGGGTCGGTAACGAAACGACTGTTGGAAGCCGTAGCGGAGCAGAATGGGGCGGCCGTCAGCACCGCGCTGGACCCAGTTTTGTGCGCGCGGTTCCTCCGCGAAAAAGGTCTCGTACATCAGCGTGTCCCACTGGATGTAGGTGTCGACCTTGAGTCCCAGCCGGTGGGCCATGGCCGCGACCCGTTTGGTTTCCTCCATCTCCCCCTTCTCGGCCGCCATGCCAAAGCCTTTGTATAGGTGGGTGTGATAGACCTCTACGCCGTCGGCTTTCAGCTTGCGCAGAGTCTCCTCGCTCTGCGCCTTTTCCATTTGCTCGCGCGCGTCCAGGCGCTGCCCTCCGCGCCGGACGACAAAGAGATAAGTCTCGTGGCTGCCACCCGCGTCAATCAGGCCCTGATCGAGCCACTTGGCGCGCGGCATGTCAGCCGCAAGGGCGCCGGACGCGATGGCGAGAATGAGGAAAAATCTCATAAGCAAGACCCCTCTACGCGCTAGCAGGCTTCATATTCGGAGCTTGACCGTTTGATCTAAGCTTTCCGAAGCCATGGCGGCGGGTCAATTTGATACTGTAGCGGCGAGTCTACCTCGCCCAATGGCGGCGTAAAGCCGCCTCTACATCTGATCGATCCACTGTCGAAGCCATGGCGCCGGCATCCTGCCGCCGGGCGGCAGGGCCTGCCATTACCTCGCCGGCAACTCGACTCGCCACACGTTCATATCCGCCTGGTACACGATCGTGCCCGGCTCCACTTCGTAAATCGTCGCGTACGCGCTGGCGGGAGCGTAATCGGCCACAGTGTAAGAAACCCAATTCCGGCCGGAGCCGTCCACGTCGATCGCCAGCACACAGCGCCTCGCGTCGGCGCCTACGCTATAGTCTTTCCAATAGGCTTCCCTTGATCCTGTCGGCTGGGGAAGTTCACCGTGGGCCAGCGCCAGGCGGCCGTCGCTGAGCCGGATGACCCAGGGATCGCACCCCGGGCCGAGCCCGGCGGGAGTGAACGGCTTCGTCCACGTCTTCCCCTCATCGCTGCTCCAGGTGACCACAAAGGGAGTGTAATGGCCGGTCCGGATGACGCCGAACAACCGGCCGTCCGCCAACCGCGCGATCGACCATTCGTTGAACCCTTCGCTGTCGTCCACCACGGCGGGATCGGGTGCGACGACGGTGGACACATAACGCCAGGTTTGACCTTGGTCGGTTGAACGGACGACAAACGCGCGTTCCTTGTACTTGGTTTCAATCTTGCTTCGGGGATTGGTCGGAGGGGTCGCGTCCTGCTCGAAATTGCCGTACATGGCAGCGAGCAGGGAGCCATCCCGCAGCTCGACAACGGCGCGGTGAAAGATCAGGCCGGCCCATTCGTCGCCTGTCCCCTGGTCCACTTTGCCTGCTTCGGGAATGAACACGCGTGTTTCGCTCTCTTGCAACGTCTTGAGATCGCCCGAGGATCGCCACATCTTCCCCGTGCATTGGCCGTCGGGCGTGCAGACTGTCTTGTTCTTCAAGGCGAAAAACAGCCCCTTCCGCGAGAAGAACGTATTCATGGCGTTTTCCTTCAACAAATTGCCCCAGGGAGGATCGGCCGGGTTGCACAGGACCAAGTGCTTTCCTCCGTCGGTGGTCTTGAAAAGACCCAGCAGGTAAATGGTTCCGTCCGCAGCTCGAAAGGAGCGGGCATAGCGCGGTCCCTCGGCTTTCGAGACTTTCAGCGAATCGGGGCCGCCCCGGCAGACAGCGGGACCGGCAAGCATAACCACCGCCAGCAGGAAACCAACGAATCCATCTCCAAAACGAGCCCCGCATGCACGCAGCATCATTGTTCTCCTCCTCAGTCGGATCAGAAGAAACCTCATACTGAGACTCGCGAAATACGGTGACGCCGGCAGCGCGGGCGTCTCGCCCGCTGTGGCACGGGCATCCTGCCCGTGCATTCGCTGGGGCGGGACGCCCCAGCCACAGCGGGGGGGACAGCCGCGCTACGTCAAACAGGGTCCCCCCGTCTTGCAAGCCTCAGTAAGCCGCAGTAGCGCTGACCTACAGGTCAGCACGATATGAGATCACACAAATGCCGACCTGAAGGTCGGCGCTACACTGTTCATCTCTTGCGCACAGGGGATCGAAATGATCAACGCGGTTTCGCGGATCGAGCGCCGCGCAGCCGGTCGGCCTCGGCGCCGGCCAGGAGATAGGAACCGGTCCCCCAGGTGTAGGTCCCCATCTTACGTTCCAGGTAATGCTCCCGCGCATAGGGCCCGGTGCCCTCGGACACTCCAACCACTTTCCCGTCTTTCACCCAGCGCACATTCACCGCCTCCCAGCCGCGTACCGCCACCTGCCGGTATTTGGCGGGAATGACGCCGAGGCGCGCAAGTTTCAGGAGGCCGTAGCAGATCATGGTGGTGGCCGAGCACTCGGCAGGCGATGCCGGATCGTTGATGAGAGTATGCCAAAAGCCGTCGCTGTCCTGAGCGGCTGACAAGGAACGAGCGTAGGACTCAGCGAACTTCTTCAGCTCGCGGTAGCGCGGATGGTTCTTGGGGAGAAACTCGGAAGTGTCGGCCAGGGACATGGCCACCCAGCCGTTGCCCCGGCCCCACTGCTCGGGGGAACAGCGGTCGAACTGCCAATCCCACATGTGATAGAAGAGCCCGGTCCGCGGGTCCCGCATGTGGCGTGCCGCAGTCAGCAACTGGTTCGCGGCGTCATCGACATAGGCGGGCTTGTTTTCCACCTGCGAGAGCTTGGCAAGGAGCGGGCAGGTCATTTCGAGTGTGTCACACCAGAGCTGGTGGTTGCCCACCCAATGGGCCACGGCTCCTTCGGGGCTTCGTGTGGCGCCTGCGCGCACGAAGGCGGCGGTTTCAGAGGCGGTGCGCAGATACTCCGGCTTCGCTCGGGCATCGTACAGATAGGCCAGAGCCGTCCCGCTCACCCACGGCCCGCAAAAGCCCGCGCGCTCGGCGCCCGGCTGGATGCGAAGCAGGCGCTCGATTCCGTCGGGCCAATGCACATCCGCCCAACGGGCGGCGAAGTCGGCATAGGGTTCCGTGCGGGTGCGCTCGTAGGTCTGCAGCAGACCGCACATCAACACTCCCTCACCCCAGTCAAATTGGTAGGATTCGGCAGGAGTAGTCAGCAGAGTGTCGGCGACCGAAATCCACTGTTCATGAGGCGTCGCGGCCGGAGGGCGCGCCCTCAGGCACGGCGAGATTAGGAGCCCGCACGCCACGAGATTTGCCCAATGCGTTCGACGGATCATCTCATACCGCCGTTTTGAAGCCACGCCCGCAGGGTCTGCCCATCCAGCGCTTGGGTGGGAGCATACCGGATCCAGTTGCCGCCCGCGGCCCCGGTCACCTGGCGGAAGCGCGCTACGAGAGCCTCGTTGCCCTGCACAGCCGCATCCCGCGCATGGCAGAAGAGCACCTTGCGCGGAGCCACGAGAGCCACCAGATCCGGCACATCCACGGTCAGCAGCGCCGAGGGGATGACCGAGCCCAAATCGATTTCGTAATCCGGCGTTTTGAGTATCCCCTTGAGTTGCGCATCGTTCCAGCCCTGTCCCTGACCGTCCCCTTGGGACTGCATGGGCCGCATTTGCGATATGAAGCTGTGGAAATACCCCGACACCACCACGGACTGAATGCGGGCATCCGCCGCGGCGGCGAGGAGCGCGGAAAGACCGTCGTCACCAAGCCCGACGACCGCCAGGCCCTCGGAAGTCAGTTCCCGGCGCGTCCTCACGTAGTCCACGGCACGCAGCAGGTCGAACCCGCGCCGGCCCGGCAGCGGCTGGCCGAACTCGACCTGGTTGGCGACCAGTCGGAAGTTGGTATCCCACGCCGGTTCCATGTGCCCAAGCGTCTCGCCTCGACCTCGCAGGTCGACCGCGAGCAGTGCCCTGCCGCTGTCCAGCAGGGGCCGGACCAGATCGGACTGCGCCACCGCCTGCTTTCCCCTGGAATCCGCAATGATGACCGTGCGGAAAGGGGCCGGGTGCTCGGCCGGCAGCCAGAGCAGGCCCAGAATCGGCTCTCCGTCTTCACTTACAAAGGAGATCTTCTCCAGCTGCCCGTCCGGCACCGGCGTCGCCCTTCCGCCGCGCGGCGCCAGGTAATGCGGCGGGACTTCCGGAGGCGCCGTCAATTCGCGCACCCACTGCGTGTCCCGCGCGCGCTGCTCGCCGGAGACCGGACCGGGCATTCTTGCGATAGCGTCCATCGCCTTCTGCCGCGCCCATTGCATCACCGTGGGCGAATGCGGCATGACGGCCCCTTCCGGATCACACAGCAGCCGCGCATCCTTTTCGTCGAGGGGGCGAACGTCTCCTTCGGGGATGGGCTCGCCGGTTCCCTGTCCCAGCAGGTGCTCAGCCATCCACCCGTACATGGCTTCCCGATACGGACGCGAGTAGGCGTGCGGCTGGCCGGCCAACTCGGTGAAACGCGCCTCGCCGGCATGGCCGGCGAGAGCGTAGATCGCCTCGGTCGCGTGCCCTGCCCGCCTGGCGCCCGAGATGGGAAAGATCCCATCGTGGTCGCCGTGCAGCATCATCAACGCCCGCGGAGCGATCAGGCCGGCGATCTCAAACCACTCCATGCCGCGGGACATTCCCGGCAGGTGTGTGCACGTGCAATGCGTGCCGCCGTACTTGAGCCAGTTGTTGAACGTGAACGTGAAGCCCACCACGGCCGCGGCGCGAACGCGCGGGTCGAGCGCTGCCGTGAACAGCGTATTCAAGCCCCCGCCGGAGTTGCCGGTGACGCCGATCCGCTGCGGGTCCACGTCCGGTAGCGTGAGCAGGTAATCGATGCCTCGCATGCTGTCCCAAACCATCCAGCTGGCGACGGTCTCACCCAGCGGCAGCAGCGCATAGCCCGCTTCGTGGTGGATGTTCCCCGAGATATTCCGTTCGCCCTGCCCGATGGCGTCGTAGGTGAGCACCACAAAACCCATGCGCGCCAGCTTGATACACCGGGCCTGAACATCAGCGGCTCTCTTCCCGGCCGTCAGGTAATGCCCGATGGGGCAGAGAATCGCGGCGCGTCTGCCTGGGGCGGCCGTCTTAGGGCGATACAGGTTGGCGGTTACCAGAAATCCCGGCCGGCTCTCGAAAATGACGTCTTCGATGGTGTAGTCGCCCAGATCGTGACGCGCCGTGGTGTGCGCTCGGAGCGGCGAGCGTTCAGGCAGGACTTCCAATCCGATTGCCTTGCGAAAGGCGCGTTCCACTTCGGGGCGGCGCCGCTGCCATGCCGCGGCGTCCGCCGGGACCCTCCAGCGCAACACGTACTCGGCGGCATCGCCCAACGACTTGACCAGCGCCGGGGCATTGGGCACGATATTCGGTTGGTCCCACACCTGCCCGCCCGCCATGACTGACCACGCGTCATCCCGGGCGGGCGTCTGGGCGAGCAATGACAGCGCCATGCAGGGAAGCGCGAACGCTACGGTCAAAAGCTCGCAACGCATTAGACCTCCAAATCACCTTGCGCCCGCGGCCGTCCTGAAGCTGAAGACGGTCCCCCAATCGCCGATGTCCCCGCGGCCATTCCGCGCGCGGACCTTCCAGTAGTAGGTCGTCCCCGGATTCAGAAAGCCGGCCGGGACTTTCCATTCCGTCTTCGCCGACCCCACGTTTTGTTGCAGCGTGGTGGACAGCGGCCAACGGCAATCCGGGCGGAGGCTCACCATCACCTGGTAGTCCACCACCTCGCCCGAGGCCTCCACTTTTTCAGGGGGCGCCCATGCGAGAAGCGGCGCAAGCGATGCGACTTCCCCGCCGCTGCCTGGACTCACCGCGGCCTGGACCTTGCCCGGCGCCCGACGGCCGCTGATTTCCCTCCAGCGGTAAGTGATGCGGACCTTGGCGTCGGACTGCTGCCGGAAGCGAATCGTATTCTTTCCGAGCGACAGTGCGGGCAGGCTCTCCGGTGAAACCTGGAGGTCCGTCTCGGAGCGGAACGCATCCACACCGGTCTCGGTAGCGGGGTGGTTGTCCGCGCCCGCGCCAATGGCGAAGCCGATGGAGTAGCCGTAGTTCGAGTGGGATCGCAAGAGCCTGGAATCGAGATCAAGGGCAACCTGCTGGGGGCCCGTGGCCCACCGGTAGACGTAGAGATCGCCGGGGTCCCAGCCGGGCTCTCCGAAATTGATGGAAGCGTTATCGAGGTCCGAGCTGCCTTCCTTCACCAGCGTGCAGTTGAAGCGGCCGCCCACGATCGGATAGGGGCTGGCGATAGGAATGGCGAACCTGGCCGGATGGGGATACACGCGATCCTGCCGGTCGCCGACATGAATCGCGGGGCTCTGGCCGTCCTGACTCCGCGTGGCGATATTGGGGAAGTGGTGCTCCGGCACCCAAAGGTAGGGCCGAATGTCGACGCGCGCGAGGTCCGGCTCCCAGATGAGCTGCCCGTTGGCGTAAATCTGCGGAACCTCCGCACGCGCGTCGCGGCCTTCAAACTTGCCGAGCTTGGGCGTCCACCAGCGCACCAGCTTTTCCCCAGGCTTAAGCGTCATCGCCATGTTGTAGTCCTTGGCGATCTCCCGGTCGTAGCTGTGCTCTTCGTAGTTGTCCTTGTAGGAGGTAAGGAAGCCGAGGAATTCCTGGTTGCGCTCCGGGGTATCCGGGCCGATGAACCAGGGCTGCATCTCGCGCGGATGAATAGTTCGCTGGATGAGCCCTGGGTCGTGTTCGAGCGTCGCGAGGCTGGCGATGGTGCGGTTGTCGTGGTCAAGGTAGAAGACTTTGACGTTGCCGTCCAACTCGTGCCAGGCGCCCTTGTAGTAGGCCTCCGAGACGGTGTGTCCGGCCAGCTCCTGCACGCGCCCCGGGAGGCCCGCCGCAGTCCACAGGCATTTCATCCAGGCGGCCACGTGGCCGCAGATGCCGTAGCCGTAGCCATTCAGGGCTCGCACCGGATGGAGTGCAGAGTTATCATCCTGCGGCGACCGCTGGTAAGTGCGATAGCGGATCCACGACCAGATGGCGAGCGCCTTCTCCTCGTCAGTCGAGCAGCCGCGCGTGATTTCCGCGGCCAGGGATTTCGCATCGTACCAATCGTACAGCCCGTTCACCGTGACGCGGGGATTGACCACGGGAGCGTCCCCCAGGTTCTCGATCGTGATCCCGAGGTTCTCGGGATCCATCGTGCCGCCCACGTCGATGGTGTATTCGCTGTCGGGGCGGTCGATGACCACGGAGTATTCCTTCGTGCTATCCGGCCCGGCCGCCGCCGTAGCGAACAGCGCGACGGCCAGCGCCGGGAGCACCGCATGCCTTGTTACATTCATGAGCGTTCACCTAGCATGTAGCGCTGACCTTTAGGTCAGCACGTTTGGAGATTCCACAAATGCCGACCGGAAGGTCGGCTCTACGACTGCGCTCAATTCGCGCTCCGGGCCGCAATCGCGCACGTCCCGTCTTTCAGGCCCAGCGAGTGAGCGGTTACCGTAATGTCCCCCGCCGCAGGCTTCGACATCACGTTGATCGCGGCCATGCCCCACACCGCGTCGAGAACCGGCGTGCCAAGCAGCCGTCCCGGACCTTCCGCGTGAAACGTGAGCCAAGGCATCGCGCTGGGCACGGGCACACCATCTTTGTCGGCGATCACCGCCACGATGCGCACGGTGTCCCGCCCGTCCGATGCCATGCGCTCGCGGTCCGGCTGGAGAAGGATCTGGTACGGATCGCCCGCGGTCCTGCGCTCATCAACGTACTGCCTGCCATCCTTCACGCCGACGGCGCGCAAGCTTCCCGCCGCGTAGGGAATGTTTTTCCAAACGAACGGGCCGTGCCGCAGGTGGGTTCCCACCGGCAGGCTGGGCCATCGCTCCCACAGGCCATAGCTCTTCCACTCGGCGATCAGGCTGTCCGTCGACTCCGGTTTGCGCTTGCCCAGCGACTTCCCATTCAGGAAGAGCTCGACTTCGTCGCAGGTCGAATAGATGCGGATCATCTTCGGCTTGCCCTCCTGCCCCGGCCAGGTCCAGTGGCCCGCGATGTACACGAACGGGTCTTCCGTCCACTGCGCTTTCACGAACCAGTAACTGGCTTTGGGAATGCGCCACAGGTCGCTTAAGCCGCGATAGTCGCCGGCGTTGAAGCGCGTTCCCCAGGGGCGCAGTTCGGGGGGGCCGTAGTAGTCGAAAATGCCCTTGGTACCCTCGCAGGCGGCGCACCCGGCGTCGAACATTTCCCACTTGGCGGACGCCATCCAGGGCATCGCCTCGAACTTGATCCAGCTTGCCTCCTGCATGATGGCGCCGGTTATTTCAGAGGGTATGGTGTTGCGGCGATATTCCGAGACGACACCGACGCCGTTCTCCGGTCTTTCGCGCGCTTGGGGCTCGACGCTCAGGCCGCGTTCGTTCTTGAACGCTCCCCATTCGTTCCAGAGCCATTTCCAGTCGGGATGCTCCGCCGCGAGTTTCTCGAAATTGTAGTAGGCGTCGTTGGTGGGATCCCGCACGTCGGTGAGCGTGGGGTTCACCCGCCCGGCGGTCCAGCGCGTGGGATCGAGCTCATGCGCTCGCCCGACCATTTCGCGCTGATCCTGGATGTACGGGTATCCGGTATTGTCGTCGGCGATGCCCCAAATGATGATGGAAGGGTGATTGCGGTCGCGCCGGATCATTTCCTGCATCGCCACGAGGCAATTGTCAATGAACTGGCGCGTGTAGCGGGAGTCGCCCAATTCGGTCATGGGACCCGGCTGGTAGTCGTAAATCTTGATGTTGGGGATTTCTTCCCAGACCAGCAAACCAAGTTCGTCGGCCGCTTCCACGATGCTCTTGTCCTGAATGTAGTGCGCCGTACGGATCATGTTGGCGCCGAGCTGCTTGATGATCTCCATATCGCGGCGGCTGACCGCATCGGGCAGCGCATCGCCCAGATATCCATAGTCCTGGCGGCGATCCACCCCGTGGATATTAATACACTCACCATTAATAGTATAACCTTTACCCGCGATGTATCCCATGGCGCGGATGCCGAAGCGCGTGGACACTTCGTCGGCGGGGACCCCATCACGACACATCCGGCTGCGCAGGGTGTAGAGATTCGGATGATCCGGGCTCCATAGTTCCGCGCCGCTTACGGCCAGCACGGCCGGCTCAAACTCGGCCGTGGAATGGGCGGCCATCTCCTTCTCTTGTTCGGCGGCAGCGACCACCTTGCCGCTTCGCGAAATCACTTCCGAGGTCACCTTGATGAGCGCGGGCGCCTCCAGTGAGTTCCTGACCTCCGTCGTCACGCGGACGGTTGACTCCGCCGTGCTGACCTTCGGCGTGGTGATGGTTATGCCTCCATCGGGAATCAAGACCGGGCCTGTGATATGCATCCAGACGTCGCGGTACACTCCACCGTAGATCGAGATGTTCGTCTCATTTGCCGGAGGTATGTCAGGACTGTTGGTGTCATCCACACTCAAGGCGAGCAGGTTCTCTTCACCTGGCTTCACCAGGTCGGTGACATCAAAGATGAAGCCGGTATAGCCGCCCACGTGCTCCCCCGCCTCACGGCTGTTGACCCACACTTTCGCCACTTGCGAAGCACCCTCGAATTCCAGGAAAACCCGCTGCCCAGCGGAGAGCACGGGAACCTCGAACAGCTTTCGATACCACCCCATGCCGCGCCAATGGTTCAGCGCCACCCAAGGATTGTGGGCGGTCTGGTCCCAGGAGTGAGGGAGGAAGACTTTTGACCACCCGGAAGCGTCGTAGTCCGGCTTCCACGCATCCCGGAATTGCCATTCGATGGCCGAGCCCGGCGCCACCTGCCTTTGAAATTGCCAGTCTTCGTTGAGGGTTATTCTTTGCCGAAGGGGCTGCGCCAGCAGCGCGGCGGAGGAAAGCAGGATGGCCAGGGCGAGTTGCGAAAGATATTTCATGAAGTTCCCCTGTAAACAACGGCGGCGGACTGAGGTCCGCCGCCGCACCGTAAAGCGCGCCCTCTTGCCGCTAGAAATCGAGGCGTAGTCCCAGCCTGACCTGTCTCATGCCGCTGTTATTGGAAGACGACCCCAATCCACCGGTATTGGTAAGAGAGGTGATCACACCGACTTGAGACGAGCTAATGTCAGTATTCGGATTGTTAAGGTTCGGATGATTGAGGGAGTTCAATGCCGTCATCTGAAACCTCAGTTTCACATTCTCGTGAATAGGGAAGGTCTTGGCCATCCCGAAGTCCAGGTTCACCAAGCCCGGTCCCGCGATGGACGCCGGCGAAACGTCACCAAACGTGCCCACTACCGTATCCGGCGTGTAGGCATTGGCATTGAACCACATATTGGCTGTAGGGTTGGAGAGCTTCGGATTTCCCACCCCGTTCACGTCGAGACGTCCATAAGTGCGCGTGTTCGAGATGTCAACGCAGGCGCTGCAGTTTACATCGTTGAAGTAGCCGCTGCGCATGGTCAGGACATACGACGTCCGCCAACCGCCGACGACTTCCTGGAGCGCTTTGGGAAGGCTTGAGCCAAATCGCTGACCCTTGCCGAACGGCAGGTCCCAAATCCCACTGCCCACAAACCGATTACGCACGAGCCCACCGTCAGGACCCAAGTCGAGCTTCCGGTTCCAGGAGTATGAGGGGTTGCCAAAAATGTCGCTGTCCCCCACGTAGGACGCTCCGTACGACCGCACGTCCTCCGTAAGCAGGGTGTGCGTGTAGCCGAGGTTGAAAGTCAGGCCTTTCCCGTACCTCCGCTCGAGTTTAAGATCGACCAAGTTGCCGAATTCCGAGCCACCATTCACTCCGTACTGCACCATCCAGTATTGTTGATAATTCAACTGCTCGTATTCGTTGGCGCCAGTATTGGGGGTCGGTTGGTTCAGGTCCGGGTTATAGATGGTCTCGATGAGGTGATGACCACGATAGTCGATCGTCGCCACGGTGTTTTCCCCGAATTGCTTCTCCACGGTCAAGTTATATTGCTGGGTTAAAGGGGTGCGAAGGTAGTTCTTGTTCGTGGAAATATTAAAGCCCCCATCCTGGCAGACCGTGCCGCAGGCCCCACTGCCGTTTACCCCCGAAAACGGATTCGGGAGTGCGAATGAGGTCTGGCCGGTGGTTGCGATCTTGTTGTTGAACGATTGCGCCCACGCAAACGGACCTCCCTGGTAGGGGCCGATCACGCCATAGTCGAGCAGAGGCGAGTAAAACAGACCAGCTCCGGCTCGAACCACCATCTTGTAGGGCAACCGGTAGGCAAGCCCGATCCGTGGGCCAAAGGTCTGGTCGGTGGAAAGCAATGAGCGCCCCGTGGACCAGCCTGCCTGGGCCACCGTCTCGATCGTATAGCTTGATGGCCACAGAGGACTCACATGTGTGAGGGCCATCGCCGAGGGCACCACAATGTCGCCATTGGCGGGGTTGAAGCTGTAGCGCATGTCATTCTGGTCGACCGGAGCGGGGGTGTGCTCCCAGCGCAGGCCAAGGTTCACGGTCAGGTTGGGATTGACCCGCCAATCGTCCTGAATATAGGCGGCATAGGTACCGTACCGAACGATGCTATTCGGTCCGGGGATGTCGATGCCGCTGTATGAGGGAAGGCCCAGTAGAAAGCCGGCAAAGTCGAATCCACCCGTGGGGGTGTTGGTTCCATAGGGAGTCTGACTCTGCGTGCCAAAGGCCGCGTAGGACGTGTAGCCGAAGTAGTTTTGCGTCTGGTTGATGGTTTCATTGACCAGGTACCGGCGGTCCGAGAAACCAAACTTCATGGTGTGCTTGCCGCGATTGTACGTGATGTTGTCGAGGTATTCGTGGGTGTTTTGCGCCCAACCGGTATTGGAATTGCCGAGCAGACTCGTGAAGTTCGAAAAATAGACGCCCGGGAAACCATTCATACCGCTGAGACCACTCAGATTAGGGACGTTGAGGCCCCAATCCTGAGCAATGGGGGTGCCCTTCGTATTCGCATAGTAAAGTGATTCATCGCGGCTGAAGCCGATGCGGGCCTCGTTGACCAGTCGGGGCGAGAAGGAATGCGTCTCGGAGATGTAGGCATTGGTCGTGTCCCGGTTCTGGGTATTGGCGTATTCCGGCCCCAGGCCATTGGAGTTTCCATCCTCGTTCTGACGACGGTACTGCCAGCGTCCGGTGGCCGCGTCCTTGCCGCCCCGGAAGTTGTGATCCACACGGATCGTGGGGTAGTAGTCGGGGTGCGCGTTGGGAAGGTAAGTCACGTAGTTGTTTTCGTAGAAAACCCCGGTGGGGTTGGTGTAATTGGGCAGCGGAATGTAAGTCGTGCTCGCGATCTTCGCCGCCACACTATTGATCCTGTTGGGGCCGTTGGTCCCGTTGGGGATGATGTTGCCAGGGAAGGGACTGAAACTGTTGGTCAGGGCGTTATAAGTTGTGGGGTCGTAGATGATTTGGGGTGTCGGCAGCGTCAGCAACGAGGAGAAATCGCCCTGGCGGAAGGCCGCCGTGGGCACCGAGCCTTGGCTGACATACCCGCCCGGCTGCATGAAATCTTCCATCTGCACGAAAAAGAAAGTCCGGTTCTTGCCGTTGTAGAGGTGAGGAATAATCAGCGGACCGCCGACGGTGCCGCCGAAGTATTGGTAGTACGGACCATGCCCTTTGGTGTGCTCGAAGTAGTCGCTGGCATCCAGGGCGTAATTATCCGTGTCCCAGTAGGTGCTGCCATGAAAGGCGTTGGTGCCGGAGCGCGTGGAGACCTGAACGTGGGCGACATCGCCGTATTCTGCCGAAGGTGTGGCGGACACCACGGTGATATCTTGAATCGAGTCCATCGACATGGTTAACATCGGGCCGCTCCAGGCGCCCCAAGCAGGCGCCATGGCGCTGACGCCATCTACCGAGTAGAAACCGGAGTTACTGCGCTGCCCGGACAGGTATCCGCCCTCCTGATTGGAGGAATCAAGATAGCGAAAATCCATCGGGCCTTTTGACATCGGCAGATCCGCGATCTCGGTCCGAGTCACCACCGATCCGATCTCGGCATTCTGAGTGTTGAGAGCGGCGGCCTGGGCCGTAACCTCCACTTTCTGCGTAACTTTGCCGGCCGTGAGGGTTGCGTCGAAACGAACGGTCGCCGCTGTGCCCAGCACGATTTCGTTGCTGACCACCTGCTCAAAGCCTTCCTTCGTCACGGCCACCCTATAGGTTCCGGTTGGAACGTTGTCGAACGTGTAGTCCCCTGTGGCGGTGGACACCGTTTCGCGCAGGACGCCGGTCTGGGTGTTCGTCAGCACAACTTTGGCTTCCGGGACCACCCCACCGCTCGAGTCCGTCACCAGCCCGACCACGGAGCCGAGGAACATCTGCCCCATCAGGGCCGTTGTGCACAAGAAGAAAAGGGCTGCGATCAAGACATCGGCCCTGCAACCTATCTTATAAAATCTATACATTCTTGCCTCCTTTTGCCTGCTCCGCCTTGAGCGGCATTCGGTACTCCCATGTCAAAAAGACGGAGCGTCTCCACGCGCCAGAAGCATCATAATTGTAGCCTCTGGGGGGTGACGTTCCCCTGCCCAAGACCCGCCGCCAGTATTCCAGTATTATTGAGGCCCGGATAGGGTTTGGCCTCGAAATCCGTCGGACGTTCCCCTCGACCTTCGGCCAGTTGCCAGAAGGTCCCCTATGTCATTCTGTCTCCGCTGTTGCCCATGCCAGGATAAAGGTCGCATCATGACTCCGGCCCTGCAAGCGCTGCAGTCAGATCTTTGAAGCATGCGCCTGTCGTCCCTTTCCGAACCTCTCTGAGTTTATTGTTGGGCCATTTCCTTACTTTGGAAGCGCTTCCGGTTTTTCTATATGTGCAATTTGTCGGCCACATAACTACAGGGAGAACGTCACTTTGTCGTTGTGGAGGTTCCGGATCCAGGTTCCTGGCTCGAATTCCCTAATCAATTCATGGTGGTCCGCAATGCTTGGGTTCGCGACGGTTTCGCCGTAACCTAACGCGTGAATAGGTCAAACGGGGCTGGGGCGAACCCCGTCGGCGTCCAAGTTACGTTGAGGTAACGTCGGGAATCAACGTGCTGACGCGCCATGCCCGGTTGTTTCCCGGGGAATTGCGGGCTTTTTGGCGCTGGAGGGATGTGTTTCGAACTAGGGGCTCGTGAGAAGTGGAAGTCCGGCGTTGGAGCGCCGCTCTCCGCCGAATTGCGGGCATCCAGCGTGTTTTCCAGACGATTCAGTTTTGCGAAATTTCGCGCATTCAAGGCGCCATCTTGCCCCACAAAACTGCGATCTTTCTGGGATTTCACCTGGCAAAGGCTTGACACAATCGGTTTCCGGCGCAGTATAGTCTTGTTGACGCCTTTCAGGACGAAAGGCGCACGGAGGTCAGGCACGGAAAAGCGAGCCGACGAGTCTGCCACTCATTCCCGCAGCGCGGAGGAGCGCCAAGTTCCCGCCGCTGCCGTTCGCTCGGAGCTGAACCGAGTCCTCGGCAGCTCGAACTTTCGCTATTCCGAAAGGCTCAGCCGCTTCCTCAAGTTCGCGGTCGAGCAGCAGTTGGCCGGCAATGCCGAGCAGATCAAAGAATCCGTGTTGGCGATGGAAATCTTCGATCGCGACTCGGCCTACGATTCCCGGGTGGATTCCATCGTCCGGGTGGAAGCGAGCCGTCTTCGCAGCAAGCTGAATGCCTACTATACTGCCGAGGGACGGTACAGCCCCGTCATCATTGAACTTCCCAAGGGCGGCTACGTTCCCACTTTCCGCTTCCGCCCCCAACCTGCCCCCGCCATTGAGCACGGGCAAGAGACGGCCAGGCTGCTCCGAGGGCGGCAGGTACCCGTCCGAACCCTAGTCATTGCGGGTTTCGCGTGCTTGCTGGTGACGGTGGCGCTGACGCTCTGGCTCAGGCCTCGCGCCAGCGGACCTCCCCCGCCGCTGCGCAGACTGACGTCGGATGTCGGCCTCACCTTTCAGCCCGCCATCTCCAGGGACGGCAAGTTACTCGCATACTCCTCAGACCGAGGCGGTGCGGGGGACCTCGATATCTGGGTGCAACAGGTGTCGGGAGGGACTCCCCTGCGCCTCACCGACAACCCTGCAGACGATGTCGATCCGACATTCTCTCCTGACGGCGAGACTATTGCATACCGGGCCGAAGGCGCGGTGGACGGAATCTTCCTCGTGCCCGCACTCGGCGGCCAGCGCACGTTTCTGGCTCGAGGCGGCTACCGGCCCCGGTTCTCACCGGATGGGACCCATATTGCCTATTGGACCGGCGAGCGGATGTTCCGCGCGGCCAAGATCTTCATCGTGTCGGCGTCCGGCGGCAACCCCGTCCCGTTCATTCCCGATTTCCCCTATGCTGCCTATCCCATCTGGTCACCCGACGGACGTTACATTGCGTTCGTCGGCACCAGAAGCCAACTGGTGAGAGAGGAGTCCAACACCGACGATTGGGATTGGTGGATCGCCCCTGTAGCCGGCGGAACTGCAACGCGCCTCTCAGCCAGCCAAGTTTTCACGCGGCAAGGATTGCTGCCGCCGGAGACGGGCGCGTCGCACCACCGTATCGTACCCGATTGTTGGAGTGACTCCGGATACCTCCTCTTCTCCGCGCGCCGGGGAGACCAGACCAACATTTGGAGGCTACGAGTCTCTTCCAGAACCCTGCAAATCAGCGGATCCGCGGAACAACTCAGCTTTGGCGCCGGTCGGGAGGACCATCCCAGCGTGGCGGCCGATGGAATGATTGTCTTCTCTGTCCTGGCGCACAAGACCGATGTGTGGGCGCTGCCCATCGATTCCGACACCGCACAACCACGAGGACCGATTGCCCGGCTGACCTCCGGTGAAGGAAACTACACGCGCCCCACGGTTGCACCACACGGCGACCGGCTGGCGTTCCTTTCGGATCGCAGCGGAAACGAGGATGTGTGGGTGAAGGACTTGAAAACAGGCGCTGAAAAAGCGCTGACAGCGACCGCACAGGATGAAGTCTCGCCGCTCCCTTCGCCCGATGGGTCCGACGTGGCTTTCGGATACCCCCCGCCTCTGCCGGAATCAATATGGCTGGTTCCCTTCAGTGGCGGGAGTATGAGGCAGATCTGTGCGGATTGCGGAGAGCCGCGTACCTGGCTCCCTGATGGAAGAGGTCTGTTGTATCAGAAGCTCTCGCAGGGTGAATCTCTCATCGGTCTGTTGGACCGGTCAGGTTACACGGTGCCGCTCCTTCAATCCTCGGAAAGTGCCCTTTTCTCGCCGTCCGTCTCGCGGGATGGCAAGTGGTTGGCGCTCATTGTCCGTACCCCTCCCAGCGATGACCGCGTCATGGTGGTCCGCCTGCATCATGAGGCCGCCGCCGCTAAGCCGGACTGGATCTCCGTGACAGAACACGGGTCCTGGGTCAACAAGCCCCGCTGGTCCCCGAACGGTAATTTGCTCTATTACATCTCTGACCGCGATGGCTTTACGTGCATCTGGGCGAACCGCCTCGATCCGATCACGAAGGAGGCCGTGGGTGCGCCGAAGGCGGTGATGCACTTTCATACGGGCCGCAGTTCATTGGACAGTGCTTACGGACTGGAACTCTCAGTCGCGGATGACAAGCTCGTGGTTGACATAGGCGAGAGTTCCGGCAACATTTGGCTCGCCCCGGCCGCCAGACGATAGAAACCCGTGCGGCAGCCCATCAGGCGCGGTCTAGGTGGCCGGCCACATGTGGTTCCCGCAAATTATGATTTGCTTGATAAAGCGGAAGTTGTCCTTCTCTTGTAGGGCCCAAACATCAACTCAGGGCAGTCCCTTTCACCAGCAATGTCCGCGAGGTGCAAGTTGCCGTCGGATTTAGGATCGCTTCCCGTTAACGGGCTGTGGTTCGCCAAAATCTCATCCGCGACGCAACCTGGCGCGCTTCCTCCTCGTCTCCGCGTGAAAACGGAGCCTGAACTCGGTCAAGTTTTGCGTTGAGGAGTGCGATGGTCATCAGCAGCTTGCCGGCGGAATTCATCACCGCGATCGGAATGGTTTCTTGATGAACGTCCATACCGATGTATTTCGTGCTAGCCAGACAAGGTGCGCCTTTCTGCGAGGATAGAGGTCAACCCTCAGAACCTAACTCAAAAAGGGCGCCCTTTTATAATGCGTGTTCACCGATAAGTGGCGAAAGCAGCCCTTGCAGCGATCGAAATCTCTATGCGTCACATTGGAATACGCCAAACCTGATCGCAGCGCCTGACACAGCTTCTCTGCGCGGGTTTCGAGTTACGTGCTCTTTTCCCGATGGCGTGCCCGTGCTGCTCGTGCCTTCCATCGGTTCTTGGGACTCCTAAAGCCGCACACCGGCCGCACACACGTGCGGCGGAAATCAGGATTTATTGGGGTTTTGAAGGGGTGCTACTGATGGGGAAGTCAGCAACCGGAGTAAGGCCCGCCGCCGTTTGTTGTGGCTTCGCATCCGTTTTTGGACCTCGCAGCAACGCTTGCATCTTTTCCGCGGCTGCATCCTGCATGTGCGGCAGCACGCGAGAATAGACATCGAGTGTGAAGGCAACACCTGCATGCCCAAGTTGCTCGCTGATGATCTTCGGCGACACGCCTGCGGCCAATGCCAATGTGGCGGCCGTGTGGCGCAACTCGTAAAGGCGGATGTTCGGCAACCCAGCCTCCTTTAGTAGTGGCTTGAAGTAACGTCGCGCAAACTTTGATTCGTGAATCGGCCTGTCGCGCTTAGCAACAAAGACGAGGTTGCGGGCGGGGCCACTGAGGGCCAGTCAGTCTACTTATTCCCATCTCCGACAGAGGGCCACCCGCCCGCCTTGGATGTCGATCAAAGCACACCACTCCCGCTGAGATGAATGACTGGTCCAGTTCGCCCTAGGTAACGAAACAAATTCTCAGGGCGGCACAATGGTTTACCCCATCAGCAGTCGCTCCACTCTGGCGGCGGCTTCATCTTGAATGCTGGTAATTACAAGGGAATTGCCAGGAGGGCCGTTGACTACATGGCTGGCACCCATGTGTTCAATGTGAACCTTGGATGGAGGGGCTATCATTACTTAAGCCCCACCGGCTCAATGGGATAATTGGTGGACCTGGGGAGGATCGAACTCCCGACGGCATGGTTGCAAAACCTGTTTGGTAAGGCAATCTCGTTGATTTTGCGACACGGTTGGCAAGGCTAAGTCGCTGAAAAGCACGTTCGGAACGCTCAAGTTGTACCGATCTTGTACTCGTTTGAATGGCACACAAAGCCGCTGGAAAGCGAGGACCAAATCGTACGACCACAAGATCGCTTCCAGGTAAGCGGCATTGGCCCCAAAACTCCGGGTCGGAATCTTGCTCATGGCATAAGAATCCTTGAACTCCCGGATCAGGAGCTCTTGAAAACCGCGGTGGCAGTAAAAGCGCCAGACCGCGGCGGGAGTCAAGTCCAAGTTGGTCACCAGCACGCGGTGATAGGTATGGCGCTTGAACGTGAACAGGCGGAGTTGGAGGTCTTGGGGTTCCATCGACACGGGCCGCCGCACCGCCACGAAACGATGCTCCCGTTGCCAATGCCAGGGGGTGTAGGTGAACTCGGCCGCTTCCCAGCCGCGCGCGAATTCGTGGTAATCGGCGGTCACCATCCTTTTCTTCAGAGGTTGATACATCCGCGCCACGACGGCGTAGCCGAACCCTTGATTTTCCAAGGGTGCGATGATCTTCCGGTCGTAGAAAGCCCCGTCCAGTCGCAACCGCGTGCGCGCGGCGGCGATCGACGAGGGCAGCTTGTCGAGAACGCGGTCGAGGAACTCTCCCGCCCCCACCGTGGGGTGGACATTCCCGGCCCGCAGTTCCATCCCCAGGCTCAGCCCGCTGCGACCCTCGCTGGAAAGAATCGGGGCGTAGGAAGATTGCGAGTGGCGTCGCTTGGGAATATAACCCCGCGCCACCCCCTCTTGCGAACCATAGGTCAGGAGCGTGGTGGTATCGGCATCCACCGTCGCGCTGTAGAGCCCGCCCAGCCGTCGGAAAAGTTGCGCGCGAAGTTTGTCGTGGGCCGCGGTGAGGCTGCGCAAGGACTTCGTATCGAAGCGCAGGAAAAAGGTCCGCAGGGTGTCCCGATGCGGAAAGTCGTCCAGGCCCACCAAGGGGGGAATAAGTCCGTTGTGGATCAGACATTGAGTGTTCTCGACGCGCCCCAGTCCGGCCACGATGGAAAAGACATGGGCCAGAAACAGGTCGGCAGGATGAAAGTCCCGGTAATCGTACTCGGGCCAACGGACCGAGAGCTGCAGGAAGTGGCGAATTGCAAAAGCGCGGCAAAAGGCCTGAAACAAACTGAGACCGCCAAAGCGAGTGAGCCCGCTTTTTTCGAAGGCGAAATGGAACTTTCGCAGGCCTCTGGGCATTCCTCACAATCGTACCTAATAGGGAAGTTTGTGAGAAGGCCAGAATTTGTTGATAAAACTCGCTGTTCATGTGTTCGTGCCGTACTTTGAATAGTTATCAATAGCCGTTTTTCAAGAGTTTAGAATGGAGGTTCATCTTGAACAAGCTTTGTTTCCTGGCCGCGATCGCAATTTTACTGCCGGCGGTTCCCGGCACCGCCCAGAAAGCCTCTGCGAGAACGGTGCGGGTCGCCGTCTGCCAGATTCTGGTCATCGACAGCGACCGGGAGGGGAACTTCCGCCGCATCGAACATGCGCTGGACCAGGCAGAGGCGGAGCACGCCGATATCGCCGTGTTTCCCGAGTCGTCGATCCTAGGTTGGGAAAATCCCGAAGCGCACCTGCTGGCTGCTACGATCCCAGGCCCTGACAGCAACCGGGTCGCCGAACTGGCGCGGAAACACAAGCTGATGATCGCCATTGGGCTAGATGAGGGGTATGGCCCGGAGCTCTACGATTCGGCCATTCTCGTAGACAAAGAGGGAAAACTGCTCTGGAAGCATCGCAAGATCAATGTGCTGGCCTATTTGATGAATCCGCCTTACTCTGAGGGCCGGCCGGAAGACATCGGTGTGGTAGAGACGGAGTTTGGCCGCATAGCCGTGATCATCTGCGCTGACACCTTTACCGATGCGTATATCGAGCGGATCAAGGCGCTCAAACCGGAGCTCATGCTGGTGCCGTACGGATGGGTTGCGCCTAATGCACAATGGCCGGAGCACTCCAAACTGCTTGAGGATCTGGTGAAGCGCCGCGCGTCCGGACTGCAATGCCCCGTCGTCGGAGTCGACTCGGTTGGTGAGATGACCCATGGACCCTGGCAAGGCCAGACCTACGGAGGATCGAGCGTTGTGGCGGATGGCACGGGGAAGATTCTGCTGACCGCGCGCGACCGGGATACCGATGTGCGCGTGATCGATTTGGCGATCGCTCAACGGTCACAGTAAGTCAAGCCTATCGATCTCAGCGAAGTCGGCCCGCGGGTCAATGGCCTGAGGCAGCAATGAGCGCTACACTAACAATCCAACTGATACAGAACATCGTGCAGACCAGAGAATCGAGGAATCAATGACGAAGAGGCTATCGCGCCGGAATTTTCTCACCTGTGTCTCGCCACAATCCAATCTGCATCAAAGAAGTTGAATGGCAGGTGAGAGTTTCTGGCTTGAATTAAAGTTTGTTCTGGCGGCGGGATGTTTCCTGGCAGTGTCGACCTCGCGATTCCCTGGGAACGCGTGACCCTTCTCCCCGAGCAGCGCAAGAGTCCCGAGATCATTTCCTGATGCCGTTCACGCCGCACGGTCGTATCGGTGGTGCAGGCCGCCGAGTCGCGCCTGAGAAACAACACGACCCCAGGATGCTGCACGAGTTCTGCTGCCCGGCGTCTCCTTGCCCAATCCGAGGTGGGTGCGATCGTCGTGGTAATAGCGAAGGTAATCGCCAAGAAGTCGCTTCAGATGGGGTTCATTCAGAGCAATGACGTGGTCGAGCACATCGCGGCGGCAGCTTCTGACCCAGCGCTCGGCAACGCCGTTTTGCGAAGGGCTGCGGATTGAGGTTTGTATGCACTCCATGCGCAGGGATCGAATGGCAGCAGGTACTTCCAGCCCATACTTTTGGTCGTGATCAAAGAGGAGGAATCGGGGAGTGGACTGATAAGGGAAGGCCTCTCGTAACTGCTGAACGATCCAACGACTCGTGGGATGCCGGGTGATATTGAAGTGGACGACGCGCCGATGGTCGTGCCGGATGACGAAGAAGCAGTACAGGAGGTTGAAGGTGAGGGTGGGAACGGTGAAAAAGTCCATGGCCGCGATGGCTTCGCGATGATTATGAAGAAAGGCCCGCCAACGCTGGGCGGGTTCAGGATTTCTGGGTGCGCGTCGCATCCAGCGGGAGATGGTTCGTTCGGAAACCTCAAAGCCCAGCATGCGGAGTTCGCCATGAATGCGTGGAGCACCCCAGGTTGCGTTCTCCGCCACCATCTGGAAAATCAAATCCCGAACTTCTCTCGGAATCTTCTTGCCGCCAGCTCGCCTGTGCACTTTGCAGAGCATGGCCCAACGCAGGCGGAATCCAGCGCGGTGCCAGCGGGGCACAGTGTCAGGAGCGACCGGATGGAGGCACTTCCTCCAGCCGGACCAGAGTTGGCGAAGGGCAACCCAGAACAGTTTGTCGAACAGACCCAGTTCGGGTTTAGGATGCCTGCGTTTCAGGGCGATGAGTTGCTGGCGAAGTGCGAGGTTCTCCAACCTTAGGTTTTGGCGCGTACGAAAGAAGCGGAGGGCGGCTCCGAACCAGATCCGGAAAAGGTCGAGCATAGTGGCATAGTTATACCAGATCGTTTTCTCATCCGGGCTTTCATGTCATTGATTTCACAATCGGATGGAATAGTGGCGAGGGACAGCCACGATTTCAAGTCCCAGGCTGTTTCGTGATCGAACCAAAGCATTGAATCACCCCAATAGACTCAGAACAGATTTGAACATGGAAGCAGTCTACACGGATCTGTGGTCATCCCCGGGCGATCTCGTAACCCATTGGTTTCCCAAAGGAACCGACTTTTGGCGACAGACAGGTGCACGGAATAATCCACGTGTAAGGGTTCGCACATTGCGCATGATTTAGTTCGCACTAGTGCTCGTTAACACCTATTCCAAAAACTACTTGCGTACACGTCCTGTAGTTGGTTACCTGAAAACTTGGTGTTAACCTGTAGTCCGCTGAATTCTGAGGAAAGCAGCACCCACTTGTCTCATTCGCCGAAAATGGCGGAAGACTTGCCGAGATTGGCCTGGACAGCCATACTTGCTGCATGTAGAAATCAACGACCAGGGCAGAACCCAACTTCGATCAATTCGCAGCTTGGTGCGCGGAGTTGGGACAGGAGCAACGCTAAAGTCGGCCGCTGACGGATCGGCTGGGCCGACAGTGAGATGCACTTGGTGGGCAAAGCGATCTCGGCCATTGACCAACCCACTCCGTGACTGTCTAGAGTTTACGACAGGTATCATGCAGCTAATGAGCTGCTGATGTGTTCAAGACGAGAACTTGCCAGTGCTAAGCAGATTGTGGTAGAGGGGCACTTATGTTCCAAAGGGAGGTAGGAAATACATGTCGATTATACGTCGAGATTTTTTGTGGAAAGTCTCAGCGGCTTCGGGCATGCTGTTGGGGACTCTGGGAAGGGTGGGGGCATCGGATTCACCTGATTCCCAGACAGATCGGGTAACTCTGCCTGATACCCCCGAAGAGGGCATAGCAAGCACAGGGCCTGATCCGCTTTATGAGAAACCTGTCCCAATCACGATGGCCGAGCTATCGCGACGATTCACCACGGGCGTGTCGGCGGTAGAAGTAAGTGATTATGTTCCGGGTCAGTACTCCGGGGAGCTCACGCCCAGCCCCCCGCATGCCGACCACAATCCCCGAAAGGCGATTATCGTGATTTGGAGCGATAAGCCGCACCGCTTCGTCTTCAGCCACGAAGCGAGCTACGACCCCTGGATGGAACTTCCAAATGGCGTCGGTCTGTGCAACCAGTTTTTCGAAGGTAACAACGGCTGGGCAGAGCTCTTCAACGACAAGGGCAGAAAGGAACGTAACAGCTTTGTGGACATCATTCAGCGCGGTCCGCAACGCGCGTGGGTTCGTTGGAACTATTTCTGCGTCAACCAGGATGACGACTCTCACCCAGCCCTGCGCGGCGCCGAGGACTACATTGCCTACCCCAACGGCCTGGTGTGGCGCCGCCTGACCTACGAGACTCTGATGCCAGATAAACCGGAAGGCTATAGTTGGCAGCCCATTGATTATTTCGCGATAGCCCCGCCAGGAAGCACCTGGAAGGACCTGTTCCCGCAGGACAAACAGCATGGCGATTACCACGTGGGCTCGGTGATGGACGCCTATTCGGACAAACGCTACGACAAGTACTGGGACAGAAACGGAAAGGCGCGGAGAACAGGCGACGCGCAATTGCTGCTGGAAATCTCGCACTCCCGTGGCCTTGCCATTATCATGCCACTGAAGGCCGGTGCCTTGTTCACGATCCTGGGGGCGTCCAGCGGGTTCCCTTCGGAGAAAAGCCAGGTGGTAGACCATTCCTTTGACGACACTGGTGGTTGGGGATGGGGTGCAGCGCGCTGGGATCATTGGCCTATTGGCTGGCTGAATTCCCAGTCACATGACTACGACCCCAGCTCTCCCTATCCGTTCCATTTCGGCCCCTTCTCGCACTATATTGTCAACAAGCCGCTCAACAATTGCAAAGTGGAGTACCCGATTGAGGCCGCCGACATGCAGCTCAATCGCTGGAGCGAGCGCCACGTTTATTACACGTTGACGGGTGTCGGTCAGGATCTCGAATCCATCCGCCATTTGGCGAAGCAATGGCTTGACAAGGGCGTTGAATGCGCGAGACCGGAAAGCACTGCAGGCTTGTAATATGAACCTTTGGGAGGAAGGGCGAGATCAAAGCTAGCACTCTGTTACATCTGACGATCTGAGAGGCGAATGGTCGTCTGTCACGCGACTAGCCGGTGATTGGGGTCTTGCTCAGCCACCGCACCGGAGCCTCTGTATTGTCCCTATTGTTTAGCGGCCTCGCAAGCTGTACGCTTCAATCGCTGTTTTTCCCCAAATCCTGGACTGCTCCCACTCCGATAGCGTAGCGAAGGCCCGCTGGACTGTCCCCACCCATCTCGGATATGAGGCCGCTAAGTTCAGAACTGGCCAGTCCGAACCGAACATCACCCGCATGGGGCCAAATGTTGAAAGGACCACGTCGAAGTAAGGTGCCAAGTCTTCTGCAGTCCAGGCATCCCAATCTGCTTCAGTTACCATGCCTGAGATTTTACAGTACACGTTTTCCCGTTGGGCTAGTTCCTGAAGCCACTCACGCCACGGTGAAAGCAGGCGGCTACGAATGCGAGGTTTGGCAATGTGATCCGCGACGAACACCTGGTTGGGGTGCCGATCGACGAACCTGAATGTCTGGGGGAGGTGTCTTTCGAAAATCAGAAGGTCGTAAACCAGGTTATATTCTTTAAGAAGCCCAACCCCCCGATTGAAGTTCTCCTGCAGCATGTAATCGTAGTCCGGCTCATAGTGCAGCACGTGGCGGACGCCTTTGAGTTTCGGAGTTTGTGCGAACTCTTCCAGGTTCATCCGCACGCGAGGGTGCGCCAACGGGACCCACCCGACAACCCCGAGAATAATCGGGGTTGTCTGCGCAAGATCAAGGAGCCAGCGTGTCTCTTCCGTCGTTTGGCGGGCCTTAACCGTCACAGCCCCTCCGATGCCGCTCAGATGGAGGGCCTCCTCGAACTCCGGCAACAGGAAATCCCGCCGCAGTGCGCTCATTGCCTCAGACATCCACACGTAGTCGCGGGCGTTGTACCGCCACAGGTAGTGGTGCGAGTCGATCTTGGCTCGGGACATCAGACGTAATTCCATTGTTGATTTCGGACGGGTTCGAGAATCTTACATACTTCTTGGAGAAGTAAAGGATCGTAAGGGTCCTCATACCAGCGGACATTCCTGGCAACCGATTCAGGATTGCCGGAACTGAACAGTGTGGTCGGAATCTCTGGATTCTGACTCGCAAACTGGAGCGCGAGCTGGCTCAAGGAAACTCCCTGGTCCTGGCAGAACCGAGCTGCCGCTCGAAAAACGGCTCTGTCTCCGGCTGAAATCGGATGCCATACAGGGGCTTCCCGATCGGTGAGGAGCCCGGAAGCAAACGGCGAACCGTTAATAACCCCGATTCCCTTTTCGAGTACAATTGGAAGCAGGTCGAGAAGCTGCGTATCGTTGAGGCAATAATGGTTATGGACTAGACCGGCATCGACCTCGACATCGCAGAAGATACGTTTCCAAAGGTCTATAGGGTAGATCCCAAAGCTCACAGCCCCAATGCGACCTTCTCTTTTCAACTCGCGAACTGCGTCCAATCCTTCGCTGAGTGCCCACTCGGTGTGTTTTCTGCCTTGATACTCAATGTCGTGGATGTGAATGATGTCGAAGTAGTCTACATTCAACCGCTTGGAACTCTGTTCCACAGACGCGCGAATCCGCTGTCGGGAGTAATCAAGTGTATCGCTGCCGTAGCTGCCCGGCTGGGTATATTTCCCAACTTTCGTCGACAGAAAATACCGGTGACGCGGAATGCCTCTAAGCGCCTTGCCGAGCACAGTCTCTGCTAGCGTGCCCCCGTATGCAGGGGCCACGTCGAAATAGTTAATCCCGCAATCAAGTGCCACATGCACGGCCCGGATACCCTCGCACTCGTCCACTGGCCTGAAAACCCCACCCAGCGAAGATGCCCCAAAACTGAGGCGCGATACCTTCAACCCGGTCTTGCCGAGCATTCTATATTCCATTAATATCCTCCCCCCTTTATAGTGAACAAGTCAGGCTAGCCTCGCTCACGCCGGTTTTCCACCCAGCCAGCAGGAAGGCATCTAGCGTACAATCTACCCCCTCGAGGTGTTGCACGCGCAATACTCTGTGCAGTGGCTGGACCAAAAGCAGAACCCATCGTGGCGCTCAGTCTCGAGTACCCCATACTTCATGGCGGTTTGTCTCGCGACGCTGGCCCGCTGCACACATTCGATCTTTCCAGGGCGAACTTACCCAAATGAAACGTGGAATCTCCCCAGCCTCCGCCCTGGAGCGCATTTCGTCCGAAGTGCAGAAAAACACCTATGCGCAGTTGAAAACAAGGCTCTCGCGCTTCGGTTGGGTAGACGCTTTGTTCCGTTGCCCCGTGAGCTGTTAGAAAAGCGGCTCCACCTGTATCGAGAAATCCTCGCTTGTTCATCATCGGTGTCGTATCTTGCCCCCGTTGAGAAGCTATCCGCAAGGCCACGAACGGCATTCTTTTCACCATTTGTGGCAGCACTGAATTAAAATGATGACCCGATGAGACCGCCTCCTGGCGTGATTCTACTGATTCCCACCGCGCGCGAGTTCGATAGAGGGCTGCGGCGCGGTATCGTCGCATACGCGCACGCGCATGGACCATGGGTATTTTATGAAGAGTCGCCTGCGTATGTGCAAACTCTCACGGCTCGGCAACGCCTCCGCAACATGCGCAAGTGGAAAGTGCGAGGCGCGATCGTCTTGCAGAGCAGATTTGGGGACGCCAAGTCGCTACGCGTACCGACGGTCGTCTCCATCGAAACACAGAGGCTGCATTCGTCCTACTATCAAGTTGTCTGTGCCAACCTAGAGATTGGGCGCCTGGGAGCCCAATCTCTCGCTGCGCTCGGATTGCGCCACTTTGCATATTGCGGGCTGGAAGGGTTGGAGTTTTCCGATAACAGGTGTGCCGGCTTTGTACAAGGAGTTCGAGAAGCTGGGTACTTGGCGGCGGTTTATTCCTCACCGTCGAAGAACCTCGGTGAATCCTGGTATACAGAGGAAAGGCAGCTTGGTCGCTGGCTGTCAGCCCTTCCCAAGCCGGTCGGCCTGATGGCGTGCAATGACGACCGAGCTCGCATGGTTACTGAGATCTGCCGCACAAAGGGTTTCCGTATACCAGATGAAGTCGCAATTTTAGGCGTCGATAACGATGAACAAGTTTGTCGGAGCGCCAACCCACCGTTATCGAGCATCACGCTCGCGACCGAACGAGGCGGCTATGACGCGGCCGCTCTCTTGGAATCCTTAATGAACGGACGGTCACCTCGATCTCGGGTGATTACGGTGCTTCCCACCCACATCGTCCAGCGGCAGTCGACTGACGTTCTGGCCATCGAAGAGCCCGCCATGGTTCGGGCTGTGCGCTTCGTCCGGCAAAACAGCAATCAGAACCTTCGCGTTGCAGACATCGCGGCTGCCGCAGGCCTCTCCAGACGCACGTTGCAGGACCGATTCAAAATGCACCTTGCTTGCACACCGATGAACGAAATTCACCGTTGCCGGGCGGATCACGTCGCGCGTCTACTCACAGAAACCAACATGACGGTGGCGGAGATCGCTGCCGCGTGTGGGTTTGAAGTTGACGCGCACCTGGCTCGCTTCTTCTCGCGTCAAACCGGCATGACCCCGCTCGCGTATCGGAGGAAGAATCGTATCACCTGAATATCACGGGCGGCGGTATAGGGAAGACAAAATTCGCCCATGCTGGTCCACTACATCGCACTCCTCCTTGCCGAAACCAATATGAACGCCGGCGAAGACCGCTTCCGTAAACGGAACGGCTAGATTCTTCTCGCGTCAAACCGGCATGGCCGAGGTGTGAGTAAAAGCGGATCTCATGAGTGTCAGTTAGCTCTCACCCGGCAGCGTTTCAAGACTTTTGCGCCGGGTCATTCGCCAAAAATGGTGAAAACATTGCTTGAAATGGGCTAGACAACCCCTTGGTTGCTGTTTAGGATGAGGCACGATGATTAAGGCCACTCGCGTCGAATTATGGGAATGAATTGTTCTGAATTCGGCTCATTGTTATCGCGGTGGGCAGTTCGCATATTAGAGGGGTCCCGCGGTGCGTTGGGCAGTGGGCGAGTAGAAAGAAACGGAGAATGCAATGGGTGGCAAAAACACCAAGTCTCAGAGGTGGACGGAATTGCCGCAAAATAGTTGCTACGCCCAGCTGGTCTCGGTCTTCGATGTGTGGAAGTGGTGCTCGGACCATACCCCAAGAGTCAGTAGCTGACAAAGTTAGATTAATAGGAGGGTGAAATGCTAGGTTTCGGAAAGCTTCGGTCCGTTCTTATCGCAGTCTATTTCTTATTTGCGATCTGGCCGCGGGCGAGCTGGGGGCAGATCGAATATGGTTCCATCGCCGGGACCGTTCTGGATGCAAGCGGAGCTGCGATCCCCGACGCGACAGTCACACTCACTAATATCGGGACCTCGGAAAAGCGCACGATGCGGTCTGAGGCGGTGGGATCCTACACGTTCGTCAACCTTCTGCCGGGTCAGTACCGGCTTGACGCGGAGAAGGCCGGCTTCAAGAGCTTCCACCGAGAGCCCATCGTAGTGGAGATTGAGAACGGCCTCAGGATCGATATTCCGATGGAAGTCGGCGCAGTATCCGAATCCATCCAAGTTACGGCACAGACGCCGTTGCTCCAACCGCAGACTTCCTCACTGGGTCAAGTTGTGGAGTCGCGTACCGTCACTGAGATGCCGTTGAACGGGCGGAACCCCATTGGCCTGATACAACTCGTGCCCGGAGTGGTGCCACAGGGGCAACCGTCAGCGGGCAACTCCTCAATGGGTAATCCAGTCGGCGCTAACCCCGTGGCAGCTGGAGACTTCTCAGTTGGAGGAGGCGAAGCCACTTGGAGCGCTATCAATGTGGACGGCTTCCCCCTTAATGCCGCTTACTTTCACATGGTTAGTTTAATACCGATACAAGATGCCATTCAAGAATTCAAAGTGCAGACGAATAACTTGGGACCTGAGTACGGGTTATTTGCGGGCGGGGTCATCAACTTCACCACTAAATCGGGCACCAACGCCTTCCACGGCTCGGCCTATGAATTCCTTCGAAACAGCGTGGTTGACTCCAATGACTTCTTCCTTAACGGTGCTGGGTTACCCGTACCTCCGTTTACCCAAAACCAGTTCGGCGCGAACGTTGGTGGGCGCGTCATCCGTGACAAATTGTTTTTCTTCTCGAGCTATGAGGGTTTCCGACAACGCATGGGGCAAGCACTTACCACGAGTGTACCTACGCCTGCCATGAGGGGTGGGGATTTCTCAAGCCTCTTTGATCCCAGCGGAAATGTCATTCCCATTTATGACTCACTTAGCAGCAACAATTGCTCCACTCTTGCTGGCGGTACAACGCCGACATGCCGGACGCAATTTGCTGGTAACATCATCCCTCAGAGCCGAATTGATCCCAGCGCAAAGATCTTGACGAACTATTGGCCTTTACCAAACGGCTCTGGGGCTCCCTATACGCATATCAATAACTTTACCACCGCAGAGAGCATAGGAGGCGACACCGACGAAGTTGCAGAAAGGGTTGACTACAATGTCAGCGACAAGCAGAGATTTTTTTCCCGATTCTCATACTGGACGCTGCTAGACCTTCCGTATCAGCCTTTCAAAAACGAACCTATCTGCCCTGATCGGTGTAGCTATACAGACAGTACTAAGCAAATCATATTAGGCGATACGTATACGATATCACCCACAGCGATTCTGGATACACACTTGGGGTATGAACGCTACGCCTACACCTCCAGTCCGCTGGGCCATGCCGGTACAGATCTGACCACTTTTGGTATGCCCGCCTATATGAATTCTATTGTCCCGGCGCCCCGTAGGTACATGCCGGCTTTCTGCGTGGGGACGGGGAGCTCCGGGATCGATTACAGCGGTGGTATGTGTGATCCCGACGTGGGAACTGGGGGCGGGATTGGCGCCTACGACGACATTTGGTACTTTGCTCCCAGTTTCACCAAAGTCAAGGGAACACATACTCTCAAGATCGGTGGGGATTTTCGACTGCTCCGGAACTCGTATTTCCAGACTGCTGACAGTAGCGGATTATATTACTTCGACCAGTACATGACCTCCTCCAACCCGCTCATTCCCACGGGTACCGGCAGTACTTTTGCCTCGTTCCTGCTTGGTTACGGCAACAACACGAGTTATCTCCAGATTCCTTCCTTAATGGCGGAGCAGCTAATGTCCGGCAGTCTATACTTTGGAGACACGTTCCAAGCGACGAGAAAGTTGGCACTGAATCTCGGCCTGCGCTATGACGTGCAGGGCAGCTGGACGGACCGCTTCAATCGGCTGATCGACATGTACCCGGATGCCGTAAGCCCCTTTTCGAGTGCCGTGTCGAATGTGACCAACCCGGTGACAGGAAAATCTTTTGGGAGTTTATTGGGGGCCATTAACCTCGTGGACTCTCCCGCGCGGCGAAGCCGCGGTGAATATAACGTGCCGTTGACGAATTTCGGCCCGCGAGTTGGGCTCGCTTACCGCCTAAACGATAAGACTGTCATCAGGACGGGGTACGGGGTTTTCTGGCTGCCGGTCGATATTCGGTGGAACGATGCTCCGAACAACATGTTTAATGACACATACAGTAATACTTGGCTTGCGACGCTGGATGGGATTACGCCCAACTGGGTTTTGAGCAATCCGTGGCCAGATGGGATTACCTACCCCGCCGGACGCAACCAGACGTGGATTAACCAACAGGGAGAATGGTCATCCAATCCTGTTGTTAATAACCCTTACTCATACGTACAGCAGTGGAACTTCAACATCCAGCGCGAGCTCCCCGATGGCACACTCATCGACGTTGCCTACGCTGGTTCCAAGGGTACGCACTTGCCCAAAGAGGTCCAAGACATCGACCAGTTGCCATTGGCAGATTTGCCTGCACCTGATGGGGGCCCTGGAGCCAATGGCTACACTCTGAGTCAGCTTACTGCGCAGGTGCCAAACCCGTTCTACGGGCTGGTTCAATCGGGGACTTTGACGTCTCCGACCGTACAGGCCGTACACCTGTTACTACCTTACCCCCAGTATGACGACATAACGATTGCTGAGGACGACGACCGCAACTCGACTTACCATTCGCTGCAATTGAAGGTGGAAAAGCGTTTCAAAGAGGGGGGTACCGTCCTTGCCGCCTACACGGTTTCCAAACTGATTAGCGACACAAACGAGGAGGCTACCTGGCTGGAGGCTTCCGGGCCATCGTGGGTAGATGCCAATGATTACAACATAAAAAACGAAAAAAGTCTGGATCCATTTGATGTTCCGCAGCGCTTCGTGCTCTCCTACATTCTGGACTTGCCTTTCGGGAGGGGCAAGAAGTTCGCAGGCAGCGAGAGCCGAGTCGCCAACAAAATTATCTCGGGTTGGGGGATCAATGGCATCACCACGTTCCAGTCAGGTTTCCCGCTGGTCATGGGTGGTGCTGGCGCGTTAAGTGGTATTCCGTACGCTGGGTCTCCCCGGGCGACAAGAGTTGGTCCAGAAAAGGCCATGGGGGGTTCCGTTTCGAGTCGACTGAACGAATGGTTCGACACGTCGGTATTCACGCCGACGTTGACCTATACCTTTGGGAGCGATTCTCGCACTGAACCGAATCTGCGCGAAGACGGTGTGAACAACTTTGACTTCGCGCTTTTTAAGAACACGAAGTTTGGACCAGACGAGAAGTTGGCTTTACAGTTCCGAGCGGAGTTCTTCAACCTGTTCAATCATCCGCAGTTTATGCCGCCCAACACCAACTGCTGCGCGCCAGCGCAAGGCGGCAGCAATCCGAGTTTTGGCGTGGTCAGCGGACAATACAATCTTCCACGCATTATCCAATTCAGCCTGAGGTTCACTTTCTAAACCTCCTGGGTGGGCTGCAGAGCGGCATAGTAAGGGCGGGCGGTCTTGCCCGTAAATGGAATAACGGGTTTGGGCCGCACGCCCTCGGACGTTCGCAAGGGACGCCGACCGGCAAGCTTCATTCGGCTGGAGATTTGATAAATGCCTGTGCCGCGCTCAGCGGTACTCATACTATCTGCCAGACATGCCTATGAGAATGGCACGTCATTCCTACGAAAGCTTGCGTAAGCTATAATCGGTCGCGGAGCCGTGTCGTTCTCCAGGAAGGGGAAAGCGCCTGACTTCGCTTGGTATTCCACGCGCTCGTCCGTCGCGTCTCATCCATGTGTTCTCAGGACAATATCGCAGAGCCCGGGATTGACAATGCGCCAAGAATAGGTAAACCGACAGGTCGCGTTATCCCCCGCGGGCAGCACCTTTGCTACGGCAATCGTGCGACGCTCACATCCCTTTTGGTCTTTCTCGCCGTTTGTTCTATTGGTCAGCGCGCGGCGACCTGTGAAACGGTTGAAGAACAGGTGGCGACGCACTTTCGCCTTGGCGAAGAGGCGCTAAAGCACGGGGAGTTTGTGCGCGCCACGGAGGAATTCAAGACGGTGCTAGCTTTGGACCCGGGCTTACTGGAAGCGCAGGTCAATCTTGGCTTGGCTTATCATGCCGTCGGCGAGTATAGCCTGGCGGTGAGGTACTTGACGAGAGCTTTGCGCAAAGCCCCGAATCTGGTCGGCCCAAACGTCGTTGTGGGGATTGAGTACCTGCGACTCGGGTCACCGGACAAGGCTATTCCGACTCTCCGGCACGCTCTCCAGTTGGATCCCTCCAACCGGGAAGCACATCGAGTTCTGGCTACCTGCTACCAAAACGAGGACGATTACCGGGAAGCTGCCGATCAGTACCGTCAGGTTGCAGAACTGGAACCCGATAAGTCGCGGGCATGGTTTAACCTCGGTCATGACTACTTAAATCTCTCCGCGCGCTTGGCCTATCGGGGGGCGCGGTTGTATCAGCATTCTGCCTGGGGACATCGTTTCCTTGGGGATATGCTGGCCCAACGAAACCGTTGGAATGACGCAGCGCTGGAATATCGGCAGGGTGTCGACCTAGAGCCCAAGCAGCCAGGTCTACATACTGCCTTGGGCCAAGCCTATCTGCACGCTGGCAAATTGGAGGCAGCGGAGACGGAGTTTCATCTCGAACTGGGAACCGATGGAGAGAATGAAACAGCGTGGCTCGGCCTCGCAGAAACGCAGCTTGCGAGGGGCCTTCCCGCTCTCGCCCTAGAGGCCGTCGGGAGAGTGTGGCAAATCTCTCCCGAGTTTCTCGCCCTGCAACAGGAATTTCCCACCATCGAACTATCGTCGGATGCTTCCAAGGGCCTCCTAACGGATCTGCAAAGCGCTCCAGAGGGGGCCGCCAAGCACTTTGTGCTGTGTGGTGTCTACGAGGCTGCGGGGGAGACAGCCCAGGCGCATGATCAGTGGGCAGCCTTCCAAGCGGACTTCGCTGCCTGGCAGAAAGCTGAGCAGCGAAGGGCTGGAGGTACTGTAGCTCAGTACCCTTGTCGGCTACGCCGCTACTTGGCCTGTGCACAGCTGCTTGAAACCCGGAAGCAGCTGGGAACTCCCGAGCAGCTCTTGCTGGGGAAAACCCGGCTCACTTTGCGGCAATACGACCGCGCGGGTGATACATTTGCAAAACTGCTGGCCGTCGACAATGGGAACGTAGAGGCTAGCTATTGGCTCGCACGAGCTTATTACGCGCTGGGCGCCGACTGTTATGACAGACTGACAGAATTGTTCCCCGATTCCTGGCGTGCGCACCAACTGCGAGGCGAAGGCTACAAGTTGCGCGAAGCAGAAAAAGACGCGATCAGAGAGTATCAAATCGCACTCCGCTTACAACCGAATGAGCCGGAACTTCACGAGGCGCTGGGACAACTGTTTCTGAACAAGAAATCTTACGACGAGGCGCGCGCCGAACTGGAAAAAAGCCTGGTGCTCGATCCCTCCCGCGCCTCAACTCTGTGCTTGCTGGGCCGTTTGTACGTGGGAAAGCATGAGACAGAAAAAGCCGTCCAGTACCTACAGAAGGCACTTCGCTATAGGCCAGACATGGTGGAAGCCAGCGGCTTGCTCGGAACCGCCTACGTGCGCCTCGGGGAGGATGCGAAGGCGCTGCCCGAGCTTGAGAGGGCAGCCCCCTTCGATTTTTACGGAGATATGCATTATCAGTTGGCATTGGCATATCGCAAGCTCGGGAAGGTTGAGCTTGCGAACAAGGCATTGGCTCGTTCGCAAGAGCTTCGACGCACTTCTGCGGCGAAACACGAAGCGATGGTGAGTGGAGTGGCTGAGGTGGAGTAGGGATCACTCATGGAGGTGATGTCGGTCGTCTTGACGGCTAGCTTTAGTGGCGTTTGATTTCTTTCCGAGCCCTCTCGGAGAGCAGGCAGGCGCCACGTTCTATTCCAGCGTGATTTTCGGCAGTTGGCGCGTTGAACCTACGCAACCTAGCTTAATCCTAACTGAGCCGGGCGAGTCACTGGCGGGCAGGAGGGGGTTCCAGCCTAGGCGTCCGCTTACGGGCTGTCGATCCGCGCTTGCCTGGAGTGCTAAACACAGTCGAAAGGACAATTATGCCCCAATGGATCGGCTTTTCGTTTGTGTTGGCGGCGGGTATCTTCAGAGGCGCATATTTCCTTGGACTCAAATACGTCGAGCCATGGAAGTGGGAGAATATCTGGCTTGTCTACGCAACTCTTGCACTGCTGGTAATGCCTCTTGCATTGGCCTTGGCGACCGCTCCTCATTTAGCAGAGGCGATCGGTGCGGCCCCGAAGGGCGATGTCACCCGGGCTCTGCTGTATGGTGCTGGGTGGGAAATTGGATCCGTCCTCTCCGGCCTAGGTGTAGTGCGGATGGGCATGGCGGTTGGCGTTTCCGTTCTAATCGGCGTGGATGCCGCCGTCGGGTCTTTCGTACCTTTGGCCGTCAATCCCCCGGATCTGATCGCCAAGAAAAAAGGCTTTATGGTGATTATTGCGGTCTTAACATTGCTCCTGGGAGTTGCCGTCGTGGGGTTTGCGGGTAAGAAAAGAGAACAACAAGCTTTTTCCGAAAAGCCAATCCAGAATGGGGCTACCGACCCCCGTCAGGCCGAGCGCCGCTCCGTCCTTAGGGTGCGCGAACCACCGCCGCCCGCCGCCACGGGGCTAAGACCCTCAAGTGGCTTCAGAATCGACGACGCCAGCCCACCATTGTGAAATGGGGTGAAGGCTGGCCGTCAAGCCCGAGCGCGTTGAGCCGAGTGCCATGAGCAAGGGTTCCCTCGGAATACTGGTGGCAAACGATCTGATCAACCAGCCCAGGCCGGTCGGGATGCCACAGGTCAGCGAGATGGACTCGACCTCGACGTAGACGCCCTGGTCGCTCTCCTTGAATCGCCAGTAGGAGTTTATCCACCGCAGGAATCCGCCGTCGTGCCCGATGGGCTTTTCTGACGAAGGAAGGTCTCACCGTGGAGACCCCGAAGACGAAACCGTGTGAGTACGCTTATGTCTTCAAGATCGTGCGCAAAAAGCCATTCTGAGCCGCCAGCGGGGCCACGAAAGGAAAGGGCATCCTAATGCACTCACCGATTTTGGGGTTTGCACTGGTTTTCATCGCGGCGATAGCGGGCGGAGCGCTTGCCGTTCCTCTCAAGAAGCGCCGGAGATTCGAGCTGGAAAACATCTACGTGCCCTCAACGCTGGTCATGATGCTCATCCTGCCGTTTCTCATGGCCGCGTTCGTGACGCCGGGCTGGCGGGAAGCCGTGCATGCGGCGGGGACAGAGACGCTGTGGGCCGGCGCGGCATACGGATTCGGCTGGGGCGTAGGCGCTATCCTTTTCGGCTATGGCGTCACGCTGGCTGGCATGTCGGTGGGCGTTGCGACTATCTTTGGGATTAACACCGCGGTAGGGTCCATTCTTCCGTTCCTGGTGAAGTCGCCCGCCGACCTGTTCACGGCCGGAGGCCTGGTGATTCTGCTCGGCATCGCCGGATGCGTCATCGGGGTCGCGGTTTGCGGCAGGGCAGGTTTTCTGCGAGAACAGCTGGTGGTCGGGGGTGGACCACGGCGCAGGTTCGGGTGGACGCTGGTGGTATGCGCGGCATCGGGCGTGCTGAGCGCCTGCGCAAACTTGGGATTTGCCTTCACCAGCCGAGTGGGCGATGAGGCCCAGAAGCTTGGCGTGAATCCGGTCTTCTCCACGCTGACCAGCTGGATGCCCGTTTTTTGGGGGGCGACGGCGTCACTTCTGCTCTGGTTTGTCAGTTTGCAGATCAAGCGGGGAACGTGGCGGAAGAATTTCGGCGCGGGGGCCGTTTTCGACTGGTTGAATGGCGTGCTCATGGGCGTCATCTGGTTCGTCGCGACCATCCCCTACGGGATGGGGGCGTACTATCTGGGCCGCCTCGGCACATCGGTGGGATGGGCCATGTACACCGCCTCGACCCTGGTCGTCGCCAACGCGTTCGGGTTTATCACGCGTGAGTGGACAGGCGCGCCGGCGCGGGCCGTCCGAACGCTCTATGCTGGTCTTGCGATCCTCATCGCGGCGATCGTGGTGCTGGCCGTCGGCAGTTCAATGACAGCTTCCTAGCCTCATCAGAAAAGGGGGTATTTCGCAATGCAGTACAATTTGCTCGGCAAGACGGGGTTGAAGGTTTCCCGGCTCAGCTTCGGCGCCTCGTCCCTGGGGGCAGTATTCCGCCCGGTGGACGAATCGGAAGCCACCAAGGCGGTGCATGCCGCCCTGGACTGCGGCATCAACTACTTCGACGTGGCGCCCGCATACGGTGGCACGCTCTCGGAGACGGTTCTGGGCAAAGCGCTGCGCGGCATCCCCCGCGGCCGCTATTTCCTGTCCACCAAGGTGGGCAAATACACCAAGCCCGGCAGCTACGGCGAAGACACCCTGGACTACTCCCGCGCCCGTATACGGGCTTCGTTGGAAGAAAGCGCCGGGCGGCTGGGCGTGGACTACTTCGATATCATCCACATCCATGACATCGAGTACCAGGGAAGAAAGCACACCGAGTGGGCCTTGACCGAAGGGTACGAAACGGTTCAGGAACTGAAGCGGGAAGGTCGGATTGGCGGCGTCAGTTTCGGCATCTACCCGATGGATTTGTGGAAGCGGATCTTCGCGTCCCTGAATATCGATGCCGCGCTGGTTCACAATCACTACTGCCTGAACGATACGCGGTTGCTCGATCTGCTGCCGATGGCGCGGCAGAAGGGCATCGGGATTGTGAATGGTTCTCCGTTTGCGTCCGGCCTGCTGACGGACCGCGGGGCACCTGCCTGGCATCCCTCGAGCGCCGAGGACCAAAGCCGGTTCCGCGCAGCCGCCGAATTCTGCCGGCGCAACGGAACTTCGATCAGCCGGCTGGCATTGCAGTTCTCCAGCCAGAATCCGGAAATACCCACCACGCTGTTCAGTTCGGCCAGTCCCGAATCTGTGCGCCGCAACGTCGAATGGCACGAGGAACCCTGCGATATGGCCTTGGTGGCGGAAGTCCGCAAGTTCCTGGGGCCGGTTCTGAATAAGGAATGGAGTTATTAGAGTTGACGATCGACGCGCACCATCACCTCTGGGAGTACAACGACCGGGATTACGTCTGGATGACGGGCGAGATGACGGCGCTCCGCAGGAATTTCCTTGTGCCGGAGCTCAAGCGGGTCATGCGAGAATCCGGTGTAGACGGGACCGTAGCCGTACAGGCTCGGCAGATGACGGAAGAAACGGAATGGCTACTGGACCTCGCCGGGCGGAACGCTTTTATCCGCGGCGTAGTGGGGTGGGTTCCCCTCGCCGATCCCGATGCGGGCAAGTATCTGGAGCGGTTTTCGGAAAACCCCAAGTTGAAAGCTGTCCGGCACGTCCTTCACGACGAGCCCGACGATTCCTACATGCTCCGCGACGATTTCAACCGGGGCATCAACCTGCTCCGGAGCTTCGGCCTGGCGTACGACATTCTGATCTTCGAGCGCCACTTGCCCCAGACCCTGACATTTGTGGACCGTCATCCCGGCCAGGTGTTCGTTGTTGATCATCTCGCGAAGCCCCGGATCAAGGCCCGGTTGCTTTCGCCGTGGCGGGAGCGCATGCAAGAGCTGGCGAGACGGGAGAACGTGTACTGCAAGGTGTCCGGCATGGCGACCGAAGCGGACTGGAAGGCTTGGACCACGGACGACCTGCGGCCCTATTTCGACGCCGTCCTCGCCGCCTTCGGGCCGAAACGGCTCATGTTCGGCTCCGACTGGCCGGTGTTGACACTCGCCGGCGGGTACAAAACCTGGATGGACACCTTCCGGTCGTTCATCGCGAAATTGTCGGCAGATGAGCAAGAGAGTATGCGCCGGGGCGCGGCAATTGCCGCCTACCAGCTCGGAATCGATCAGGGGTTGTAGTAGACCGGCTCCATGAGGCTGTTTAGGAACCTGAACTGGTTTTGGCAAAGGACAGGAAGGAAAAGTGTAGAAGACACCGCTCTGAGAAATCACAAATTCGAACTTTGGGATCTTTAGGAGAGAGAAAAAGTGCCTTCCGCAATCGCCGGAGGCGCCGAACATTGAAAATCCGGCTGGCCACTGCATTCACAGACGGTCAGCCGTATGCTGATGGTCGGCCAGGAATCGAAAAGGGAAACTTGGCTGATACAGATGGAGCTTAGATTTCATGAAGACAGTCGTGCTGGAACAGCCAGGACGGTTCACGCTCACCGAAACCGCGCAACCGGGCGCGCCGGGGCCGGATGAAGTGCTGGTGAGAGTATTGACGGTCGGCATCTGCGGCACCGATCTCCACGCCTTCGAAGGCACGCAGCCATTTTTCACATATCCGCGCATTCTTGGGCATGAGCTTGCGGTGGAGGTAATCGAGACCGGTGACGGTGTCGGCGACTTCAGGCCCGGCGACCTCTGCGCGGTGAACCCGTACATGACCTGTGGCAAGTGCGCGGCTTGCGTGTGTGGGCGGACGAACTGCTGCGTGAAGATGTGCGTCATCGGAGTCCACAGCGATGGCGGTATGCGCGACCTCATTCTTCTGCCAGCGAAACAAATGTACAAGTGCGAGAAGCTGCCGCCGGAGCAGATTCCGCTGGTGGAGACACTTGCCGTCGGCATCCACGCCGTGGGGCGAGCAGCGGTGCAGCGGGGCGAGCGCGCGATCGTCGCGGGTGCCGGCCCCATAGGGCTGTCGGTAATTGAGTTCTTGCGGTTGGCCAGCGCCGATATCGCCGTGGTGGAGAAGATGTCGGAGCGGCTCGCATTCGCGGTCAGGCACTATGGCTTGAAACGCTATTATCCTTCCCACGAGGAAGCACGGCAGGAAGAGCCATCGATGCTGGTGTTCGACTGCACTGGAGACCGGAGCTCCATGGAGCAGTCCATTCACCTGCTCCAGCAGGGCGGCAAGCTCATCTTCGTCGGGCTGATCAACGACCACGTTTCCTTGTTCGACCCGGACATCCACCGCCGCGAGGCCACCATCCTGGCAAGCCGTAACAGCACTCCAGCCGAGCACCATCGTGTGCTCCAGTCGATGGAAAGCGGGCAGATCGATATCGGGGGGTGGCCCACCGAGTACGCCCGGCCCACCACCATTCACCAGCGATTTCCTGCGTGGCTGCATCGGGAAGCCGGCGTGGTCAAGGCTGTGGTCGACTGGTCATGAAGGCCCCCGCCCGTCCTGTCGCTGGCGAATTGATATTGAAGCCGGTTTTATAGCCGATGGCGGAAACTGAGAAACCTCGATTCACAGGAATGCATCGCGGCGACACGGTCCAATCGGCGAACGGGCTTCGCTGATCCAGAAACGGAATCAGGAAGTCTGGCTGTGCCAGGTTTTCGGGTATACGACAGCGACCAGAGTCTGTGGGGGATTAAGCAGCTATCGGTGTTTGATACAGCCCTCGGCAGTGAGATTCCGATCGATAAGATTGGAGGGTCGCGACCGACCGAGTCGGTGCGTCCTCGGGTGGTCGTCCCGCCCGTGCGCTATGCGTGCGATGATGGTTAAAATAGGTTTTGAAATCGAGCAGCTTGCTTTCGAGATCGGCGGTTGTCCAGAAAAGCGCACGATCCAAGCTGTGTCTCGCCACATTCCAATGTGCATAATAGAAGGTGCATAGGCGGCGAGATCTACCGGCTTGAGTGAGGGTTGGTTCGGGCGGTGAAATGTTTCCTGGCAGTGTCGTCCTCGCGATTCCCTGGGAACGCGTGGCACTTCTCCCCTGAGCAGTGCAAGAGTCCCGAGGTCATTTCCTGATGCCGTTCACGCCGCACGGTCGTATCGGTGGTG
>Ga0326727_10004441_pt1 | contig 42191 bp, 36 predicted proteins | sample MB2enrmetagenome_FD_207643 | JGI IMG/M metagenome (GOLD analysis project Ga0326727, IMG submission 207643) | Lab enriched peat soil microbial communities from McLean, Ithaca, NY, United States - MB29MY | ecosystem: Environmental > Terrestrial > Soil > Wetlands > Peat | place: USA: New York...
AGATGTGGTTTTTGAGGACGGATTTACGAAAAACCTGCGCGACGGTATTCAGGGCCGTAGGTGTTGCGATTCCACCGAGCATCCGAAGCTAACATTTACGTTATGCATCTTTACCTCAGAAGACTAATATGTAGTGCCAGGAATTATTTTGCGTCCTGTAACTCCTTATTATATAAACAAATTAATTTCGCAAGTGTCGAAGATGAGTCAAGCTTACTTCTCACTCATCTTTCCGAAGATCTCGAGTTCAGCCCTCGCGGACTCCTGCTTTTGTTCGTCCGTCAGATGCGTATAGTGATCGGTCATAGCTGCGCTCTTATGCCGGGCGAGTTTTTGGGCGAAGTCCTTATCAGTTGCAGCACGAATATGCGTGACGTACCACCATCGCCAGGCGTGAAAAGTAAGGCCTCGCTCTCGTCGCGCTGCATCATCGATCTCGAGTGCCTTCATAATTGCAGCATTCGATATATTCTCGGCTTGCTTCTTTTGCATGCTCATACCGCGAGTCTTGCCATCGAATAGCCAGCCCTCCTTCCAGGTCGTTTCGTAGAACTCGAGGAGCTCTTTACCAAGGGCATAGGGGATCGTCGCATCGCCGAGGCTGCCGGCTTTAGGCTTTCGACCTCGAGTCTGTGCAACAATAGCCACGGTGTAATACTCGATTATGGTCTTCGCGTCGACCTTGAACTGCTCGAGCGTTAGGCGTTCAGGGCGCATAGCGCCGCGGAATGCGACTTGCGCCATGCAGTGACAATGATACGGGCACCGGGTTTTCGTATAGAGGGATTAGGATCTTCCTCAAGCTCAACTTCATCGACATGAGAACCAACAGCACGCCGACCAATAGAGTATAACGAGATGATTTTTTAGACGCTAGGTCCGATTTCTACTTACCAATTTGATTACCATTTATAATGCCATTTTCTGTAATTCCTTATGTAATAAGAGCGCCGAAAGGGAGTCGAACCCTCGTCTCCAGCTTGGAAGGCTGGGGTAATAGCCGTTATACGACCGGCGCGAACTGACTAAAACTACCAGATAGATGCCTAATGGTCAATCCACCGTTATCTTATCCAGTCCGTAGGTTGCCTTGTCGTTCAGAAGCCCGGGACCGCGCTCATTCAGCACCTGGACGGGGCTTTAGTCGGCACGAAATGAACGACCCCGGAGCACTCGAATTTTCAACTTGTTTTGTCGGCCTTATTAACTTATAAATCCCAAATTTACTTGTTGAAAATTTGGAATTTATAAGTTGAAAAATAAGAATTTTCAACTTGAGAATTACGTTTTTTCAAGATGAATCGCGCCCTTTCGTAAGTGCTATTGAAGGGATTGGATGCCAGATAAAGGTCAGCCATGCGGACACAGACTCCGCCAGGCTGTGCATCGGGTCCAGTCTGTCCCATAACTTTCGAAAGTTATGGGACAGACTCAATTGGATAGCTATTTCTTCACGTAGGCGAGAGTCGAAACCGTCTCTCCATCGCGGTTGACCGTAAAGGAGATCTTCTTGACGCCATCCTCGTTGAGGGCAGCGTAGAACTCCTTAACGTCGCCGACTGCCTTTTCATTGACCTCGGTGATGATGTCTTGCGCCTTTAGACCAACGACGGAAGCGGGCGATTTGTCCGCCACGCTGGCCACGAAAACGCCCTTAACGCCTTTGGGCAGCTTGTCCTGGTCGAGATCCTCGTACTTGAGCGAACGAATGATAAGGCCGGGGAAAAGGCCTCCGTCGCTGGTACCATCGCTCGACTTGCGAAGTTCGATATTCACCATGACGAATGTCCTCTTGCCGTTTCGCAGAATGTCCATAGAGGCGCCCTGGCCTGCGGGAAGGTCCGCGACAATGCGCTGGAGCTGCTCTACTTCCTTGATCTCCTCGCCATTCACGCTGAGGATTACGTCCCCGGGGAGGACGCCTGCCTTAGCGGCGGGGCTGCCAGTATATACGGACGCAGCGATGACTGCCTTCCTTGGATCGGCGCCAAGTTCGACGGCAGTAGCCTTGTCCAAAGGATCGAGGCTTATGCCCATCCACCCGTACTCGACCTTTCCCTTCTTGATGAAGTCGTTGATCGCCTTCTTGATGTTGTTGATCGGTATGGCGAAGCCGAGGCCTATGTTGCCGCCGGTCTGGGAAGCGATCCAGGTGTTCATGCCGATGACCTCACCGCGGATATTGACGAGGGCGCCACCCGAGTTGCCTTTATTGATCGCGGCGTCGGTCTGAATGAAGTCGTTGATGTTGCCGTCCGGGCCGCCGGAGCGATTGACCGCGCTCACAATGCCCTTCGTCATCGAAGCCACGAGGCCGAGTGGGCTGCCGATCGCTATTGCCCAATCGCCCACGCGCACCTTAGATGAATCGCCGAGGGTCGCGACCGCGAAGTTCTGCGAGTCGGACTCGAACTTGACGAGGGCTATGTCCTTGCGCTCGTCCTTGCCGACCAAGGTCGCCTTGTATTCCTTCTCGTCGTTCGTGACGACGGTGATCTCGCTCGCCGAGCCCGCTACGTGATTGTTCGTGAGTACGTAGACGGTCTTCCCGTCCTGCCGCACGATAATACCCGACCCGAGTCCCTTCTCCGTGTAGGGCTGGGCCTGCTGGTCTGACCCGTCGTCCGGACTATTGAAGAAGAAGCGCCAGGGCAGCTGGTCCTGAGGCGACTGTTTCTGGCCCTGAACATTCTGAACTATGTTGATCTCGACGACCGATGGCTCTACTTTGTCCGCCACGTAGCGGAAGGCGTTCTGCACTGCCTCGGCCTGATCGAGGTCGGCCTTGATGTCGGCCGGGACCGAAGCGGCGGGCGTCTCGGCGCGCACTACCGACTGAGGAAGGCTGGCGCGACCGGCGGCGCGGGAGACACCGAAGTACGTGATGCCGGCGCCAAGAAGGACGCCGACGAGAACGAGATTCAGGATAAAGAAATTGCGCGAGTAGAGTTTCTTCAGGAATGACATAATCTGCTCCTTGCTATCGCGATCGCATGACACAAATATAATAAAACTCCGCCGCGCGAGGTTACATTCACGAGGGCATCTTCCAGGAGGTCAGGACCTCGGGCGTCCCGTCGGGCATGATAGCGAGCGTGTGCTCGTAGTGGGCGGAGATCTTCTTGTCGAGAGTGACGACAGTCCAGTCGTCGTCGAGGACCTTCACGTCGCCCTTGCCCAGGTTGATCATTGGCTCGATCGCGAGAACCATGCCCGGTACGAGCCTGGGATTGGGGCCCGGGCTGACATAGTTGGGGATCTGCGGGTCCTCGTGCGCCTCGAGGCCCACGCCGTGGCCGCAGTATTGTCGCACGACGCCGTATCCGTTCGCGGTCGCGAGGGCAAAGACAGCCCGCGAGATGTCGTGGATGCGCGCTCCGCTCTTGATGGCCTCGATGCCCTTTACGAGGCATTCCCTGGTGACCCGCATGAGCTTATCGGCCTCTTCGGAAACCTTGCCGACGGGCAGAGTTATGGCCGAGTCGGAGAAGTAGCCGCCCAGATCTATGCCGCAATCGAGGCCGACGATGTCGCCCTCGACGAGGCGGCGCTTGCCTGGAATGCCGTGGATCACTTCTTCGTTCACCGACACGCAGAGGCTTCCCGGGTAGCCGTCGTAATTGAGGAACCAGGGCCGACCACCGCGAGCTTCAGTAAAGGCGCGCGTCTCTGTGTCGATCTCGCCAGTCGTGACTCCACTCTTCACCATCGGGGTTATGTGCGCGATGAGCTCCGAGAGCATCGTGCAGGACTTCCTGATTCCATCGAGCTGTTCAGCGTTCTTGAGTCGTATCAATTCAAATGCCTCCACATTCCTAGTTGCCTTGGCCCTTGCGCTCCGACTGCCTGGCGAGCATGGCCGCCTCGGCGTCATCAGGCCAAGCCGCGAGGGCGGCTTGGTAGGCGCGGGAAGCGCCCTCCCCGTCCCCGGACGAGCCGAGAGAGGAGCCGAGCGCCTTGTAGGCCTCGCAGCGCTCTTCGCCGTTCGCCGCGACGGCCGCCTTTGAATAGGCGTCGGCCGACGCGGTCATATCGCCTAACGCACCATAAAGGCTGCCGAGGGCGAACAGGCCTTCCGCGCCCGGCGCGCCTGCTGCCTTTATCACGTCCAGTGCCTTCGGAAGTTCTCCCCTCGCCGCGAGAATCTCGGCGTCGTAATACCATCCGTACTCGAGCTTGAGGCCGCGCCGCTTTGCGCCCTCCCTGAGCACCGCGACTTCCCCATACATGCCCCTGCGGGACAGGGTCCGCAATGCCGCCCCCATGACCTCTGGATCGAGCGGACGCTGGGCCGCGAGAGCCTCGTATTGGGAGGCGAGCCTCCCTTCGGGCATGGAAGAAGAGCGAAGAGCGAGCTCCAGGATCGCAAGCTTTCCCGGAAGCGCCCCGTTCGAGGAACCGGTGGTGGATTGCTTCAATATCGCGAGCGCCTCGCTCTCGCGCCCTTCGCGCATCAAGAAGCCAACATAGGCCCCGAGCGCTCCGTCGCGTTCAACCGATGAGGGGGCAGAAAAGAAGGCCGACCTGAGCCGCGCCCAGTAACTTTGCCCGACTTCTCCCTCCGAGACCAGGGCGAGCTTCTCGTAAGTTTTCCAGCTGCGGCGGGGTGCGAGGGCCACCGAACGCTCCCAGCGGCGCTTCGCGAGGTCCCTGCTAGACGAGAGCCAGGCCGCGTCGCCCATGAGGGCGAGGTCGCGCGAATTTGAATCGATATCCGATGAGCTTGCGAGCTCGTCGTAAAGTCCGCAATCCCAGAGAAGCTCGGCCTGCGGTCGCACGCCCTTCGCCACGGCCTTTCGCAGCCAAGCCGCGGCCGCGCTCTTGTCGCGCGAAGCGAGCGCTATCGCCGCGGCACCGAGCAAGGCCTTCGGCTCGCCTGAGACTTCGGCGAGGCGCGCGTAATCCTCGCTCTTCGCGGAGAGCACCGATCCGGAAGCGGCGGATCCGCCAGAATGAGCGGCTATGAACGACTCGGCCCAGAGCGCTGGCCGGGCCTGGGCCGACATCGCCTGGCCGAAGAGGACAAGGGCCTTCGCGCTCTCGCCGTTGCGCAGGTAAGCTTGGGCGGCGACGGCGGCCACCGGATCAGAGCGGGGCCTCGCAGATACTGCGCGATCCGCGACCGCTATCCATCGGCCTTTGTCTCCGACGGCGGAGGCTTGCCGCGCCCGCTTCATCAGGCTGAGCCACTGCGCGTCCGTTCGGGCGATCGAAAGGGCCCGCGCAAAAGAAGAGTCTAGCTTCTTTTTCTCGGCCTCGCTCAGGGTCGCGGCGGCCCGCGAGGCGATTGATTTATCTATGTCGGAGAGGGAAGAGGAGAAGGTCTTCGCCCTCCATGCATCTATTGCCCCGCCGCAGGAGGAGAAGATAACGCAGAAGAGGAGGAGAGCGAGGACGCAGGCGATCGTCGCCGATAAAGAGCTCCCGCGCTCATCAGCACGAGAGAGACGGCCCACCGCGAAGGGGCCGTCAGGCTTTGGCGCTCTCTGCCTTCCAGATACCATCGAGCACTCCGTTTATGAAACGGTAGGAGTCGTCCGAGCCGTACTCCTTTGCGATCTCGATGGCCTCGTCGATCGTTATCTGGGCCGGTATGTCCCTCTGAAAAAGGAGGGAATAGGCCCCGATTCGGAGCACAGCGAGGTCGACGCGCTTCAGACGCTCGAAGGACCAGTTCTGCAGATGGGCCGTGATGGCCGCGTCGACCGCCACGATATTCTCGAGGGTCCCGCCTATGAGCAGGCGCGCGAAAGTCGCGACCTCTTCATCCAAGGAGGCGCGCTTCTCTTCGTCAAGCCAATCGAAATCGAGGAGGCGCTCCGTGGCGCCCCCCGACGAGTCCCATGCGTAGACTGCCTGAAAGGCCAGGATGCGCGCTTTCCTCCTCGATGCCACGACGTTCCCTACTGGAGGATGATGGAGTAGCCCGAAGACTTCAGGGCCTTGACGGCGTCCACCTCGGCGGGGTCGAGGACTTCGGAGAGCGCCGCGAGGTTGACGGTTATGGAGGCTTCCTTGCGGAGTTTCGCGTTGATGGCGTCCCTTGTGGACTTCTGTAGAGCCGAGTATTTGTTGTTCTGTAGCTCATTCGCGACGAGCTGCAGAACTGTGGCCATCGGATTGATCTGAGAAGCCCGAGTGGTCGTGAGCCCCTCGATCGTATCGTCCAGGGCGAGCTGTTTCTCGGGCAAATAGAGGTTCACGCGGACGATGCTGCAGCCGGTATCGTCCTGGATGAGGTCGCTGACCTCGCCTTCCTTGAGCTTGAATACCGTGTCGTAGAGCCCTGGATACTGCTTTTGGGACTCTGCAGTCTTCGCGATATAGATGCCGATCATGGTCTGATAGCCGGCGGTCTTGGGGTCCAGCGCGCCCTTGGCGAGATAGTCGTCGAAGAGGCTGGGATCCACCTTGAGCTTGCTGGCTATGGCGCGCATCGTGTCGGTGGCCTTCTGCTTGTCCGCGTCGCTCATCCCTTGGGTCCTCGCGAGGAGCATGGTAAAGCGGTACGAGGTGGGCCGGCGCAGGTTGAACTTCATATCGTCGTATGCTTTAAGGATATCAGCCACCGTGGGCTGGCTTATCGCCTTCACCTCGTCCGTTTTCTTTGCCTTGAGATAATTGGAGAAGAGGAGCTCCTGTCTGACGTAGGTTCTGGTATCGTAGAAAACGCCATTTCGCCGGAGGCTCGTTTCGAGCATCGCGTCCGTGGCGCCAGGGCCGAGGCTCGCCTTGTACTGGGTTATTTGATTGTTGATGTCGCTATCGGAGACCTTGATGCCTTCGCGATCGCAATATTGCCGGAAGAGCATCATATCGATCTGATCGAGGAAGATGCTAAGCTTGTCCTTCGAGGAGAGCTTGACCCTCTGCGACGAGACGGCGTTGACGCCCGATTCGAGCCTGTCTATATCCGACTTAAAGGAGTCGAGATAGTAAATCTCATTGGCCGTGAAATTGACCTGCACAACCGGCTTCCGGGTCGGAAGCGGCGTAGAGCCATCGGCAACGAGGCCCGAGGCCGCAACGAACGCGAAGAGCGATGCGGCGAGGCAGAGCCTCGTCAAGAAGCGAATGCTCATGTTTGTATCCTTCACTATGATATGTTAACAACTACAGCCCATGAAAGTATACGAAAAAAGACATTTGAGCAACTATGCTTGTATGCCCGCCCTACGCCTTAGGGCGGAGAGCCCGGCGAGGCGCGGCTCGAGCTCGCCCGCGAGACGCAGCGAGTCCCAGGCCTCGCGCGTATCTCCTAAGCGGAGCTGGACCTCGGCCTTTTTGCGAAGCAGCTGCGCGACATCACGCTTAGGCAGGCCGATCGAAGCGGCTTCCTCGAGCCGGTCGACGTAATCCTCGTCGTCCACTTCCTTCTGGAGCTTCAGGAGGACGAGGCTGCGGAAACGGAGGATGACCACGTCGAAGAAATAACGGAAGCAGGGCTTCTCGAGCTCCATAACGATGAGCCGACGATAGATGAGATAGGCTTTGAGCCACTTCTCCCTCTTCTCGTACTCCTCGGCTATGCAGAACTCGATATCCATGGCCTCGTCTCGTGCGAGATAGCGTTCGAGCCTGAAGTCCACGCCCATGGACTTGCCCCGCTCGTAGATCTCGATCGCCTCGTCTTCGAGTCCGTGAAGCAGGTCGAAGACGACGAGCTTGGCCTGACTCTCGGGGTCGTTCGACCTCGCCTTGAGGAAGCGATGATAGTCGAAACCGCCCTCCTCAGCCCTTTTGCGGCGGAGGCTGCGATCGTAGGCCCTGCGCTTCTCGGGATCGGAGAGGACACGGTATGCTTCGAGGAGGAGGCGCATGGCCGCGTCCGCCGCGCGGGAGCTCGCGCCCTTGCTCGCATCGCTCGCCCTCAGGTCGGGGTGCTGCTTTTTCGCTTGGCGCCTGAAGGCGCTCTTGACCTCTCGAGTCGCCGCCTCGGGCTGTATTCCGAGGACTTCGTAGTAGTTCTCCACGCCCTTAGCGACGCTCGATGGGAGCTTCCCGAGCGGCCTCGGCGGCATCAGCCTCCTTGGAGACGACTTCCGCGTAATTCACGAGCATGCCCTCGGCCTCCATGGCCTTCATGAGCCGAGTCAAGGCTTTCTCGGGCCTGAGGCCGCTCTTGCGCAAGAAGGCCATGCTCCGCTTGCCCGCGAGCATTCCCGCCTGGGCGAGGGTCCGAGCGACGCCCTCAGGGATCTTGCCAAAGGCGCTGGCGCTTTCAGTTCCGATGATGACGTAATCGTAGCCGGTGAGGCTCGGCATTTCATCGGGCCTCGCCAGCGAGACATCGACAAAATGCCCCTCGGCCTCGATAGCCCGGGCCATGGCCTTAGCGACGATGGCTAAGGCATCGGGGGCCTTCGCCGGGACGTAGATGAGGGCAACGCGCATTGATCCTCCGATTCACAAGGCTTTATACGCCTTCTCCGCATCCTGACTCTTGACGATAAGGACGGAGCAGGGGGCGAAATTCGCGATCTCGCGACTTGCCTCGACCAGTATATCTCGAAAATCGCCGTTGTGCTCCCACCCCCCGATGAGGATGCAGTCGGCCCCCGTTTCTTCTGCAACACGCAGAACTTCGCCCACGATCGATCCTTTCACGAGGCGCGTCTCGATCTCGACGCCTTTCGCCTTGCCGAGCTCGCGAGCGAAGGCAAGATGGCGGCGGCCTGTCTCCTCCAGGCTCTTCTCGTACTCCTCGCTTTCCTCGTCGACGAAAATCTTGCTCGCCGCGAGCTGCCGGATCGCGGCAGTGTCCACCGCGTAGACAGCCAAGACCTCCGTCCCGAATGTCTTGGCGAGGGCTACCGCGTATTTAACAGGAGTGGTAGAGGAATAGAGCCCCTCCGCGAGCACGACTACCTTGGACAAAAGCCCCTTCATCGGCTCGCCTCCTTCTCTTTCCTCGCCTTCAGCAGCTTGGAGGAGAATACCGCCTCTCGCTCGCGCTCCTCGAGCGAAGACTCGATGAAGGCCTTGACAGCCTTGGACTCGGGAATGACCATTTTTTCGAGCGCATTGACCCGCCGCTGCGTTTTGCGCACTTCCTTCGCGAGACGCCAGACGATGGCCCGCAGGCCGGCCATCGCGGCGATGGTCTCGAGAAGGGCCGAGAACTCGGCCGCGGTCTGGTCCGCGTCGGCGAAGGAGTTAATGAAGGAGGACTGGAGCATGCGCTCCGGCGCGACCGCCTCGAGGGAGGGCATCGACAGGCCCGAGACTTGAACCCTGTGTTCGCGTGCCGCGAAGTCGGCCTTCACGCCCGAGGCGAGCTCGCGGGCGTTTTCCCTGCCCGCCTCGAGGAGCATGCGCCGGAGCACGGGATAGGCCGTTCCGGCACGCCTATGCAGCTCGCGCTCGAGGACTCGTATCTCGTCGATGCGCTTCATGAGCTCGAGCATGAGTATCTCGCGCTTGCGCTCGAGCAGGTCGTAGCCCTCCTCAGCGAGGGCGAGAGTCTCCTTCTCGCGGAGGAGGTTCGACTTAGTCGGAGCGACGTTCCTGCTCGGCACCGCCGGCCTCCTTAGGCAAGTACTTCTCGATCATCTGCCGCGATACGCGCAAAAGCTCTTCTTGGGGCAGGAGCGACAGGAGCTTCCAGCCTATGTCCAAGGTCTCTCCTATGCTGCGATCCTCGTCCTCGGCCTGCGAGACGAACTCCGATTCGAATTTCTCGCCAAAACGCAAGTAGCGTTTGTCCAGGGGCGCGAGCTCCTCCTCGCCTATGATGGCCGCAAGCCCGCGCACGCTCTTCGTGCGGGCGTAGGCGGCGAAGAGCTGGCTCGAGAGCTCCTTGTGGTCGTCGCGGGTCATGCCCGGTCCTATGCCGTCCTTCATGAGGCGCGAGAGCGAGGGTAGTACCGAGATGGCCGGATAGGCTCCGCGCTGGAAGAGCTCCCGCTCGAGGACTATCTGTCCCTCCGTTATGTATCCCGTCAGGTCGGGTATGGGGTTCGAGATGTCGTCGTTCGGCATCGAGAGGATGGGGATCTGCGTGATCGATCCCGAGGAGCCCTCGATCTTGCCCGCCCGCTCGTAGAGCGAGGCGAGGTCTGAATAGAGGTAGCCGGGATAGCCCTTGCGCGAAGGCACCTCGCCTCGCGAGGCCGAGACCTCGCGCAGGGCCTCGCAGTAGTTCGTCATGTCGGTGAGCACCACGAGGACGTGCATGTTCATCGAGTAGGCGAGGTACTCGGCCGCGGTGAGCGCGCAACGCGGAGTGATGAGCCGCTCGATCGAGGGGCTGTCCGCGAGGGAGAGGAACATGACGACGCGCGAGAGCACGCCCGATTTCTCGAAAGAGTCTATGAAGAAGCGGGCGACGTCGTACTTGATCCCCATGCCCGCGAAGACGATGGCGAAGGGTTCGTTAGACGAGAGAATACGCGCCTGGCGGACGATCTGGGCGGCGAGCCTGTTGTGCGGCAGGCCGTTGCCCGAGAAGATCGGCAGCTTCTGCCCGCGTATCAGGGTGTTCATGCCGTCGATGGCGGAAACGCCCGTCTGGATGAAGTCGCGGGGATAGACGCGCGCGGCCGGATTGATCGGGTCGCCGTTCACGTCCCGCCTGTCCGAGGAGAGTATCTCGGGATAGCCGTCAGAGGGGCGCCCGAGGCCGTCGAACACTCGTCCCAAGAGATCGCTCCCGACGCGCAGCTCGAGGGGCCTGCCCATGAGCTCGACGCGCGTGTCGTCGATCGACAGGCCCTGGTTCGAAGCGAAGAGCTGAACTGCTATCGCCTCCGTCGACGAATCGACCACCTTGCCCATGCGCTGCTTTCCATCGCGGCCGTATACCGCAACGAGCTCACCGTAGCCCGCAGTCTCCTTGCGGCTCGCTATGACTATCGGGCCCTCGGCGTGGGAGAGCCCCCTATGCTCGAGTCCCTTCATCTGGCTTCCTCCCGCAGATAGCGCGCTCCGAGCTCGGCGAAGGCTGCCTCGAGCTCGCGGATCGCCGCCCGTATCTCCTCTAGTTTGTCGTTAGGCACCTCGCTCTTGAGGCGCGTTATGCGCTCTCGGGCGGGCATCGCGATGATGTCGGCCAGGGGAACGCCTTTCTTGATCGCCGTTTCCGCGGCTGCATGGAAGCCCAGAATCGCCTCGAGGATAATGAGCTCTTTCTCGGGGACGCAGTATTTGTCCACATCGTCGAAGGAGCTTTGTTGCAGGAAGCCGTTCTTCATCATCTCGGCGGTGACGAGGACGAGGCGCTGATCGTCGGGCAGCGCGTCGGGACCTATGAGCCTCACTATCTGCTCTAGCCGCTGCTCGCGCTTCATGAGGTCGAGCGCCTGGGCGCGCTCGTCCTTCCACTTCGGGTCCTGGCTGTCCCACCACTCGCGTAGCTCCTCGGCGTATTCCGAGTAGGAGTCGATCCAAGAGATCGCGGGATAGTGCCTCGCGTTGGCGAGGTCGCGGTCGAGTGCCCAGAAGCAGCGGATGAAGCGCTTCGTGTGCTGGGTCACCGGTTCGGAAAAGTCGCCGCCCGGAGGCGAGACCGCACCGATGATTGAGATCGAGCCCGGCTCCCCGGCAAGGGTCTCGAAGCGGCCGCCGCGTTCGTAGAACTCCGCGAGGCGCGTCGGCAGGTACGCGGGGAAGCCCTCCTCCGCCGGCATCTCCTCGAGCCGTCCAGAAAGCTCGCGCAGGGCCTCGGCCCAACGCGAAGTCGAGTCGGCCATGACGGCCACGTCGTAGCCCATGTCGCGGTAGTACTCGGCCAAGGTGATGCCTGTGTAGATCGAGACCTCGCGAGCGGCGACGGGCATGTTCGAGGTATTGGCTATGAGGATCGTGCGCTCCATGATCGAGCGCCCGGAGCGCGGGTCGACAAGCTTGGGGAACTCCGTGAGCACATCGGTCATTTCGTTGCCCCTCTCGCCGCAGCCTATGTAGACGATGATGTCCGCGTCGCAGAACTTGGCGATCGCGTGCTGGGTCATGGTCTTGCCGGTGCCGAAGCCGCCGGGTATGGCCGCGCAACCACCTTTTGACAGGGGGAAGAGGATGTCGATGACCCTAAGGCCGGTCATCAGGGGCTCGCTCGGCGGCAGGCGCTTATTCGAGGGGCGGGGAGTCCGCACCGGCCACTCGTGGGCCAGCTTGAGCTTTTCTCCGCCCTCGGTCAGGGCGATGGTGTCGCTTATTGTGTACTCGCCCTCGGGGGCGATCTTGGACGCCTTGCTCACACGAGTCCCGGGCGGCGCAAAAACGCGGTGGAGGACGAGCTCGGTCTCCTTTACGGTTCCGAGGAGGACTCCCGGACCGATTGTGTCTCCGGCCTTGACGGCGGGAACGAACGGCCACTTGCGCTCGAGAGAGAGGCTCTCCCCGCGCATGCCGGCTTTTATAAAGGAGCCCGAGCTCTCCTTGAGGCGCTCGAGGGGACGCTGTATGCCGTCGTAAATGGTCCCGATGAGGCCTGGGCCGAGGGTTACTGAGAGAGGCCGGCCCATCGAGATCACGCTCTCGCCGGGCGCCATGCCGGTGTTTTCCTCGTAGACCTGGATGGTCGCACCGTGGCTGTCTGTGCGGATGATCTCGCCGGCGAGACGGGCGTCGCCGACCTCGACTACGTCGTACAGACCCGCATATCCCAGCCCTTCGGCCAGGACGACGGGCCCCGAAACGCGCGTTATGCGACCTTGTATGGCAGCGCTCATAGTTCGAGCGCTCCCGGGCAGAGGGCATGGGCGAGCTCGCCGCGCTTCTCGTCGAGGAGATCGGACTCGACCAAGTCCATGGTGGCCTTAAGGACGACGCTTCCGTCAACCGATGCGGCCACGAGTCCCGGAGCGGGGAGTCCAGAGTCCTCGACGAAAAGAAGCGAAGAAGCCGACGCGAGGGCACGCGAGGCTATCGATCGTGCCTGGGCCTCGGGAAGTCCCTTGCGGCGGAGCTCGATATCCTTACCCGCGAAGAAAGAGGCGCCCTTCGCGAGCATGGCCTCCGAGAGCGAAGCGACCGTCTCCTCGGGGAGACTATCGATATAGCCTCGCGCCGCCTCTCGTAAGGCGCCTTCGACGAAGACTGTCCGCATGCGCGTGCGCTCGAGGGGAAAGCGCGCCATGGTCTCCATTCGGTAGCGCGCGGCCTTGGCCTCGTTCTCGCGGACTATCTCGGCCACCACTTCGGCGGCCTTAGCTTCGATATCGGCCACGTCCCGCGCGGCCTCCTCATCGGCCTCCTCGAGCACGCGCGAGGCCTTCTTCCTCGCGTCGTCCAGGATCTCGCCTTGGATCGCTTCCGAGCTGACTATCTCTTCCATTGCCGCTCCCTTAGATGCCTACACCTACGGCCTCGCGAACCAAGTCGATGAGACCCTTGCGGCCCGGCCTCGACTGCCCCTGCGAGGGGATCTCGACTAAAAGGGGGAATCCCCCTCCAAGCTGCCAGTCCAAGGCCTCCTCCTCGAGCATGTCCGCGACATCCTCAGTGAGGATGAGGACTTTCGCGCCTATACCCTTGTAGGGCCTGCCTGAAGGATCGGCGCCCGTCCCGGTCGCGCAGCGGAAGGCGTCGAGCGCCTCCTCGCGACCGGACACGGCCCTTCCGTCCACGCCTACCATCTTGAAAGCGAGGACGATCTCCTCCTCGGCGACGACGAAGAAGTCCGCCATGCCTGGCTCTACAACATCAAAATGAGCAGGGCCACGAGGAAGCCCCAGAGGCAAATTCCCTCCGCGAGGCCCAGGTAGGGAAGCGCCTTGCCCGAGAGGCTCGCGTCCTCTGCAATGGCGCCCATCGCGGCGGCGCCGAGCTTGCCCACGGCGAGCCCTCCGCCTATGCAGGCGAATCCGACCGCGAAGGCCGCGCTAATGTACTTCCAAGCGGCGGTCGACATGCCTGCCTGGGCGGTAGATTGCGCCGCACCTTGCGCCGCCTGTTGGGCGATGAGCGCTGATGCCAGCACGGTTACGAAAAAGAAGGCAGATACGATGCGCTTGAGATTAATCATGGTTGCTCCTTGCGAAACTGGAACTTAAAGGGGACGAAGCTCTCCCCCGTCTCCGTCAGGAACTTGGAAAGGAACTCGTAGTACTGAAGCCTGACAACCTGGATAGCGACGATGAGGCCCTCGAGGAAGAGGATGATCGCGTTGCCGAAGAGGACGACGAGCAGCTGCCAGAGGATGCCCGCCACCGGGGACTGCCTCACCATGTCGCCCATCGTGAAGACGATGAACGAAAGCACCACGTGCGAGAGGGCGAAAGCCCCGACGCGGAGGAAGCTCAAAGTATTCGAGAGAAAATAGGAGACGGACTCAAGGACGGCGACGAAGCCCTTCACCCCCGCGGCGAAAGCCCCGTCCTCGTTTACGTGTCTGCGCCCTTCGACTACATCGGCCAACGCGTCCTCGAATATCAGGCCGAGGAGCGGAAGGCCGAGGCCCAGGGCGTCGAACCAGGCCGGCTTCGAACCGAGGACCGCGCGCGCGCCGATGCCGATGGCCCACCAGAAGAAAAGCGCGCCCGAGAGCCCCGTCTTTGAGAAGAGGGCCTCTCCGATCTTCCTCGCGCGGATGCGATCGATGATATTGATGACCAATCCTGTCGAATTCGCGACGATGCCGAGGGCCAGGGTGAAGCCGAAGAAGACGAGGATCTTGTTCGACCCGCCCTCGGGCATAAGGGAAAGGAAGCGGTCCATCGGATGACCGAAGAGGGCTCCGCTGATGCTGCGAGTCAAGGGCACGAGGAGGTTTTCGAAAGTGAAGCAAGAGCCCGTGAGAAGGCCCATGAGCATCGATCCTAGGCCGCAGGCGACTCCTATCGGGGCGAAGATCTTCCATTTGGCGAGGCTCTGCCAGATGCCGAAGTAGATCGCGAGGGAGCCGGCCAATATGAGGAAGCCCTGGCCGAGGTCGCCGAACATGATCGTGAAGAAGAGGATGAAGAAAACCGTGACGAAGGGCGTCGGATCGACGCTGCCGTATTGCGGAGTGCCGAACGAGAGGACCATCCGTTCGAAACTCGCGATCAGAGCGCGGCTCTGCAGGAGGACGGGCACCTCTTCCCCGCCCTCGCGCACGCTATCGAGCTCGGAAGGAGCGTAGGCGCGCAGGGCGACGCGGCCCTCGGTCCTGGCGGCAATGGCCTTGGCGATGCGGTCGACATCGCGCGCGGGCGCCCAGCCCTGCAGCTTGTAGGCTTGGGCGGAAGACTCGAGGGAGAGCTTGGCCTCCTCGACCGAAGCGGCAACCGCGTACGATGAGGCGAGGGAAAGCCAGGGGCCGGAGAGCTCCTTGCGCAGGTCGGCCCTCTCGCCCTCGATGAAGGCCCTCTCCTCCTCGAGCTCGGCCAATGTCCTCTGGAGGGCCGCAGGGAGCTCGGGCGGTACGCCCTTGAAATCGGGCGAAAACTGCCTAGGCATAAAGCCCGCCCTCGTGAGCTCCGTATCGAGGGCGAATCGTCCTTTGCGAGAAGATACCGCGACGAGGTCGCCCTTCTTGCCCACCGCGAGGGCTATAGCCCGATCGCCGAGGGCCTTGCGCAGGGCCGGCAGCTCCTCGGGATCGACGCGGCCGATGCGCAGGGTGAGGAAGGAAAGCTGATCGAGCTCGCGATACGGCAGATCGAGTCCGGCGAAGACCTGGGCCTCCTCGAGGGCCTCGCGCGCCTTGGCCGCTCGCTCGGCGTTGACCTTAGAGGCCTCGTCGATAGCGATCGCTCTCGCGCGCATCGATTCGAGCTCGGCCTCCTCCCCCGCTCCAGGCAGCCTCGCTCCTTCGGGGACACAGTCGGGGTAGCGCAGGTCGAGGGAGAGCCGCAAAGCCTCGAGCTTATCGAGAGCACGGCCGTAATCGGCGCTTGCGGCGACCTCTGTCTCCGCAGGAGGGGAGACTGCCTTCGGCGGGGCGATTTGAAAGCAACCAGCGTGCCCGAGGCATTCAAGTACCGCGTTCATGTCCCGTTTGAGGGCGACAAGTTCGAGCTTGCGCATGACTACCGTACTCACGCCGCGCCTCCCGTAGTGTCAAGCGCGAAGGCGCCTATCTCCGCAGCGGGGGCTTCGAGCTTGATGCCTTCAATGATGCCGTGTATGGCTCGGGTCTCGAGCTCTTTGATACGGTAATATGAATAAAGAGGGACATAGGTCTCGCACTCGAGATGTAGGCGATGGTAGAGGCAACGATACTGATAACGACGCGCGGCCGACTCGAGGCTTCGGACGTCGAAGGCCTCGCCCTCGGAAGGCCTCGCGTCGGAGACGAGGCGCTCCCACTTCCAGGAGGACCAATCCGAGCGCGATTCGAGCCTGCGGCCGACTGCGTCGAGTGCGGAACTCTTGACGTCGACTCCGGGCACATCGATGAGAAGGCCTTCGATCTCGTCCTTCTGGAAAGCATAGTAGCGCTTGAGACGCAGTGCCCACACGATGTTCTGAAGCTCCGCGTCGAGTTGCAGGAGATCGCGCAAGCTGCCTATATAGCGGGGAGAGACCGAGGCGAGGGAGAGCCACAGCTCGAGATAGTATTGCTTGTCGAGCTTATTCTTGATCTCGGGCAGCTCCGTTAGGCTTGCCACCCCCTTCGCGCCAGCTTCTTTGGCGGCACCGACGATCCATTGGTAGCGGCCGTTGCCGAGCATTTTCTCGAGATCAGGATAGGCGGTTACATCGATGGCTTTCCCCAGCCCATCGGACTCAGGTGCGGAGACCGAGCGCTCGACCAGCGCGGACAAGAGGCGCTTGACGTACGAGTACTCGCCGTCGCGCATCAGACAAGCGAAGAAGGGATCTTCGTCTACACTGTTTCCGGCAATGGAGCGGAGCGCACTTTCGGCTCGCCGCCGTAGTTTCTTCTCGGCTTGATCGGCGAGCTGGGCTTCGGGCAGGACGGGGGGGGGCTCACCGAAAACGATGCGCCAAGCCTCGCCTACGCGAGGGCTCGTCGAAAGGGAAGCGGCCCGGTCTCCCAAGAAGCTTCGAGCGAGCGAGCCGCAGACTCGTGCGTAGACATACGCGAGCTCGAAACCGTGCGACATTTATGGCTTCCTCTCAATGTCGCGAGGCATTCACAACCTCTTCTCCAAAACCGCGTCACACGCGGCCGAGAAGGCGCCCCTATCGAGATGGGATGATTCCAGCTTCCTGCGATAGTCGGCGATGGCCTCTTCGTATTCCCTACGCGCGGCCTCGTCGGACTCTTCCCTGGCCGCGAGGGCCTTTGCGAGGGCCGTATCATAAGCCTCTGCATAGTACTTCTGCGCACGGGTCTTCGCCGCGTCGAGGCGTCTTCCCGCCTCGGCCCTCGCCTCTGATACCATCGTCTCGGCCTCGTGCTCGACGTCGAAGAGTTTCTCCAAGAGATCCTTCGAAGGCATACCACGCTCCCGATTCGGCGCTCCCGCCGACGTGCTCCCGGCTATGGGAAAGGGTCAACGGCCCGGGTTGAAGTCAATAAGCCTTGTCTCGTAGTTCCTTATTATCGCGCTGGCCCTGTCGGGGGAATCGGCGCGCAAGAGGTCAGTGTAGAACTCGGGGTCGTCGAGGAGCACGGCGAGGCGCTTCAGGGCCGCGAGATGAAGACCGGAATCCTTTGGGGATGATATGAGCATAAAAACGAGGTAGACGGGCTCGCCATCGAGCGAAGCGTAATCGATGCCCTGGCTTGAGATGCCGAGTGCACCGCGAATACCCGTTATTCCCTCGGCCTTGCCATGAGGAAGAGCTATGCCGCGCTTGATGCCCGTGGACATCTTCTCTTCGCGGTCCTTGACCGCGGCGAGCACTGCAGAACGGGGGAAGGATCTTCCCCCTTCCTTGGCCAGAACGTCGACGAGCTCCTCGAAGAGCTCGTCCTTGTCTCCGCTCTCCAAGCCTATTTTTACGCTTGCGGGAGTGAAAACATCCTGAAGAAGCATCAAAGCCTCCTCGGTTCTAGTAACCGGAGCTTCGGCCGACCGAAGCCCCTCTCCACCTCTGAAAGCCCCGTCTATTTTCCCGACGGAGCGGGAACCGGCTGAGCCGGAGATTGCACAGAACTGTTGGCGCCTTGAAGCGGCTGGGAAGAAGAGTTGGACTGCTTCCACCACTCGGACGAAGAGGTGGTCGAACTGCCCTGGACAGCCTGTGCCGCCTTCTCTACGTTGCCCACGGAGGACTTATTGAGAAGGGCGAGGGAAAAGGCGCAGACGAAAAATAGAGCACCGAGCACGTAGGTGAAGCGTATGACGACGTTAGTCGATCGAGAGCCGAAGGCGCTTCCCGAACCGCCGGCGAAGACGCCGCCTAGAGAGTCGGAGTCCGAATCCTGAATGGCGACCATGAAAATGAGGAGAATGCACGTTATCACGAAAATCACGAGCAAGATAATGCTGAGTATGCCCATAAAGTAGACTCCACTTCGACACATCGCTGAAAGACTTCGCACTATCCCATGTACGGACAGCGCGGAATTCCATATATTCCTATCCTACCCGCAAAATTCATCATTGCGCAAGTCCCGAAACGCGGCCGGGGCAGACTATTCATTCTTGTCTGCCCGAGTGAAAATTAACGGAATTTGGCTATAGGAACGAAAGTCTCGGGTTTGAGGGCCGCGCCGCCCACGAGGGCGCCGTCGATATTCGGCTTGGCCATGAGGGTTGCGGCATTGTCCGGCTTCACCGAGCCGCCGTACTGGATGCACATAGCCTTGGAGGCGTCCGCGCCGTAGAGGCCCGCGAGGACTGTGCGGATGTAGGCGTGAGCGGAATCGGCGTCCTCGGGCGAGGCTGTCTTGCCCGTGCCGATAGCCCAAACAGGCTCGTAAGCGACGACGATGTTTTTGAGGCTGACGGCGTCTACGCCCTTAAATCCATCCGTAATTTGAGTGGAAAGGACCGTCTCAAGCTTGCCGCCATCCCTCTCCGCGAGAGTCTCGCCCACGCAGAGGATGACCTCGAAACCGTGCTTGAGAGCGAGATGGACCTTCTTGTTGATGAGCGCGTCGTCTTCCTTATATATAGCGCGACGCTCGGAATGGCCAAGGATAACTGTCTGGACGCCGATCTCCTTGAGCATGAGAGGAGAAACCTCGCCGGTGAAAGCGCCGGACTCTTCCTGAGCCATATTCTGGGCGCCGAGGCGGATGTTGGTCCCCTTAACTACTTTGGCTACCGCGTCGAGGGCGACATAGGCGGGGGCGATAAGTACTTTTTCCTTGCAGTCCTTGAGGTCCTTGACGAGGGCCTGAGCCAGGGCGACAGCCTCGGAGGGCGTCTTGTTCATCTTCCAATTACCGGCGATATAGTAGGAACGCATGGCTTCTCCTCGTTCGGGCTCTCAGGATCGTCCTTAACAGGTCCCGCGCCCGAATATGTGTTGTATCGATACTATCCTAGCGAACCGTTGCCGCTCGAGTAAAGGGGCGCCGTCCGAAAAAGACAGGGCTATTTGAGCCTTACGATAGTCTTTCCATAGCCCCCCTCTTCGGGACGGGCGAAGTAGTAGTCGGCGACTGCAGGATTGTTGCGCAAATAGTCGTGGATGCCTTTCCCGAGCACGCCCTCGCCGGTACCATGAATGATCTGAAAAAGGGCAAGGCCCTGGAGCGCGGCCGCGTCCACTTGCTTCTCCACCGCGTCGAGCGCCTCGAGGAGTCTGTAGCCGCGGAGGTCGAGCTCGAAGGCCGCCTTTACGCGGCCGCTCTCGCCGCGAGGGGCGAGTTCCACCTGCACGCTTGTCTTCGTCGCGGGGGACTGGGCGACCGGCACGAGGTCGGCCTCGGGAAGCGTTAGTCGCACCGACTCGGTCTCGACGACCCAATAGCCCTTCTTGGCCTTGCGTATGACGAGACCGCGCTTGCGGCCGGGACCAACGAGGACACTGGCCCGCTCGCAGACTGCGAGCGGGGCTACCACTCGCGTATGCGGGGCTGCGTTGTCTTTATCAACCGTCTCGAAATCGTACTCTTCGTCGATGTCCTGGCTCGAGCTCTCCGCCGGCTCGGACTTGGCCTTCTCGAGAGCCTCCTCCTGCGCACCGACTTCCGAAGCGAGGGCCGAGAGGAAGTCCTTCACCCCGCGAGTCTTCTCCGGCGTAATCTCGCCCTCGCGGATCTCCTTCACGAGATTCTCGAGCTTCTTGCGGCTCTCCGAGAGCAGGCGGCGCAGGTCGCCTACGCCCTGCTCGCGCAGCTCGAGCTCCTTCTGCCTCGCGCGCAGCGTGCTGAGGTCGGCCTTGCGCTGCGCTTCCTTCGCGTCGCGCAGGCGCTTGCGCCGGTCCACTTCGAGGTCTTCGAGCTCGCGGTGCTTTTCCGTCAAGCCTCTTATGAGCTCGCTGACGTCGGCCCTTTCCTCGGCTAAGTACTTGCGCGCACCCTCGACGATGGCCGCGGGCAAGCCGTTCTTGGAGGCGACCTCGAGGGCGCGGCTCTCGCCGGGCACGCCCATGAGTATGCGGTAGGTCGGGGAGAGGCTCGCCTTGTCGAAGTCCATCGAGGCGTTGAGGCAAGCCTTCCGCGAGTAACCGTAGTTCTTGAGGATACCGTGGTGGGTCGTGAGGACGGTGAGGCAGCCCCGCTCGATGAAAGTATCGAGGAGGCTCATCGCCACAGCGCAGCCCTCTTCGGGGTCGGTGCCCGACCCCAGTTCGTCGAGGAGCACGAGACTGCGGTCGGTTGCGGTCTCTACGATGCCGCCTATTACGCGGATATGGCCTGAAAAGGTCGAGAGAGACTGGTCGATCGACTGCTCGTCGCCTATATCCGCGTGAACCGCGTCGAAGACCGCAAAGCCTGACTCGGGGGCGGCCGGCACGCCGAGGCCGAACTGGTTCATGAGGGCAAGAAGGCCAATGGTCTTGAGGGTTACCGTCTTGCCGCCGGTGTTCGGCCCAGTGACGATGAGGGTGCGCGTCCCCTCGGGGAGCTCCACGTCGATGGGCACGGCGCGCGGTCCGAGGATCGGATGGCGCGCTCTGCGAAGCGTGAAGCCCGAGGCAAGGTCGCGGGCCATGAAGAGGCCGCCGACGCGGGAGTGCCTGGCGCGTGCGTAGATGCCGTCCAGGCCAGCAAGGAGGGAGCGCGCCGCTTCGAGGGCGTCTGCGTGCTCGAAGAGCTTTTCGGTAGCGTCGCGCAGCACGCGCAGGAGTTCCTGGCGGTAGCGGGCCTCCTCCTGGATGAGCTCGTTGTTCTTGAGCACGAGCTCCTCAGGCTCGATGAAGACCGTCTGGCCCGTGGCCGAGACTTCGTGCACTATGCCGCGCACCCTGCCCTTGAAGTTTACGCGGACGGGCAGAACGGTACGGCCGTCGCGCTGCGTCGGCTCGTCCGAATTGAGCATGGACCTTATATCTTGGTCCTTGTAGTAGGAATCGGTAATAGCCTGAATGTCGCGGTTGATGCGCGTAATCCGCGATCGCGCATCGCGCAGCTCGGGAAGGTCCCTGAGGCTCCCGTCCTTGTTGATTACGCGGAAGACAACGCGGGCGATCGGCGCGAGATCTGGGGCCGCGGCGAGCAGTGACGCTATGCCCTCTTCCTGCGAGCCCTTTATGAATGAGAGGAAAGCCGCGTAGGACTCTGCCCAAATTCCGAGGGCGTAGAGCTCGCCTTCCTCGAGCGCGGAGCCCTTCTTGGCGATCGCCTTGGCCGGCAGCCCGATCTCGGGAAAGGAGAGCGAGGGGATCTCGCGTCCTTCCTGGAACAAGGCGACGATCGATGAGACGCTCGCCTTGAGGGTAGCTACTTCGGTCGCGTCGGTGCGAGGTTCTTCAGCGAGGAGCCCTTCACGGCCTTCCTCCGAGAGGCAGTAGCCCGCTACGTCCTCACGGATGCGGCCGAACTCGAGGAGCCGCAGAGTGCGTTCGTCAGTCATCTTCCTCTTCCCTTCCGTGGTAGCGGGCCTGCCGCCTCGCGCCGTCACCCCTCTTTCCGCCTGCGCGTCTCGGAGGAGGTACGCTCCAGCCTTCCTTGGCGCTGTACTCGGCGTTCGCCTCGAGTTCCCAGCGGACGCGCAGGTAGCTCTCGTAGCGGTCGGGATGGACGAGGCCCTCCTCGACTGCGCGCGTTATGCGACATCCAGTCTCGTCGGTGTGGGTGCAGGAGAGGCCGAACTCGCACAGAGGCGTTAGCGGCGCGAGCTCGGGATAATAGGCGTCCAGGCGCTCGGGATCTATACCGCGCAGGGCGAGGCGGCGTACGCCAGGCGTATCGATGATCCGCGCCCCTCCCGGCAGAACGACAAGCTCGGCCATGGTGGTCGTATGCTTGCCTCGCGCATATTTCTCCGAGACCTCGCCCGTGCGCCTGCCCAAGCCAGGCTCGATCGTGTTGAGCAGGCTCGACTTGCCTACCCCCGATTGGCCGACGAACACGGAAGTCTTGTCCGCGAGCAGGTTGATGAGCTCGCTCACGCCCTCGCCCGACTCGGCCGAGCAGCGACGTATCCCATAGCCTAGCTTCTCGTAGAGCGCGAGCCTCTCCTCGGTCTCATCGTCGACGCCGAGGTCCGTCTTGTTGAGGGCGATGAGGAGCGGCACGTGGGCGGCCTCGGCGAGAATGGCTACGCGATCGACGAAGCGCGGCCTGAAGGGAGGGAATGAGGGCGATGCGATGCAGACGACGAGGTCGATGTTTGCGGCCATGGACTGATGCGCCCTGCCCTTCTCGTTGTAGCGTCCGAAGGCGTTGCGCCGGGCCTTCAATGATATTACGAGCCCCTGGCCCCGTTCGTCGATCTCTACCTCGACCGCATCGCCTGCCGCGAGGGCGTTGTACTCGAATTCCTTGTCCTTGATGCGCTTACCCTTGATGGCGCAGCTTCGCCTTTCGCCGTCCTCGCAGAGCACTAAGAAGACGTTGTTCGTCCCGGAAAGCACGACGCCCTGCATGCGAATCCTAGCGTCTCGAGAAAAGAAAAGGCTCTTCGAGGCCGAAGGCGCTCGCGAAGCGGCTGTAGATAGGTTCGATCGGCGAACTGCCCGTAAGGAGGAAGACGCTAGGCTCGGGGTGCTCGGGGCAAGCCTCGCCTCTGGCAAATTCACCAAAGGAGAGCAGGCCACAGTCGGTGAGCACCTGCCTTAGTCGCTTAACAACACCAGCACGCGAGTCGACTACCTTTACGCCATCGCCTGCGACGGCGGCGATGTCATTGCGAAGGTGGAGAAAGTGCGTGCAGGCGAGGACGATCTCGTCCGCTCCTGCATCGACCAGGCGCCGAACGAAGGGCTCGACTATCGCTCGCCTCTCGCCCGCCGAGGCGTCGATCGATCGCTTCTCGACGAAGGCGACGAGGCTCTGAGCCGCCTCTCGCACAACCCTGACGCCGACCGCATGCCGAGAGACGAGCTCGTCGAGGTAGGGATCCTCCACGGCACCCGCAGTGGCCATGACGCCGATAACGCCTGATTTTGTGCTCTCGGCCGCAGGCTTGACCGCAGGCACTGTCCCCACGATGGGCAGTCCGGGATTCGCCTTGCGAGCAGCCGCGAGGGCAGCCTGGGACGCAGTATTGCATGCTATGACTATAGCCTTAGGATCGTAGCCCGCGACGAGTCCACCGACGAGACCAACGACGATGTCCCGCACTTCCTCGCGCGACTTGGTTCCGTAAGGGAAGCCCGCTCTGTCCGCGAGATAGATGAAATCCTCGCCGGGCAGTTCGGCGCGAGCATTGTCGAGATAGGGAAGACCGCCAACGCCTGAATCGAATATGAGAATCGGGCGGCGGCCGTTCTTTTCGGCCCTCATCCTCCGAATAGCCTATCGAGATCGCCACGCGCTTTTTCGGCCGCGGAGATAGCGTCGGCGCGGCCCTTCGTACGGGCAAAGAGCGCGGGGCTAGTCTGAAAGTAATCGCAATAGTTCCGCGCTTCCTTATCGGAGACGGGTTGTTCGATCGTCTCCGCGCAATCCCAGCGCAATCCCTGTTTATAGAATCGGCAATTACGACAAGAGTGAAGGTCCTTGCCGCAACTCTCACAGGTCTCGTTGAAGCCGGGGGATCGATCCAGAGGCATGGGAGATCCGCAATACGAGCACATAATATGGATAATACGTCCGGAGGCCGGCCCTACGCAAGATACGGAACTCTTCTATAAAACCCGGATAAGCGCCACGCGCCCGGCGGAGCTTGCTCCGGCCCTCTCCTTCGTGTACCCTTAGCCTTATGCATAGCTTTCAGCGTTGCGCGGAGCCTGGATGCAGAGCGCTCTGCTTCCAGGGCTCGAATACCTGCCTCGCTCACCATTCTTCCCCGACCCGCGCCCAGGCGTCCGCCCAGGCACTCCTCCTCGACGAGAAAGGCGCGAAGGACATAAGCGCCGCCGGCATCCGTCTCGAGGGCCTCGATTTATCGAGGCGTAAGTACATAGGCTGCTCCTTCATAGGTGCGAGCTTCAAGAACGTCCTCTTCACGGGCTCGACCTTTCTCCTCTGCTTCTTCGATCGCGCGAAATTCGAGGCCTGCGACTTCTCGGGCGTCAATGTCGAGTTCGGCTCCTTCGGCTCCTGTGAGATCGACAATGTCTCCTTCGAGAACTCCGAGCTCATGCACTGCAGCTTCAACGGCGCCACGATCCGCGAGACCACCTTCAGCGGGTCGAACCTCTACGACTCCCGGTTTATTCGCGGGAAAATAGAGGGCAGTGATTTCGAGAACTGTGACTTGAAGCGAGTCTATTTCATCCCGACCAAGCAGACGGGCGTCTCCTTCAAGGGCTCGAATACGATGGAGGCGATCAAGGACCTGGAGCACCTCTATCTATGAAGATCTACCACCAGTACTCGCTCTACGGCTTTTCTAACGTCTACCTCGTCGGCAACGACGAGACGAAGGAGGCCTTCGTCGTCGATCCCGCGGAAATGAACGCGGCGCTTCTCGGCCATATAGAGAAGAACGGTTACGCCCTCAAGGCAGTCTTCGTCACTCACAACCATACTCACCACATCCGCGGCCTGAAGACCCTCCTCAAGATATACGACGCCCAGGTCTTCGCGGCCAATGCGCAGGTCGCTGGCTTTCCCTCGAAACCGCTCCGTGACGGAGAATCGGTGAGGACCTGCGGCTTTACTATCGACGTCATGTCGGTGCCGGGCCATTCGCCGGACTCATTAGTCTTCGTCGTCGACGGCGTCCTCTTCACCGGAGACGCCCTCCACGCGGGCCTCATCGGTAAAACCCTGTCGAGCTATAACGCAGTCACCCTTGCCGACCGCATACGGAGCAAGATCCTCGATCAGGCGGACGAGTGCATTATCCTCCCCGGGCACGGCCCGCCCTCGACCGTGGGCACGGAGAGGAATTTCAACGTTGGCCTCGAAGAGGACTACGCCAAGCGTATCACCCCGCGCTACGACTTCTTCGTGTGAACGCCTACCTAGGCTATCTCGCGCGACGCATCCTGCGCTCAATCCTATCCAGCCGCCTGCGATTGAGCTCGCGCTCGGTCTCGTTGCGCGCGAGCTCAACCGCCTCGTTCGCCCAACGTGCGGCCTCGGATAGGTCGAGCGCCTTCCTCTCAAAAAGTTTTGCCCTCTCGACTGCTGCGCGATAGGACGGGATCATTGTCGAAGCCAGGCCGACGGCATCCCTGATCCGCTCGGCCTTGCGGTAGCGCCGAAGCAGGAGGAGGGCCGCCCGCTCGTCCCCGTCTCTGGCCGCCGCCGCGAGGATAGCCTCGCCCTCTTCATCGCGGCCGACACAGAGGAGCGTCCGGCCCAGGCCCGCGCGGTCGATGTCGCCACTCTCGGCATAGGAGAGTGGCGCGTCGAAAATGGAGGCGATGCGCGCCACCACATTCGCGAGCCCGACGACGTCAGAAGCGTTGTGCGCCAGCACGAGGGGCATGAGGGGGTTACTCTCCCCCCTTGCGAAGGCAAGCCATACTTCGGGGATCATCGAGCCGGGGAGATCCGCCCCTCGCTCTATTCCGAGGACTTCGCTCTCGATGAGGCCGAGGGAGGCCCCGCCGTGCGTGCGGCGCCATAGCCTCCTAGCCGCGAAAAGGGCGTCGACCTGCACATAGGAGGGAGGAGGGTTGCCAGTCATCACGCACCGCGTGCGCAAGAGGGGGAGGTCGAAGACCTTACCGTTATAGCTCACGACCACGGGCCGGGCGCCCAGGAGCCCGAGCACTATGCCGACGAAACTACTCTCGCCGGGGAAGTCCTCGAGGAAGACCTGGGTCAAGGAGAAGAGCCCGTCCTCTTCGACTTTCCCGACCGAGGCCAGGAAGGCTATCGTGCCGGTCCCGCCCGAAAGGCCCGTGGTCTCGAGGTCGAAAAAGCGGAGCCTCTCGGCCGCGATGCGCGGTGCAGTAAGGCTCCCGTCGCTCGCCAAGCGACCTTTCCTGCGCAAGGGGGCGAAGGGCTCGGGATCTATGCTGGGGGGCAGCGGATTTGGATGAGCCAGGCGGCGGGTCCAGACGAATTCCCCGGCCTCGTCCCATGCCTCGAGGAAATCGGGGCGCACGCGGTCCGCGGCCCGTACGGACTCGGCCCTCTCTCTCGTTTTTTCGCCGGCCCTCAGGCGCGAGAGCCTGCCCTTAAGGTTGCCCGCCATCCTCTTTCCCAGGCCCGGAGACCTCGCGCGACAAGGCCGCGAGGAGTTCCTTTACCTTCGCCTTGACAAGCTCTCCGTCCAGTACCGAAGAAGGCCCCTGGCCACGGGAAAGCGAATCGGAAAAATCGACGCCTATGCAGGAGGGGCAGCCTCCGTGGCAACCACAGGCGGCCAAGCGCTCGCTCGCGGCGCTCACCGATCGAGCGAGGAAGGAGGCAAGGCCCTCGGCGAGGCCGGTGCCGCCCGGATACTGATCGAAGAAATAGATGGCCGGACATCCGAAGTGGGGGTCGCGTACGCGCTCGGTCCTGCCGAGGTCGCGGGGATCGCACATGAGGAAGGCGGGCGCTATATCGCCGAGGAGCCGCCCTACCCCCGACAGGGTCGCAGCACCGAGCGCCTCGTCCCCGCTCGAGAGTGCCCGCCGAGAGCGCGAGCCTTCAGGGAAGAGGATGGCGATGGCCCGGGTCTGCATCTCCTCAGGAGGAAGGCTTATCTCGCCGTAGCCGATGTTCTCGTGTGTGTGGAAACGGAGCTTCTTGAATTTCTCGGCCTGGCTGCGCACAAGGACGTCACCGAGCACGCACTCCGCGACGCTCGCATGTAGCGCATACGCTGAGGACGGGCCGAGGGGGAACCGCTCGTCCTCGGTCAGCACCTCGATGTCGGTCTTCACCACGGCGTCGGTCCAATAGTCGACTTCCTTCTGCACGACGTGACAGGTGCGATTCGCGATGTCGAGCTTGCGAACCATGTACTGCCGGCCGAGGTGTATGTAGACCGCGTCGTCGAAGATGAGCTCTTTCGCGCTCGGCCTGTCCATCTCGCCGATAGCCCGCGATCCTCCTCCCGTCTCGTCGACTATGACGACGTTGTCCGCGGTGGCCGATCGCAAAGATATCTTCTCGCTTGGATAGCCCTGATCCGACCAGTACCAGCGTCCTCCCGTCAGGCGCACGATCCCTTCCTCCTCGAGAAGCTTGAGGCCTTCCTCGGTCGCCTCGCGAGCGGCGAGGTCCTCTTCGCCGCTCGCGGCGCCGAAGGCTTCGCCCTCTGCGAAGGGCAGCTCGAAGGCGGCGCACTTTAAATGGTCCATGAAGATATAGGGATTGTCCGGATCTATCCTCGCTTCCTCGGGGCTGCGGTCGAAGAAGTACTCGGGATGAGAAATAATGTACTGGTCGAGTGGCGAGGATGATGCGACGAGGATAGCGAGCGAGGATGAGCCGCGCCTGCCAGCCCTGCCCGCCTCCTGCCAGAAGCTCGCGAAAGCGCCGGGGAATCCCGCGACGACCGAGGCGTCAAGGCCTCCGATGTCTATGCCGAGCTCGAGAGCGTTAGTCGACACCACACCCTGGATCGAGCCCTCGCGGAGCCCCTTCTCTATGGCGCGCCGCTCGCTCGGCAGGAGCCCTGAACGGTAGGGGCTCACGACTATGCCCTCGTCGCGGTTGTAGGGATTTGCGAGGGCCTCGGATATGTAGGAGGCGATGAGCTCGACCTTGAGGCGCGAGCGGGCGAAAAGGATGGTCTTCACACCGGAGCGCAGGAGTTTCAGCGCCAGGAACTCGGACTCGGTCGCCGTGCTCTTGCGGATGCCCTGCACCGGGTCTATCACCGGGGGATTGTAGAAAAGGACGACGCGCTCGCCGCGAGGCGCGCCATTCTCGGAGACGAGCTCGACGCGGCGCCCGATGAGCTCGGAGGCCAGCTCGGTCGGATTGCCGATGGTCGCCGAGCAGAGGATGAAGGTCGGATGAGAGCCGTAAAAGGCCGCGATGCGACGGAGGCGACGCAGGACGTCAGCCACGTGGCTGCCGAAGACGCCCCGGTACGCGTGCATCTCGTCGATCACGATGAAGCGGAGGTTGGCGAAAAAGTGTATCCACTTAGCGTGGTTCGGCAGTACGCCCGCGTGGAGCATGTCGGGATTCGAGATCACGATGCGGCCCGTATCGCGGGCGGCGACACGCAGGGAGTCGGGCGTGTCCCCGTCGTAGGTGTAGACGCGCAGGGGAAGATCGCCGCTCAGGGTAACCTCGCCTAGCTCGGCCTGCTGGTCCTGTGAGAGGGCCTTGGTCGGGAAGAGGTAGAGCGCCCGAGCCTGGGGCTCCTCGAGGAGGGTCTGCACGACGGGGAGATTGTAGCAGAGCGTCTTGCCGCTCGCCGTGGGCGTGACGACAACGAAATCCTTGCCTTCACGGGCCAACCCATAGCATTTCGACTGATGTGAGTAGAGTCGACTCATGCCGCGGCGGGACAGCGATGACGCGAGGGCGGGATCGAGGTCCGCGGGGAGCTCAGCCCATTCGGCCTCCCTGCTCGGGATGCGCTCGATATGGGCAATGCGCGGACCGATCTCGGGATCGGAGAGGAATTCATCGACGAACGACGTGGCGCGATCCCTATTCATGATCTATACTGTACATGCTAACGTGTCGCTTCGTAAACGGCGTTGCGTGAGAGGAGATTAAGCATGATTCCCAAGGTTCTATCGATTGTGCTCGGCGGTGGGAAAGGTACAAGGCTCTTTCCTCTCACTAAGGATCGTGCGAAGCCTGCGGTGCCTTTCGGCGGCAAGTACCGAATCGTCGATATACCGATTTCGAACTGCATAAATGCCGGGTTCAATCAGATTTACATCCTTACGCAGTACAATTCCGCCTCCCTCCACCTCCACGTGGCAAGAACCTACAGCTTTGATTCCTTCTCGAAGGGTTTCGTCGAGATACTAGCGGCCGAGCAAACTCTCGTCCATTCAGGCTGGTTCGAGGGTACGGCGGACGCGGTGCGCAAAAATCTCATCCACTTCAGGCCCCAGCAGCCTAGCCATTATCTCATAGTCTCCGGTGACCAGCTCTATCGCATGGACCTCGAAGACATGTTCAAGCGCCACCTCGAATCGAAGGCCAGGCTCACGATAGCCTGCACGTCCGTTACCCGCGAAGAGGCGAGCGCCCTAGGCATCATGGCGATCGATAAAAACAGCAAAATCATAGATTTCCAGGAGAAGCCGGGCCCAACAAAGGACATCTCGACCTTCAAGATTCCCGCGGAGCTTAAGGGCGATAGGCGCGGGGCCAAGGATTATCTCGGAAGCATGGGCATCTACATATTCGACTCAGACCTCATGGAGGAGGCCCTCGCGGGCTCCGAGAACGATTTCGGCAAAGAGATAATTCCTATGATCCTTGCGAAAGAGCCAGTGAACGCCTATCTCTTTGACGGCTACTGGGAGGACATAGGGACCATCAAGTCCTTCTATGAGGCCAACCTCGACCTCACCTCCATCAATCCGAAGTTCAACTTCTACGAGGAGGACAAGCCGATACATACGCACAAGCGCAACCTGCCTGCCTCGAAGCTCAATTACTGCAGTTTGAACCAGACTCTAACGGCCGAAGGCTGTATCATCACCAACGCTTCCATAACGCGTTCGATCGTCGGCGTGCGCACGATCATCGAGTCGGGCGCGAGCCTCGACGGAGTCATCTGTATGGGCTCCGACTTCTACGAGAGCCCGGAAGAAAGAGCCGCGAACAAGGCGGCGGGCAGGCCGGACGTAGGCATCGCCCAGGGCACGATCGTCAAGGGAACCATCATCGACAAGAACGCCAGGATCGGAGAGAACTGCCGCATCGGCATCGATCCCCGCGAACGAGTGGACGGCGACTTCACGAACTATTACATAGTGGATGGGATCATCATCATACCGAAAGGCGGCGTCATCCCCTCCGGCTCGGTTATTTGACGAAGAGTCGAAAGCTCGTCGGCTCGGACTGATAGGTCCAGCCGACAGCCACCCAATAGCGCCTGCCCTTCTCGAGGTAGGAAGTCGCCCTCGATACTGGGCCGAGCTCGTCTATGTTCACGGCGAGCTCGCGGCCCGATTCGTCGAAGATCGCCACGACGTCTCCCGCGGCTTCTGGTTGCGCGTAGAATGTCCGCTTGGCGCTCGCGCTCGCTTCGTAGCGAAAAGCGGTGAAAGCGGGGTCTTGGTCGACGGGAATGCCCTGCGTGAAAAGGTCGAAGCGTAGGTAGCGGCCTGGGGAGATGCCGTCGGCGTTCTTGAATCGCCCCAAGGCAGCGCCGATGGCCGCGGCGGCCTGGGGGCTCGGAGAGACCGCCGCGTCGAGGACGGAGATTCCTTGGCCGTTCGCGAGCTCCTTCCCGACAAGGACGAGGGATGCGTCCTGCAACAGGAGGAGAAGGCCTCCGCGCGAGCCCGAGACCGCTATCGGCGCGTCGAAGGCGCGAGAGGCGAGGCCTACGCTCCGTTCTGAGCTCTCGCCCGCGCGCGAGCCGATGAATATCGCGGCGCCTTCGCTTCCGGAAATGCCCGCGTAGATCCAATCCCGGTCCGCGACTATAAACGAAGCTTGGCCGGGCCAGCTCCATCGCCTGACGCTGGTGCCAGTCTTGACCTCGAGTTCTTCCGCTCCCCCTCCGGGAAGCGCGACTATCGCGCGAGAGAGGTCGGATACGGGCCGTAAATTCGAATCGAAAGGGCCAGGCGCGGCTCCTAGGCCCTTGCCGTCGGCCAGAGAAAAGACCGAAAGGCTTCCGGTCTCGGCGAGCACCAGCGCGATGCCGTTGCCCGCGGCAAGTGATTGGGCTTTGGCGGGCAAGGAAGCGCTCCAAATCGGGGCGCCCGTCGATTCGTCGTATGCGTTAAGCTGGGTGCCAGCGACAGCGAGGACAAGGCCGGGAGCGTAGGCGATATCGGCCGCGACCACGGGAAGGGCCAGCCCCCAGAGCTCAGCCCCGGTTACCGCATCGACGAGGTAGAGCCGAGGGGAGGGACCCTCGTCGTCGGCGGCAGCGATGCGCCCTCCGGGAACGGCGAGGAGACGGCGGACCGCAGGGCCTTCTTTCTTCCACGACTCGAGGAGCCGCTCGCCCTCGCCCTCAGCCCTGAAGCCTATCAGGGCCCCGCCCTTTCCGAGTGAAACAGCGACGACGAAGCGCTCTCCCGTCGAGGCGAGGGCGATGGCGGGCCCGGGCAAGGAGGCTTGAGCGCCCGAGGCGAGCACGAGCTCGTGGCTGAATCCCTTCGCCCCCGCGAGGGGCAGCCTGCGGACTACGGCGGCCTCGGAAAGGCTGGCGCCGAGGGCTAGGCAGGATCCGGCCTCAGGCATGCCAATGCCCGGAAGGAGCGACACCGAGGATTCGAGCCGAGCGCTGAGGCCTCCGAGGAGTCCCGAACTCTCAAAAGCGGCCCGGGGGTCCGGCCCCTTCGTCTCCGATTGGGCTTCGCCGGAAGAAGGGCTCGATTGTGCGCCTTTAGGAGAGAGCGGGCGGGGAGAGGAGACGGAGCGCGAGGGACAGGAGCAGAGCAGGACAGACAAAGAGAGGCAAACCATGGCAGAGGCGCATCTTTTCATGGCTGCCATCCTCCGAGGAGCGCCAGTTCGAGATCGAGGTCACTTAAGACTGCCGGCCCCCCCCCTTTGGGGAAGACCTCGTCGACAAGGCAGTCATTCGCTCCCTTGGGATCGTAGGCCGCGACTATCCATTGACCATAACGCGGTAGAAACGCTGAAGGGTTGGCCGCTTTCGAGGCCTCGATCCCCGAAGCTCTGGCGAAGGCCGAGGAGTAGGCCGCCGCGGCTATCTCGGGCTTTATCGGCATCGATAGGCCGCTGCCCTGGGCGCCTGACACGGAAGCAACAAAGGCGAGTCTCCGCCCGGATTCTTCGGACGGCAGGAGGAGGTCGGCCGAGCTTACTACAAGGCTCGAGTACTTCCCGCCGAAAGCTGCTTCTGCCGCCCGCTCTACCGAAGGAGAAGATTCGAGGCGGCCACAGGCCTCCTCTGCGGCCTGCGCATAGATGGAACCCAGACGGCGCGATGCCTCGATATAGAGCGTCGCATAACGCGCCTCGGACCTCGCCACGGCCGCGAGCTCCGGCCTCTCGAGCAAAAGAAGTGCGGGCTCAGGCCCTCGTGCCGCGCCCGGGTCCGCTTCCTCGTCGGCTATGCGCGAGGAGAGAGCGCCGAGGGCCGTCATGATTCCGAGCGCTTCCGCTCTGGTCTGGGAAACTCGGCCTTGGCGGGAAGATGCGAGCTCTGAGCCGAAGGAGCACATGGTCGACTCGCTTACGCCACAGAGCGAGGCGAGTCCGCGCCTCCCCGCGGCGGAGGAGAGGGACCAGACCTCAGCGAGGATGCGCCCCGCGGCGGCGCCAGCCTGGTCCTTGCCGTCGCCTAGGGCCATTGCCTCGAGGAGAGAGGCCGCCTTCTCGGGCTTCAGAGAGGCAAAGGCGCCGATCGCCCGAGACAGGGCATCTCGATCGGCTGAAGCGAGGTCGCCAGGATAGGCCGCAATATAGAAAGAGGCGATCCACGAGCGATATGTGCTCAGGTCCGCCTCGAGCCGAAAGAGAGGGCCATCGGCTGCCGGCGCCAGGGCGAGTATTCTCGCTTTCGCCGCGATGAGGGCCTGCGCCACGCCGTCCGCGTCGCGGTAGGACTCGGCTGCAGCGGCCTCGCGGGCGCCCGCGGAGCCGGTCTTGCGAAGGAGGAGGGATATTTGAGCAGCCTCGGGGAAGAGCCTCTGCTCCTTGGATTTCGAGGAGAGGTATCTCTCGAGCGCGTTAGCCGACTTCTGACCTATATTCGACGCGAGTATAATCTTGGCGAGCGCAGACGAGGCCTCCTCGCGAGAAGAGACGCTGTCGACGAGGCCCGAGTCGGAAGCGAGCTCTTGTGCGGCGGCCTTCGCCTTGCCCCTGGAGGCTGAGAAAGCGGCCTTCGCCTCCGCTGCGCGTAGGCTGCCGTCGCTCGTAGCCCAGGGACCCGAGCCCCCCCTCGAAGCCGCAACGAGGGCGTAGGCTTCTACGGCCGCGTCCTCGGCCTCAAGTTGATCCCTCCGAAGGGTAGCCCTACCTGTATCTATGGCCCTCGAGCACTCGTCGATGATGGACATGAGTCTCGTGGCCTTGCTGGCGGAGGCACCGGGAAGATAGTCGCCAATTCCCTGAGCCCCGAGCGACGATGCGAGGACTATCGCGAGGGAGGAGAATGTCGTGAGAGCGACCATTTTAAACAGCATCAGGGCAGCCTAATCGCCGAGCTCGTCGGCGCCTATATCGGGCAATGTTGTGCCTGGAGCGGGACGTTGATGCCCGCTGAAATCAAGGCTATAGCCGATCCCGATGGGTAATGCAGCGCCAACGCAGGCCGATTCTTTCCTGAGCGTAGTCTGGCTCTTTAGCGGCGCCGAGAAGCTGTTATCGGGAGACTCCGAGACGCAGGGCTTCGAGGAGTAGAGGGCGCTGAGTGCGTTGAGCGCATTGAGCGAAGCTAAGTCCTTCGACTCGAGCGCACCTGAGAGATAGGAATCGAAGCCCCATACGCAGTCCGCCACGACGATTCCGGCGGCGGGGACCGAATCCGAGCGCAAGAAGTCAGAACCGGGCGCCGAGCAGTCGAATATGCTGTTCCATAGCTGGGGCAGCCTGCCGCTGAGGTCGAAGAAGCGTAGCGCGGCCTTTGAATCTGCGAGTATCGTGTCGTGACGAAGTGCAGGCCCGCCTTCCTGGACTTCAAAGAGAGTGCCTGGTCCATTCCACGAGAGGAGCAGTTTGCTATTCTTGATCTCGCCCGAGACGGCCTTGAAGGAACCGATCCTAAGGAAGCCTGATCCTCCTTCGACCTTGATGAGGCTCCTATCGACGGAGAGGGAGGATGAGCGCAAAGAGAGGAGGTTGAGGCCGAGATCAGAGGCTGACTCGAGGATGGACTCGCGCAAGGAGAGGCTGCCGCCGTTCATGTCGAAGGCTCCGAATATTCGTACGCCCGATCGCGAGGAGATACTGGAGAGCGCGACGACTATATCGCTGTCCTCGGCGCTGAAGGCGGTCAAAGACATGGCCGCGATGCCTTCGATTCGTGAGTTAGACAGACCGATCTTGGAACGAGAGGCGCTCACGATGACGAGGTCTCCCTCGCTGTGCGCGACGATCGCGGAATCCGAGACGAAGAGTGAGGCGGCAGAAAGCGTAATGAGCGGGTTTGAAGTGTCCTCCGCTTCGAACTCGACTCTCCGGATGGAGAGGGAACCGCCGTCCTGCGTAATGGAAGCCTTACCCTGATGCGGAAGGAGGCGCACTACCGTGCGGGCCGCGGGATCCTTGGCCCAAGCGGGGCCGAAGCCACCGATCAGGCTGATCTCCGAAGAGAAGCGCGCGGGGTTGCGCATAGTAAGTGTGCCGCGCATGTTCACGCTCTTCTTGCCGCCGCGCGAAGCGGCAGCAAAGGCGGCATCGAGGCTCTTATATGGCCTGTCCGGCGAACCGTCCCCGCGATCGCTTCCGTCTTCCGCGACGTAGACGGAAGCCCGGTCGACTACGAGGGAGAGGCTATGCATCTCTTGCGACTTGTTGCCTGCAGCGTCTACGTCGTAGGCGCGAATCGTATAATCGACCGGGCCCGAGTCCGAACCCGTAAGCTCTATCGGTCCGGTCACAAGGGTGAAGGGAGCGGCCGCTCCCTCGGTAGAGACCGATGCGAACACGCTCTTGCCGCCGGAGCCGGGAAGAAGCTGAAGGCTCACGCTCTTGTCGCTATAGGCGCTCGGAGTCTCGGCTAAAACTGGCGGCTCGGGAGGCTTCTTATCGAGCGTAAAACGGAGGAGCCTGCCCTCCCCTCCCGCGTCGCCCACGAAACAACGGTAACGTAGGACAACCAAGCGTTCCTCTCCAGGAGGGCATGAGATGGACAGGGAGTCGCCCAGGAGCGGCGAGGAGAGGCCTGGTTCGGGGGGGACGCTGCCATCGGTCCGAAGCTCGTAGCGAACCTGGACCTTCGGCGAAGATGAGCTCCCGGCGTCCTGAACGGCCTTGAGGAGAACGTCGCTCCCAACGCTCGAGAATGGCTCTACTCCCGAAAGCTCAACATCGGGAATCCGAACAGGAAGTTCGAAGCTGCGACTCTTCGTCGGAGAGCGCCTTCCTGATCCGTCCTGGCCGTACCAGGAGACGGTCGCTACGGTGAGGCCGACGGGCAAAGCGATAGGCGATGCATAGAGCTCGCTTTGAGCACTCCCTATCGAAACATAGATATCGCCGTCATAAGCGGGAAAGGCGATGAATGCGGCCCGGCCAGCAGGGTCGGAGGCGAGGATTGGCGAGGGAGGAACAGAAGGAAGAAAAGCCTCGTCGGTGGGATAGGCTAGGTGCACCGAGAGCTTCACAGGGGAATAACTCGCGCTATTCCCCTTGAGTATTCCGTAATAAAGACTTAGGTCGCCGGACCAAGCGTAGGGGCAGTTGATGCGGAAGCTCGCAAGACCGCTCTCGTCCGCCTCGATGCGTTCGAAATCCTCGAGCGAAGAAGGCACGGCCCCCTGGTCAAAAGCGAGGAGGAGACTCGCTCCGGACGGCAGAGTCATGGATAGCTCGGTGTAGCCTCTGCCCGTCGCCAGTTTTGGCGCGGCAATGGAAGGATCGGGAGAAAGAATTTCCGTATCCGCCAAGGGAGAGGAGACTGTAAGGCCGGGCTCAGTGAGCCTATATATGAAGCGAGCGGGATCGCTCCGCATACCCGATGCGCCCACCGCGTAGGCGACAAGAGTATAGGAAACTGAGCCAGAGGAAGGGGGCTCGAGCTTGGGAGGAGAGGCGGCATCGTAACGCGAAAAGGAAGGCATACTTCCGTCGGGACCGACAAGGGCCCAGAAGATATCATCTCCCTCCTCGGCCGAGAGGGCTAATTCGAGCTTCGCGCTATAGAGTCCAGTCCCGGGTCGGGACTGGGGAGAGTGAGGCCGCCGTTTATCGATGACATAGGAGAGGACCGGGGCCACGCCTGAGGCTAATGCCGCGGAGCTGCCCGTTTGGACGCGATAGACGCGCTTCTCTCCATTAGCCGCCGAAAGTTCGAGGCTACGGTCAAAGGGCAGCGTCGCTCCCTCAGGAAGGAAGCGGAAGAAGGAAGAGCCGGGATTTGAAGGATAGAGAACTACGTCCTTGCTCGAAAGGACACTCTGCTCTCCGTTTCCCGAAGCGACCGCCTGCTCCGCGAGCGAGCCTTGCGCGATCACTTCTCTTGTCGAGCCGAGGCAGGCGGCTACAGCGAGGATGGCGGCAAAGCGAAAGCGCATTAAGCGATAGCCCCCGGCGATCGAACGACGCTCTTCCTTTTTATTCATCTGTGGACTCTTTCTCGGCTCTAGCGGTGAATGGGACCGAAAGCCTCGCGGAGGCCGGGATCCTCGGCATAGTAGTGTTCCTCGAGCTCGGCCTCGGAGAGGCCGACGAGCTCATGGCTCATGTAGTGAATCCACACCTCGTCCGCGGGGTCCTTGAGCACGTGCTTCCGGCACCAGTAATCAGGGACTATAGGCAAACGGTCCGAACGATATTCGCAGACTTTGTAGTCGTGCACGGCGATGCGGACGTCCTCTTTTGGCAGGCCCTTAGCGAGGATGACTTCTGCGAGGTGGTTCACCGTACGACCGGTATCGTAGATGTCGTCGACGATGAGAACCTTGTCGCCCGTGCGCAGATACTCGGGGCTGTAGGTCCAGCCGTCGATACGAACCTGCTCGCGCTGGTTGATACCGGCGTATGAGCGGGCAACGACCGCCGCGTAGAAGACTGGCCTAGCCGACTCCTTGCGTACGATTTTGAAGTACTCGCTCATAACATTCCCAATATAGGCCCCCCCTCGCAGCGAGACGTAGATCACGTCGGGGATGAAGCCTTCGCTGTAGATGCGGTAGGCCATCTTGATGGCATTGTTTCGAATGACGTTGTACGGAACGAATTCCTTCTTCACAGGCACTCTCCCTCTGAGCTAGTATAGGCGATTTCAGTCGAGAAGGGAAGCGCGGGCGGAGGCAGAAGATTAGCACCTCAAGCATAAAGATAGCAATTATCACAAGTTCTCGCGTCTTGTCTCGCGATAGCATAAATCAAGATAGGAAAAGCATTTACTGCCCTTTCCTTTGCTCATACAATATCATGCTAAATCGCCTTCGGCAAGCGGTCTGAGTAACTTGGCGAGCAACTTGGCGAGTAACTTTAGTCACCAGCTTTTATCGGTGGTTTCGGCTGGTGACAGCATAAAACGTCAAATTCTGAGTAACTTGGGTAACTTGGGGAGGCGGCGCGGTGATCAAACATAAAGGTACAGCAATTTAATTGTATTTCCATTATATATGCTATTTTATATTTTATTGCATGCTTATGAGCATAAAAAAGCCCTTGAGCGTAATGCTCAAGGGCTTAAGCTTTTCTAGGGTTATCTGCCGAATCGGGCCTTAATCTGTCGCGGAACGTCTGGAGGGGCGAGGCGCGGACGGGACGTGGGTAATTATTGCTTAATCCATACTAATCTATTACTGCTTTCTGCCAACATTTTTTCCATCAATAAATTCAATCACATAATTTATATAAATCATATCTAAAATTTAATAAATGATAATAATGGTATTGTATTTCGTAGTATAAGCGAATCAACAACTATATAAATAACACAACAGATACCTATGACTATCCACAAGCTATTTTTTATTTTTTTAATTGGCTCATTAATAAGTTTATTCATATCACTAGGTATCAAAAAAGAATACAGTTGTGGATACCATGTATTCATATTTTTACTAGTTATTCGCTGATACTTAATTTCACTAAAAATAGACATAAGAAAACTTACAGATATTCCACATGCAACAAATATAGGAATAACATTGGAAACATCTGAATGATTTTTGCTATTAAATATATCATAAGCGAGCGCTACAGCAGCAAACATTAGATCTCTCCATAGGTTTTTAATGATATTGTAAGTATTTTTGTTATGCTCCGATAATTCCGTTGATATTGATCTTTTTAATTCACTAAGTGATTTTATCATATCTTTACTTTTTTTTACTAAAAAATACGAATATGCATTTTTAGCATTACTCAAAGAAATCGAAAGCTTATTAAGATCTATATTGCTATTGTCAATATCAATTGCTATCTGATAATTCAAGAGAGTATGACGAGTCTCATATTCATTAGTACTTTCGAATATCCATTTTATACATTTTTGAATCAAAAATAAATCCTGAACACATGTTTCAATTACATTATTTACTGCATTGACTTCGATACAAATTTTACGATCACTCACAAAACTAAGGTATATTTTAGAATTTTCAACAAATATTTCGTTAGCGAGCAAATAAAACAACTTTTCAGAAGCAATTTGCAGGAATATTTTATACACCAAACAATCATCTTCACCCTTTTTTGTAATCAGCCATTGCGAAATATCACAAATTACTATTCTATTTTCGCAATAATTACTTACAACTTTTTTGCCATCAACAATGCCTTCCCATTTATCGTGTTCGTTTTTCTTATCAAATGAATTAGTAATTACCAAACCATAGGTGTAAAATTCTACAAAATCCCTTAGAATAATTATTTTTCTTGCTAACGTAGTAACGTTTGTTAAATAATTTTTAAAAGCACTAATAGTAAAAAAAAACAATTCGCCTTCAGGTAGTTTTTTTTGAAATGAAATGCTCAATTCTTGACCTCGAAGTTGCTCTATTTTTAAGTTTTCAATATCGATGTCTCCATCTATATTACCAGAAATATTTACAGCACATACATCTGACAATATACTTTTTAACTTTTTCAATTTTCCTATATGATCTTCAGTAATTGATTTAATTTCAGCAAATCGACATGCTCGTTCATCTTCAGCTACTTTATTTACTAAACCAAAGTCATCAATAAAGTCTTGAATTCCTTTTATTTGATCACTCCTCATAATAGCGTTCCGTGGTAATTGTTATTTTCTGCGAATTCCCTTCATCTGAGAAAACAACTCTATCAGATACACTATCTTCGTACTGTATTCTAACACCCTCCTTTGTTCTAATTTTTATTTTTCTTGGTTTTGAAAGTGCCTTTTTGTCAAATTTAAAAACTTCACCATCAAGATCATGTTTTTTCAAGTGCCGCTCTAGACTTTTCCTTATTTTTTCATTTCCAACTAATCCAAATACTTTTTCATAATAACCATCCAAAGAAAAACTATCCTCACTTTGAGTAGCATCAAATATTTTTCTTCTAATCGAAGAGCAAAAATCTTTTGGTAAGTCTTCACTATTGTCTTTAACAACATCAAGAGTTATTTGAGATATTGTATTTGTCATTTCCTCATTTGTATATTTTCTCTTAATATTTAGGAAATTTTTAAAAAACTTAGATATATCGTCCCTAACTTTTTTATCAATAACCAATACTTCTCCGTCTTTTTTCTCAAGAGATATTAGCGCTGACTTATGCAATGAATCCTTGTTTTTAGTAAAACTATTAGCCACATCTTCAAGAATTGCTTTAGAAGATATTTTATCTAGTGTATACGCTATTACTTCTTCATGATCGTATTTTATAATTGAGAAATAAGGTTTACCATCAATTCTTATTTTCATTAATATTACAACACCTGGTTTGATACTATCCATTTGGAAAGAATGGAAATGTATAGCGATTTCTTTAGATTTTTTTACAAATACCTTTTCATTAGAATCAATTTCCCTCAATCGATCATGAATAAATGATCCGTCATTAAATACAAATCTATTTCCTTCTATAGTGTCCAATATTCTTTCAGCAAAAAATGTTTTATGGGATCCTAATGGTGTTTCATCTAAAAGTATTGGCTGATCTTCATCTTGATGAACTATATGAAAAATAAAACGTTCGATTTCTATATCCTGAACCGAAAGCCCATCTTTGAATTTCATAATACACTCCTTAATAGTATCTTAAGCGTTATTTGGTTAGTATTACTAATAAGTCCGACGACCTGAGGCGCACGAGCCTTTGGTTGCCTGGCCGAGTGGAGTGAGCGAATGCGAGCGTAGCGAGGCCCGATGAACGCCCAGATATAAGGATTCAAATATATAGCGCGAAGAGCGCGTACAGGCGGTTAGGCGATGGATTCGGGCTCAATCTCACGTTTCTTTATCTGCGCTGCCCCCTGGAGGGCGAAGCGCAGATATATCATTCCATTGAATATATTGCTCTTAGGATTTGCTTCACTCTTGCAGTTCTCATAACTAAGTCAAGAATAGCTACTAATTCTTCTTCGTTTTGTGATAAAAAGCCTGCTTGAGGGAATCCGCCTATAACTATTTGTTTGTAATATTCAGGCCGATTCACTTGAGTAACAATTTCACCTTCTAGTGCAATTAAGCACGGATAGAATAAAGCTTCATGTGCAATGTTAAATAGTCGATATTGATAGTTATTTCTGGATGATACTAGTGAAAATGCATACATAATTGAATTGTTTCCGGTATTTACCTGCGCCACGGTTCCGGTGACCGTTTTTTTACTTGCATCCTCAATTTTAGGTATCCATTCCTCAACAACCGCTTTAGGTGCTTTTATTTTTGGCTGCTCAAAAATATCACCCCAAATATCTGACATAAAGACCTCCCTTAAACGGTTAATTCCAATAAAACTGGTAGATGATCTGAATAGTCATCTCTATTGATCCTTCCATCATTATGCAACAAGTTTTTACCATCAATATACTCAATCAATTCAACCCTTTTGTAATATTGTACTAGATCAGAACTAAGTAAATAATTATCTAGTATTTCCCAATTTAGAACACAATAATCACTTGAATAGTAAAAAAACGTTCCAAATGGTCTTTTAGTATTTCCATAAAACGTCCACATTGGATTGTAATAATACATATATTGTTTCCCCTGAACAACCCTACTTCCCTTTTTAGCTATCTCCGGATCATTTGTACTATGAAAACCTCCTGCACTAATCATTGGACTATCGAATGGATTTAAATTAAAATCACCACTTATTAATACATTCCTATTTTCCTTTATTTCAGAAATATCATTTATAGTTTTAGATAGTATCTGCGATTCAATTAACTTACTCTCCATAGAATAATTTACTTTTGGGATTAAATGACAGAATGCTATTATTATTTTTTTTATAAATGGATTCTCTACTGATAAAATTGTATATCTTTCAGATTCGATAAGTAAGTTTACAATTTCTAGACTATACCTAGAAAAGATTTTGAGTTTACCAATACTTTTTACTAAATTATAGCCAGGTACTAGATACTCACCTTCTGGGTTTTCTGCTATGCAAACAATATCAATATTATTACACTTACATAATTCTTCAATTTCATCCACAAGATTTTTATGACAAATATTCCAAAATGCAATTATCATAGTTTCCTCAGAATTGTGCCCGGCGGCCGGAGGTCCGGTGCGCTGGAATTATAAGCAAGTTGCTCATTAGCGCGTATTATATTCCACGCCCCTAGATAGGCGAAAAAAAACGGGGCCAGCTAAACGGCAGGGAAGACAGCTGTTTAAATGGCTTACTTATAAAGAATGGGCTCTTTCCCTCCGCCGAAACAGGATCGGAAAGTAGGCCCACGCATTAGGGGAATAGTAAACCGTTTTTTCTCTGGGCGCAACGAATTTCTTCATAGGAATGCCATACAAGTAACTTTTCTTATTGCCGACTCGCATTTTTCTCCATTATATTTAATATGTAAATAATTATTGTTCTATGAGCCTCTTTCAAAAAACAGTGGCTTCCAAGGAACGTAGTCGCGTAACCAAGTAAGTTAGAGGCTCCTTGGGCAGGACAAGGCACAGAACGACCCATTTCTAGCTGCATAATCGTTGGGAATGTC
>Ga0326727_10004443_pt1 | contig 42183 bp, 38 predicted proteins | sample MB2enrmetagenome_FD_207643 | JGI IMG/M metagenome (GOLD analysis project Ga0326727, IMG submission 207643) | Lab enriched peat soil microbial communities from McLean, Ithaca, NY, United States - MB29MY | ecosystem: Environmental > Terrestrial > Soil > Wetlands > Peat | place: USA: New York...
ATTCTTTCAGGAGTTGTTCCGGCGAATTGGAACCGGTATTTCGTAAAATTCCAGAAAATTTATAGAGATTAAGGAGAGTAAGTCATGGCAAAATCCAAGAACGTGTTCACCAGACAGGACATCATCAAGGGCTTCTACAACTCCGAAACCGCGAAAACCCTGAACATCACCTTGAACGAAACCAAGGCGGTTGTTGAGGAAGTTCTCCAACTGATCACCCAGTCCGTGACCGGACTCAAGGAAGGGGAAAGGCTGGAACTCCGGGGACTCGGTTCTTTTATGGCGATTACCCGGAAGCCTCGGACTGCCCGGAATCCTAAGACCGGCGAAGCGGTGAAAGTTCCCGCGAAGCGCGCGGTGAAATTCAAGCCGTCGCCTGCGGTGAAAGGAACCAAAGTTATTGCAGCACCGGCGAAAAAAGCTGGTAAAGGGAAGTAATCGGTTAAGCGGGAGCCGTTTTACCGATCTTGTATGAACACAAAAAGCCTCGGAGCAGCCGAATGGCTCTTCGGGGCTTTTCTGATGTTCGGAGCGGACGTTTAATTGGTTCCATAAGTGGACAGGTTCCCGACCACTTCAGAGATGCGGTTGTAGATCTCATGATTGTTTCCGAACTTCTTCTGCACTAAAAAGAGATGTGTAATGGAGTCACGCGAGCCTTGTTTTTCCACGGCGTCAAGAAGCGTATAAACAAAGGCGTCGTCTGCGAGACTGCGATCCGATGATGCCATCAGGTCCAGCATTCCGTTGACCGCTTTGACTGCTTCCGTGCATTTATTCATCTCGAAAAGTGTGCGTGCGATCAGGTATTCACTCACATTATCCAGTTTCCGGTGGGTGTACCAGCCGTAAAGTATGGCGGCATCGGAACTTTCGCTGCAGAGTGCGGCGAAAGCCATCAGCGCGAGGTGACGGTTCAGTTTCATCTCGCGGTCGATATCGGAATTACCGACATAAGTAGGATCGATCATTGTGTCGACAATATCGCGCACCAGCGGTTTTGCATCTGTCAGCTTCAATTCCCGGACTCTTTTGAGTGCACTGCCAATGAGTTTCAAGGATTTTGCGTCCGGCCCGGGATTCAATGTCAAATAGGAAAAAATCTGGTTGGTTTTATCGATGTCCATGGAATCGCAATTGGTGAATTCGTCGTTGTATGAGGCGAGCCGTTCTTCCATGACGCGCTGGACGGAAAAAGTTCCGAATGAAAGTACGGCGCAAAAAGAGATGATGGACAAAGTAATGAGAAACTTCAGCATCCTTCCCTCCTCCGAAAACGTAAGACTTCGGTGAAAACGAATCATTCAACAAGATAGTTACAGGAATCGATCCCTAGCGGAGGGACGAGTCATCAAGACGAAGATAATTTTTAATTTCCGATTGATGATAACGGGAAACGGGATTTAGTCAACCGGGAATTTCTTTGCTGGTGGTGTCGTTTGGAGAAGGGAGTAAGTCACTTTGGAAAAACTTGCTCATCTATGAAGCGGTAACGTAAATTGCAAGAATGAACAGGATGGGTTAGAATATTACTCAGGGGGATTCTATGCGTATTATTCTGGTTTCGATCGTTTTCTTTTTTGCAGTATCTCCGGTTTTCGCTTTAACCAATACCTACGCGGATTATTTCCGGTTGCTGGGAATGGCCCAGTCGAATGTCCTGATACAGGCACTTGAATCGGAAGACTTGGATATGGTTTATTCGGCAATTCACCGGATCGGCGAACTCGGTTGTACAAACGCCAAAAAGAATATCTGGGCCTGGCTCGCCCAGGCGAATCCCGCGGCCAACGCAGGGAAGGTCCAGCAAGAGACCAGCCTGAAGGAAATTCTGAGGGCTTCAGTCTGGGCCATCAGCCGGATCGGGGACGATACAGACGCGCAGGAACTGGTAACGTATGCCAAGGATATCAAGAAAGACGATCATGAAACGATCCGGGAGATCATCCATGCCTTGGGAGCGATCCGTCCTTCGGCAGCCGGATTGAGTTTCCTGAATCGCCTGACCCGAGAGATCTCCGACGAGCGCGACGCCGAAGAGCTTCTTTTAGCGATCAGCAATCAGAACTTCCAGTCTTCCGCGAACTACCTCATCGTCATGTCCAAAAACGTCAGTTTTAGCGAGGGTTTCCGGGAAAAACTGGAAAAAGCGGCAACCGACCTTGCGCTCAAGGGAAATTGAAGATCCGGAACGGTCAATATCAGCACGGTCTGCTATCGGTCGTTTTTTCAATCAGGCGGATGAGATCTGGAGCTTTTGCTTATTTGAGCCATTTCATCACGTTGGTCATTCCTTTGATTTGAGCGACATCGGCAGGGGTACTGCCGGCGGGAAATTCCTTCCAGACGGAAGTGGAAGCCGCGTTGGTTTCGGCACCGGCGGCGAGAAGCATCCTTACAGCGTCCGTACGTCCGGCGTAAGCGGCTCTATGAAGAGGGGTCCAGCCGTATTCGTTCCGGTTGCTGACGGATAATCCCTTCTTCAACAGGAAATCCATCACGTTGGTGTGATCCGCGTATGCTGCCTGGTGCAGGGCGGTGTTGCCCTGAATGTCATGGATGTAAATGCTTGCGCCCTTCTGGTAAAGGTACTGCACGACGGAAAGGTGGCCTTTGTAAGCCGCCCAGAGAAGCGGCGTGTCTCCGAAATTGTCCGTCAGGTTTACGGAAACACCCCGGTCCACCAGAAGCGAGACGGCGGCGAGGTTGCCCTCCCGGCAGGCGGTGTGAAGGGGCGTCAAGCCGTCCGAATCGCGGGCATCGATGCGGACATTCATAGAGAGGAGCCAGGTCACGATGTCCATGAAGCCTTTCGAGCAGGCGATATGGAGAGGCGAACGGCCGTCCGCGTCTGTTGCCAGAGGGTTTGCGCCCTGGGCGACGAGGAGTTTCGCGTCGTATAATTTTCCGAATTTTACGGCGCGGATGAGGTCGTCGTTGATGCTGGAGAAAGAGAGCGGCGCAATCAGCATAGCGAAGAAGACAGTCAGCACGGACAGGCGCATGAAAGGCTCCTATGCCAGTCGAAGATCTGCCGGTTAAAGTGTCTCTGCATGCTATCTTTCCTTGGTTTTTTTGAGGATGACGTATTCGTTCGAACCGAGCGTAAAGGCCTTTTTGCGCTTGAGATCCGCACCGCGTCCAAGGTCGGTGAAATCGCCGTTGCCGAAGAAACGCGTAACGTCGATGTGCGCGTTCTCGTCGGAGTTGTTGATGAACACAAGCAGACGGTCGTCGGAGGCGTAGCGCTCAAAACCAACCACTCCTTCCTCCGCCAGAATGAAACGCATCTCGCCCCGTCGGAGAACACGGTTTTCCTTGCGGGTTCGTATCAATTGCCGGCAAGTTTCGAGAATGGACAGGTCCTGCTTCTTTACATCCCACTGCATAAAGCGTCGGTTATCCGGATCGCGCCCGCCTGCCATTCCGACCTCGTCGCCGTAATAAATGCAGGGGGCGCCGATGGCGGTAAAAAGGAAAGCCAAGGCGAGTTTGACTCGCCGCACGTCTTTTCCTGCGACGGAAAAGAAACGCGCCGTGTCGTGGGTAGAAAGAAAATTGAGCGCGGCAAAACTCGCCTGGAGCGGATATTCGAAAATCTGTTTGCCGATCGAGCGGGAGAACTCTTCTGCGTTGATTTTACGGAGCGCAAAAAAGTGAATGCAGGCATCCCGGAAATGATAGTTCATTACGGCGTCAAACTCGTCACCTGTGAGCCAGGGTTTCGCGTTTCTCCAGATCTCGCCGAGAAGATAGGCTTCGGGGTCGACAGCTTTCACCCGGGTACGGAAAAGCTTCCAGAAGGAATGTTTCAGTTCGAAAGGAACGTCGAGGCGCCATCCGGCCGTGCCTCTTTTAATCCAGTACTCCGCCGTTCCGAGGTGGTAATCGATCACTTCGGGGTTGTCCTCGTTGAACTCCGGCATATTCGGGAAGCTCCACCAACAGTCATAGTTGGGCTTGCCGTTCTCCATGAGCGGAAACTTCCGCACATGGTACCAGTCCAGATACTTCGATGCCGCGCCCTTTTCGGTGATGTCGCGGAATGCCGGAAAAGCGGTTCCGGAGTGGTTGAAAACCCCGTCGAGGATAAAGCGGATGCCCTTTTCCCGAAGAATTGCGGCCATCCGATCGAAGGCTTCGTCCCCGCCGAAGTGAGAATCAACCTTCCGGTAGTCGGAAGCGTCGTACTTGTGGGGCGAGACGGACTCGAAAACAGGGGTGAGGTAAAGTGCGTTTACTCCGAGCGAGGCGAGGTAATCCGCCTTCCGGGCGATCCCGTCGAGGTCTCCGCCGAAGAAGGAATCCGGCTTCGGCGCGGCATCGGGGGGGAGCGTTCCGGGAGGATCGTTTGACGGATCCCCGTTGGCGAAACGGTCCGGGAAGATCTGGTAGAAAACGGCGTCGGTTACCCAGGCGGGGGTTTCGAGGCGGGTCGCGGGACGAACGTACTCGAAACTTTCCACTTCCCACTCGGATTCACAAAGACCGCTCTGGCCGAAGTAGCGGGAAGCGCCGGAACGCTGCCGGAGTTCAATATAATAGAGGAACTGTGAGAGATCCTGCGGGCGTTCCACCCGGAAGATCGTCCATGCATAGATTTCATCCTCGTAGAGGACGACGCCAGGGATGACGAGAGGCTGGTCGTTTACCGTGGCGACGAGAATGGCGTGGGAGAATTTCCGTCGGTCGTACGCGGCGCGCACCCGTACGGATTTCGCGCTGACGGTGTCCTCGGACCCGATTTCGACGATGACGTCACCCCTGCGACAGGCATCGCCGACTTGCAGGACCGAATTCCAATTGCCGTCGCTGTCTTGTTCCTGTTCGGGATTATCGGGGTCCAAAACGTACCGGGTTCCATCCACAAGAAATTTGTAATGGTAGACGCCGGAAGGTAACTCGGCGATCGCGTCCCAAACGAGGTCGCCGTCGGTGTCCTTGAGTGAAAGCGCGTTCTTCTTCCAGCCGTTCCAGTCGGCGACGACTTCAACGGAACGGGTATCGAAATGTGAACTGAATCGGAAAAACACGCGGAATGTCCGCGATGACATAGGCCGGACTCCATTCATTGATCGATTATCACCTTAATATTATAGGTTCCCGTTCCGGAAAATTCCACTATCGGACCGGAAGCTCCTCCGGGGCATGATGAACAAGGATTGCCGCACTTTTTTGATTTTTATTGGAAATTATTTCATAATATCTTATTATCCGTCTTGTCGGGGTATTGAAACGTTAACAAAAAGAAATTTACCTAATAGGAGTGTGTGATGAAAGGCATTTCCAAGCTGCTTCCCGGCCTGGGCCTCGTCGCTTTCTTCTCGTCATTGGCGACTCCGCTGATGGCGAGCGATGCTGACCTCAAGGTTCCTGAGCTGGCTACCCTTCCCAACGCCTGGCCCCTGTACGCGGGTCTCGGCATCACGGTTCTTGGTCTCATCTTCGGTATCTATCAGTATCTTCGCGTGAAGAGTATCAAGGCGCACAAGTCCATGCTGGACGTCGCCGGAATCATCTACGAGACCGCGAAGACCTACCTGCTCCAGCAGGGGAAATTTCTCATCGTGCTCTTCCTCTTCATCGGCGCCTGCATCGCCTTTTATTTCGGCGCTCTTCAGGGAAAATCGATCCCGGGCGTGGCCATGATTCTGGGGATGACCATCCTCGGCATGCTTGGTTCGTACTGCGTGGCCTGGTTCGGTATCCGGATCAACACGCTTGCCAACTCCCGCATGGCCTTCGCTTCTCTTCAGGGCAAGCCCGCCAAGCTTTTGAACATCCCGCTGCAGTCCGGCATGTCCATCGGCGTGTTGCTGGTGTCCGTCGAGCTGTTCGTCATGCTTTGCATCCTGCTCTTCATCCCGCGTCACCTTGCCGGCGCCTGTTTCATCGGTTTCGCTATCGGCGAGTCTCTCGGCGCTTCCGTTCTCCGCGTCGGCGGCGGTATCTTCACCAAGATCGCCGACATCGGTTCGGACCTGATGAAGATCGTGTTCAAGATCAAGGAAGACGATCCCCGCAACCCTGGCGTGATCGCCGACTGCACGGGCGACAATGCCGGCGACTCTGTCGGTCCGACCGCCGACGGTTTTGAAACCTATGGCGTGACCGGTGTGGCTTTGATCTCCTTCATTGTTCTCGCGGTGGGCGGAGACAATCAGGCCACTCTCATCATCTGGATTTTCACGATGCGTATTTTAATGATCATCACTTCCATCGTGGCTTACTGGATCAACATGGCGCTGACCTCCGCGACCATGGGCAAAAAGGAAGGCAAGGGTTTCGACTTCGAACACCCGCTGACCACCCTGGTCTGGATTACCTCGATCCTTTCCATTCTCGTGACTTTCGCCGTCAGCTACTGGCAGCTTTCCTCCCTCGGCGGCAGTCTGTGGTGGATCCTTTCTATGATCATCTCCTGCGGTACCCTGGGCGCCGCGCTGATCCCGGAAGTGACCAAGATTTTCACCAGCCCCAAGTCCAAGCATGTTCAGGAAGTGGTCACCGCCTCCCGCGAGGGCGGCTCTTCTCTGACCGTCCTTTCCGGTCTCGTGGCCGGTAACTTCTCCGCCTTCTGGGTGGGTCTCACGATTCTCATCCTGATGGCCATCGCCTATTTCACCAGTCTCCAGATTCCGGCCGGAATGATGCAGTACAGTTCCATCTTCGCCTTCGGTCTCGTGGCCTTCGGTCTTCTGGGCATGGGCCCGGTGACCATCGCCGTGGACAGCTACGGTCCCGTGACCGACAACGCCCAGTCCATTTATGAGCTCTCCCTCATCGAAACCATCCCCAACGTGAGCGGGGAGATCGAGAAGGACTTCAACTTCAAGCCCAATTTTGAACATGCCAAGCATTACCTGGAAGCCAACGACGGCGCGGGAAATACCTTTAAGGCGACCGCGAAGCCCGTGCTCATCGCGACGGCTGTGATCGGCGCTTCCACGATGATCTTCTCCCTGATCCTCGTCCTGAAGAACGTTCTGGCCATCGATCCCGCTTCGATCCTGTCGATTCTCAATCCCTACACCCTGCTTGGCTTCATCGCCGGCGGCATGGTGGTGTTCTGGTTCGCCGGCGCTTCGATGCAGGCCGTGACAACCGGCAGCTACCGCGCGGTGGAATACATCAAGAAGAACATCAATCTCGACAGCGCGGAAAAGAGCGCCGCTCTCTCCAACTCCAAGGAAGTGGTCAAGATCTGCACCCAGTACGCTCAGCAGGGAATGATCAACATCTTCTTCGCGCTCTTCAGCTTCGCCCTCGCATTCGCTTTCTTCTCGGCCGCTGATGCCGCCAACCCTGCCCCCGCTTCGTTCTTCATCAGCTACCTGATCTCGATCGCCGTGTTCGGCCTCTTTGAAGCCATCTTCATGGCCAATGCGGGCGGCGCCTGGGATAACGCCAAGAAAGTGGTGGAAGTGGATCTCCAGGAAAAGGGAACACCTCTGCACGATGCGACCGTCGTCGGCGACACCGTCGGCGACCCCTTCAAGGACACCACCTCGGTGGCTCTGAATCCGATCATCAAGTTCACGACCCTCTTCGGTCTTCTCGCTATGGAAATCGCCATCTCCGAGAAGTTCGTGAAGATCGCTCCCTACATCGGTATCTTCTTCATCGTCGTCGCTATTGTCTTCGTGTGGCGCAGCTTCTACGCGATGCGCATTCCTCCCAAGCTGAAGGAAGGCAAGTAATTTCCTTTACCGAACGCAAGCGGGCGGCCCGAAAGGGTCGCCCGTTTTTTTGAATAACTTTTTTTCCGAAGGTGAAAAAGTAATTCAAAACGTCCGCTTTCGCAGCATGCCCAAGACGAGAATGAAGCCGATGACGGCGGTGACGAGATAGCCCGCGATGCCGAGAACCGGGACGCCGTACCACTTCGGAGGGATGCCGGAATGCACGATCACCGAGGAGCCGATAATGATCGAACCGAGCAGGATGCTGATCATGAATCGGTTGCTGAGGGTGTTGAGTTCGGAAAGAAAGTTGTCCAGACCTCGCAGATCCAGTTCCAGACGAAGTTTTCCGTCCTTGACGAGCGCCACGATCTCGCGAAGGTCGTCGGGAAGGTCCCGCGCGAGGGTGCGCAGTTCAGCGAGGCTGTAGATTCCCCGTTTGAGGGAGCGAAATGGGCTGAGGCGCTCCCGGAGCATCGTCTTCGCGAAGGGAGTGACTTCCCGGAGAACGTTGAAATCGGGGTCCAGACGCTTGCCGATGCCTTCCACGCTCATCAGCGCCTTCATCAGAAGATAGAGGCTGGGCTGAAGACGGATGCGGTAGTCGAGAAGAAGATCCATCAGGTCCCGCAGAAAATCGCCGACATTGATTTTCTTCACCGGCAGGTAGTAGTATTGATTCATCAACTCTGAAACGCGACTCTCGAGATCCCCGATGTGATCGATCTTCTGTTCCCGGGAGAGCTTAAGGAACGCCCGCGTCAGTTTTCGGGCGTCGCGGTTGACGGCGCTGATAATGAGGTCGCCCAGCACTTCCTGCGTCGCCGCCGAGAGGATGCCGATCATTCCGAAATCGAGGAAGCACACGCGGTCGCCGGGAAGGATGAAAATGTTTCCGGGGTGGGGATCAGCGTGAAAATAACCGTAACGGAAAATCTGGCGCAGAACGAGATCCGCCCCGCGATGGGCGATCAGCTTCCGGTTGTGTGAAGGATCGTCCGGAGAGAGCCGGGCGAGCGGTTCTCCGTGAATGTATTCCATCGTGAGCAGACGTCTGGTGGTCAACTCCGGGTAGACCTTCGGCACCAGCGTGGTGGAGTCGTTCCCGAAATTTTCCGCGAAGACGAGCATATGGGTCAGCTCGCTCTGGAAGTCGAGTTCGTGGCGAATCGCTTTCTCGAATTCGCGCACGATTCCGGTCGGTCCGAGAACACGCATTTCCTCGATGTAGCGTTCCGAGAGGCGTGCAAGATCCTTTAAAATCTCGATATCGAGCGCGATGGCGGCGTCGATGTCCGGGCGCTGGATTTTTAGAGCCACCTCGGTTCCGTCGAGCAGTACGGCGCGGTGAACCTGCGCGATCGAAGCCGATGCGGCGGGCTTTTCGGCGAATTCCGAGAAAACTTCCTGCAGGGGTTTTCCCAGTTCGTGCACAACGATCGCCAAGGCGTCCCTGGACGGGAACGGGGGCACGTTATCCTGAAGTTTCTCCAGCTCCACGAGAAGGTCGCGCGGAAGCACATCGGGCCGGTTTGAGAGGATCTGCCCGAGCTTGATCCATGCCGGACCGAGTTCCTCCAGCACGAGGCGGACGCGCGCCCATCGGGACAGGCCCGCTTTCCAAGCCGGAACTTCGGGCGAAAGCGACTTTCCATGCGGGTGGATGCGGATACGGGAGAGAAAATCTCCGAACCCATGTTTGAGCAGGATGAACAGAATCTCGCGATACCGGTTGAAGTACCGCGCGTTTCTCCGAAGGAAGCCCTGTTTCATCCCGCCCGCCTTCGACTAGCCGTTTTTCCCTTCGAGCAGTTCCTTCTCGATCGCGTCGAGACGCGCCGAAAGCTTGTCGAAGTCCCCGCGCGAGACGACCGGGATTTTCGCGAGGGTTTCCGTTACGGTCTTCTTGATCTGGTCTTCCAGGCGGTCCTTGGCTTCGGCGGATTCCTTGAGGAACTGGTCCACCATCTCCCGGCCTTCCTTTTCGGAGGCGTTCCAGCTCGCGGAAAGTTTCTTCACGGCTTCTTCGGCCTTCTCCTTGGACAGCGATACCAGTCCGATTCCGAACAAAACGGCGTCTTTCATTGGGTTTGACATCGTTTCCTCCTTTTCGGCCCGAGATGGGTCGACCCTTCCATGATAATCCGGCCCGGCGAGAAAAACAAGTTATCCGTCCGATATCACAACAGGTCTTGCTTTGAGGGAGTCGACAAGGGAGAGGGAAGGCGGGAAATATTCCGTCGGATTCGAAAAACCCTAAAACGGGAAATCGTTTTCCGGCTTTTGAGGTTTTCCTAAAAACTTTTTTTGTTGATTCGGTGCTTCGCGAAAGATCGTCGGATCCAGCGCCGTGCGGTGAACGGCATATCCCTGGACCAGAATCGCCTTGGGGCCTGCGGGGCATGCATGCTGACATGCGCCGCACCCGATGCAGATGCTCTCCCGCACGAAGGGGATTTCTAGACCGTTTTCCCAGGGTATCATCGTGCAGGCCTTAGTGGGACAAACCTCCGAGCAGGCGCCGCAATGCGTCCCCTTGAGTTTCACCACGCACTTCGGGAGGCTGAATGACGCCACGCCGAGCTGAATGCGCCGCTTTTTTTCCACGGTTTGGGGAAGGATCGCCCCGGTCGGACACACATGTCCGCATTTCACGCAATCGTAGCTGCAGAAGCCGGCATGGTAATCCATCCGAGGCTGCATCAGCGAGGAAAGACCGTTTTCGAGAAACGAGGGCGTGAGAATCCGGTCGGGACAAGATGAAACACAGAGATGGCAGGCGGTGCACTTCGAACGGAAACGCTCCAGACCTTGAGAACCCGGGGGGGTGATGAGGGATATCGTTCCCGCGGAGGAAAAAGCGGCATGTATTTTACCGGGAAGAAAGAAAAGCGCGAGAGCTGCGGTACCGAGGGCGGCCGATTTCAGAAATTCGCGCCGCGAAGGTTCTGCCGGTTTTTCCGGGGCGGCACTCTTCACAGGAATGAACCTTCCGTAGAACATATCGCCGGTGGGGCAAGCGACGACACAGTCGAAGCAGGCCACGCAGCGTGAAGCGTCCACCCGCTTCGCGGAAACGTCGATACAGTCGGCGCGGCAGTTGCGGCTGCAGGTGTTGCAGGAGATACAACTCTCATGAAAACGAAAACGGAAAAGGGAAAAGCGGGAGAGTAAACCGAGAAATGCACCCACCGGGCAGAAGGTATTGCACCAGAGGCGGCCGCGAAGAAAAGCCAGGACAAAGATCCCGACGGCGAAAACAAGAGTGATAACGAATACCGTCCATGGCAGCACGTTCCAAGTCAGGCGGGTGAAATCGGAGATGCCTGCCGCGTGGAGGGGGACTTCCAGAAGCGCCGAAATACCGGAAACGATCGGTTTTCCAAGGTCGGCGACTATCCTACCGAAGATGCTCCAGGGATCGAGGAGCGACAGAAGCGCCATGTTTCCGAGGAGCATTGAAAGAGCAACGGCTGCAAACGAGACGTATCGGAGAAAGGGAATGGGTTTATGGAACCGACCTTTCTGCGGGTGCGTCATTCGGTGAAGATGAAACGCGGCGTCCTGGAATACGCCGAGCGGGCAAAGCGCGGCGCAGTAAACGCGCCCGAAAAGAAGCGTGAAGATCGCGACGAAGACGAACCCGAGCCCGAGGAATCCGGCGCCTCCCGCCGCGAAGCGCAGGATCGACGGAGCGAATTGCGGCCAACTGAAAACGGCCGAATGCGTTACCAGAAAAGAAGAGACCTCCAGGAAGAGCAGGGTGATCAAGCAAAAGACTGCGACGCCGACCGTGGCGCGAATGCGGGCGGGCCACTTGCGGACGCGTTTATTTCCGTTCATCAAGGCTTCCTACAGCGTCATGCGCTTGATGTTGAGGTTGGCGAGATCCATCCGTCCGAGTCCGTTATCGCTTGCCAACCGGATGAAGGGGACATTTTCGGGATTTTTCCCGAGCATTTTCGCCCCCGCCGCGTCCACCGCGACGATGTCCGTGCCCATCACAAGCGACTTCTGCGTCTCCACGTCGGAGAGAGACACGCCGCGCGGGCCGTTGGTTCTGAGAACGTTGTAAGCATCGAGGATGGTGAGATCGGGCTTTCGCCAGGCGGCGAATTCGGCGATACACTGGTGGAGATTGTTCATATGCCAGTAGCCGCGGTCCCAGACCACGCCCATCAGATTTTTCATACCGACGGTGATTCCGGCGCTGGAGTGATTCTTGAGGATCGGCGCGTTGATGAAGATGTCGGCCGAAAGCAGGAGTTCGTGGACCATCGCACTTTTTAATATTTTGGCTCCGGGAATGACCACCTTCTGGTAATTCCCGGAGAGGCTACCGGAAGCCATCTTTCCACCCGCGCTTTTCACCGCGTCCTGGATTCCGCTCTTCGTATAGCATGAGAGCGCGTTATCGCAAGTGTGGTCGAATACCACCACCTCTTTCGCGCCCGCATCGAGGCAGTGGCGGATGATCTGTGAGACGAGCTTCGGGTTGGTGGTCGCGGCGCGTTCGGGTTCCACGGCCCAGCCGATGTTGGGCTTGAGGACGACGGTCTGGCCCTTTTTGACAAACCGGCCCATTCCGCCCATTTCTTTCATCGCGGCGTCGAAGAGTGCTGCCGGTTCTCCGTTACGAACGGCGATAAGGTCGAATGCGGCTTTCGGATTCGTCGCATTCGAGAGTTTTTCCTCTCCGAAAAGGCCGCCTGTTTTACCCAGAAGCATCGATGCGCCCGCTGCAATTCCGAAACCCAATGCGTTCTTCAGGAATTCACGCCTGTCCATCATAGCCTCCGATTTGCGCTATTTGATAAAACGCCCCAACAGAAGAGTCAATTCGAAGAGCAGGTAAAGCGGAAGAGCGACCAGAATCTGAGTAACCAAATCGGGCGACGGTGTCGCGATTCCCGCCAGGAGGATGATCACCACCACCGCATACTTCCGGTACTTGCCGAGAGTTTTAGCCGAGACGAGTTTGATGGCCATCAGAGCGAAAAGAACCACAGGCAGCTCGAAAATGACGCCCGCCAGCGCGATCAATCCCGAAACGAAGTTCAGTGTGCTACCGATACCCAACACTGCCTTGACGGGTGTTCCGGGTGCGAAACCGAGAAGGAAGCGGTACGCTGCCGGCACAATGAAAATATAGGCGAAAACCGCTCCGATCGCGAAGGATACGGGAACTGCGGCGACGCCTCCCCACAGCCAGCGTTTTTCATGCGGGTAAAGTCCCGGCGAGAGGAATAGAGCACCCTGAACGGCCATCGCGGGAAGCGTCAGCGCCAAGGACACCGTAAAGGTCACCCGTAAACAGGTCATGAATTTTTCCCACGGCTGGAAATAGGAGAGTTGTGTGGGCATTCCGGAAAGCGGCAGCAGTAAAAAGCGAACGATCGGTTCAATGAAAATAAACACGACAATGAAAGCAAGAAGAAAAAAAACGATACAGAAAATAACGCGCTGTCGTAATTCCTCGAGGTGGCTGACCCAGCCGGGTTCGATTTCCGCTGTGTCCGGCATAGCCTAGCTCAGCTTGTCGCCCGGTTTTTCTTTGTCTTTTTCGTCGATTTCGCCGTTGAGGCCTTTCCGGAACTCCCGAACGCCGGTTCCCAGCGATTTTGCGAGTTCGGGAATGCGCTTGGCGCCGAAGAGGAGGAGAATCACCGCGAGGATGAGAAGAATTTCACCGATACCAAGATTCATAAAGAAACCTCCACGTCGTTCTTTCCGTTATCTTAGCACGCTCCGGTCATTCCGTCAATCAGAAAATATCCGGATTCCGGAAATTCTTTCATTCTTCCGAGTCGATGCAGAGCAAACGGGCATGGGACGGCCTCCGTTTACTTGCATGAAACCCGTTGTCCCCGTTATAATAACGGGTCGAATCCGCGCGTGTTTTGTGCTGACGGCAACGGAGCAATCACCCATGTTATTCAAGGACGAGGTCGAGGTTTACGTCAAGGCGGGAAAAGGCGGCGACGGCGCGGCCACTTTCCACCGGGAGAAGTTCATCGAGTTCGGCGGACCGGACGGCGGCGACGGCGGTTACGGCGGGCATGTATTCATCAAGGTGAACCCGCACATGCGCACGCTTTCCCATATCCACAACGCGCAGAAGTTCCGCGCCGGGGAAGGCGGGAATGGCACCAAAGACAAGATGTTCGGCGCGAAGGGAGAAACCATCTACATCGAGGTGCCGAACGGAACCGTCGTGATGGATTACGAAACGAAAGAAGTTCTGGTCGATCTCGCAGAAGGGGTGACCGAGTATAAGGTCGCAAAAGGCGGACGCGGCGGACGCGGGAACGTCCACTTCAAAAGCTCCACCAATCAGGCTCCGCACTACGCCGAGAAGGGTAAGCCCGGCGAGGAACGCCACCTGCTGTTCGAACTGCGAATGATCGCGCACGTGGGCCTCGTGGGTTATCCGAACGCGGGCAAGTCCACCCTTGTCTCGCGCATCACCAACGCGCGTCCGAAGATCGGCGACTATCCGTTCACCACCCTCAAGCCGAGCATCGGCGTAATGACCGTCGACGACGCCTACACGAGCGTACTCATCGCCGATATTCCTGGCTTGATCGAAGGGGCGCACGAGGGGAAGGGCCTGGGTATCGAGTTCCTTCGCCACATCGAGCGCACGCGACTCATTCTTTACGTTCTGGACGCTTCCGACGATCCCGTCGCGAAATTCAAGGTTCTCCGGAACGAGCTCAAAAGCTATTCCGAAGTGCTTTCTAACCGCGATCACCTCGTTGCGCTCAACAAGATGGACCTGATCCAGGACGAGGACGAGCGGAAAAAACTGATTGCGAAGGTTCGTCGTGCTGCAGGCAAGGTGATTCCGATTTCGGCGCTTACCGGCGAAAATCTCAAGGAAGTGAAAACCGAGCTATATCGCCTCTATCTGGAGGCCGAAGCGAAGATCCGCGAGAACGAGGAGCGGAAGGATGCGGATTAACGTTCCCGGACACGGCGAGATCGACGTCAAGCGCGCGGTGATCAAACTCGGCACGAAGCAGGTCACCGACCTCGAGAGCGTCAACACGCCCAATTTGCGGAACCTTGTCGCGCAGGTGGCTTCCCTGAAGAAGCGCGGCGTGGAGATCATCCTCACCGTCAGCGGGGCGGTCGGTATGGCCGTCTACCATCTCTACCGATCGAAAGTGAAGGCGCAGTCGCTTTCCGTCGCCCAGAAACAGGCGCTCGCGGGCTATGGCCAGGTTTACCTGATGCAGCTTCTCGCGGAGGAGTTCGGAAAGGCGGACCTCAAAGTAGGGCAGGTGCTTCTCACGCATGATCTTTTTGAAAACCGCGCAACCTACCTCAACGCCCGCAATACGATGAATACGATGCTTTCGCTGGATATCATCCCCGTTATCAACGAGAACGATTCCGTGGCGACGGAAGAGATCCAGATCGGCGACAACGACCGATTGGGCGCTTACGTCGCGCTCCTGACCGACGCCAACCTTTACGTGATGCTCTCCGATATCGACGGCCTTTACCGCGATTACCGCCAGCCCTCGCAGACGCTCGTCTCCGTGGTGGAAAACCTCGACGACGTGCTGGAATTCGTCGGCGAAAAAGAAGAGGCGTTCACCAAGGGCGGTATGGCCACCAAACTCGCCGCTGCGAGAATCACCACCGTCGGGGGAGTGCCTGCCGTCATCGCCAACGGCTTCAAGGACAATGTCCTGCTTTCCATCTTCGACCGGCTCTCGGAAGGGACGATTTTTCTTCCGTTGCGGAAAAATCTCAACTACAAGAAGCGCTGGATTACCGGCAAGAAGGCGAAAGGCAAGCTCGTTATCGACGAAGGGGCCGCAGCGGCTGTCAAGCGTCACAAGAGCCTTCTCCCGAGCGGTATAACGAGCGTGGAGGGCGAGTTCGGCACCGGCGACACCGTCAGTATCACCGACAGCAACGGAGCGGAACTTGCCCGCGGCTTGTCCAATTATTCCGCCGCCGACGTGAAACGCATCGCGGGCCGCAGGAACAGCGAGATCGGCGCGATCCTCGGCGTGGAGAACGTCCACTCCGCCGTAGTGCACATCGACAACATGGTGGTGTTCGTGCGGGAGGAGTAGTAGACTATCCCTTCCGGGAGAAAAAACCGGTCGAATCGACGCCGGTGGTCGATATGATTTCGGAAAACGTGAACAACCAATCCAACCGTATGTTATCACATCGGCTATCTGCACTGTTGTTCTTCAAGCGAATTCTTTACATTTCATTTGTCCGCATTTTATAATCAATTCCACTTCAAACGAAGGATGTTGTCATGAAACGTGTTATCGTCTTTCTTCCCGCGTTTTTCCTCATCGCCGCGCCGCTGCACTCCGAAACCGTCAAGGCGTATTCTTACAAAAATCTTTCTTCCTCCGTTCCATCGACGCTTCTGGAATATTGGAAAAAGGCGGGGAAGCCGCTTGAGCTGGAATTTACCGACAGCGATTTTCGCGGCTGGCTCTCCGGCGCGCTGGAACTCATTGGAACTAATTTGCGGGCCTTTGCGGCGAGGAATTGCTCCGGACTGGACGAGGATGCCATCGGTAAATTGCGCGGATCCGAAACGCTTTTGCGCTTCAGTGTTCTTTCGTCGGACTTTCCGGCCGAAGCGATGGAAACCGTGGGGAGCTGGAAGAATCTGCACCATCTCGATCTCGATGGCGTGCGGCTCAAAGCGGCGGACTTTGCGGCAATTTCCAAACTTTCGAAGCTGGAAAGCCTCGATGTCGGCATGAATCCCGGCTTCGACGGAAGTGCGTTAGCTGCGCTGAGCGGCCTCCGTGCTATCCGCATCCTGCGCGTCCCGGAAACGGGGCTTGTCGATCGCGACCTGGAATGTCTCGCTGTTTACCCTTCCCTCGATACATTGTCCGTTACGAAGATCGTCAAAGACGGTGCGGGCTGGAAAGCCATCGGAAAGCTCGACAACCTTGGGGAACTCGACGCGGGAAGCTGTCTGGTTCCTCCCGGAGCCTTTTCGAACCTGTGCGGCTTATCCAGACTGCGGAAGCTCGACCTGTCTTCCTGCCGCTTTCAGGGAGAGTCCGTCGTGAAAAACCTCGCCGCGCTTGAGTCGCTTCCGGCGCTTCGGGAACTCGATCTCGGCAATTCCGACATCGGCGACGAGGCGGTACCCATCCTTTCGATGATGGCTAACCTCGAACAGCTCTCCGTGAACGGAACGCGAATCAGCCCGGAGGGGTTCAGCAACCTCCAGAACGCGCTGTCGAACGTGGATGTGTATTATTAAGGTTTGCGGAACGGTCTATCTCGGAGGTCCCGGCAGCAGGGAAGCCTGAATGGGCGACCAATCGTGAAGGCCGCTATCGTTGGTCTTTTTCGCCAGCAAGGGCGGTGTGCGATACAAATTGGGCGCGTTCAGGACGAAGGGCGTGAAGCTGAAGCGGCTGGTCTCGATCCTGCCGATCCGATAGGCGTCGAATTTTCTCTCGTTGGGGTTCATTGCCTCGGGACCGATCGCGTCCAAAGCAGCCTCGAAATGGTAAGTTTTTCCGTTCCACGTGACATTGCTCATCATCGCTTCCACCTCTTTTGAGATGGAACCCTCCGGATAGCAGATCTTGTTGATGGACGCGGCCCGCCATCCGAGGTGGCTTTCAAATAGCTCCATCGCATGGCCGATCTCGTAATTCACGAGCTTAGGATCTTTCCGGTATACTTTTGCCAGCGGAAGGTGGCTGACCGTGTGGTTGACGAGTTCAAAGCCGAGATCAAGCAGCATGTTGAGTTTTTTTGTCACCCATTTCGGGTCCTGGAAAGGGGTACTCGAAAACTGGATGCAGAAAGCGGCGTTAAGCTTGAAATCCGGGTGCTCGCGTGCGAAGTCGATCATCACTCCCACGGCGCAGTCGGGGTCTATCTCGGGTTCCCCGATGTCGTTGGTACCGATAAAATCGAACTGTCCGATTCCGGCGTCGTCGAAGGTGAGGACGTAAAGTTTGCTGTTGCCGGGAATGCGGGAAAGTTCCTTTTTTTCTCCTTTCGCCAGTGAAAGATATTCATCCAGGGAAATGTTCCGGAACCCGTTTTTCTGGAGCTGATCAAGCTGGTTCCGCAATTCGTCGCTGTCGACGACATAGCGTCGGATCTTCCGGATATCGGGTAAAAGGTGTTTCATGAAATAATTGGAGGTAACGAAAGGCGAATTGATGATATGGTATTCCAGGATGGGAATGCGGCCCGTCTGACCGGCAATGATGTCGTCCAGCGAACTGTTGGTGTAAGGACTGTAAAGCGCCCCCACCTCAGCTTCCTGAGCGCTTTCGGGATCGAGGTTGGAAAAGATCGCATCGCGGAACAACAGCAGGTTTATCCCGGCCGAAGCGACGGCGAAAACGACAAGAAGAAGCAAGAGTACCCATCCGGTAATGGATTTTTTCCGTTTATATTCCATTTTACATCCGTGTCGGAATTATCGGTTTCTCATGCGAGAAATCTTGACCGAAATCATCATGAAAACTTCCCGTCAATTCTCTGTAATCTCGCCGCGCAGGATGTCGAACTCCCGAAGCGCTTCCGCTCCCGGGAATTCCAGTTCCACCTCGGTGTCATGGCCCGTCATTTCGATTTCCACGCCTTCCCGGTAGATGCGGAAGTCCGGAATGGCGAGGTTCGTTCCGTCGGGGCGGATGGCTTCGATGCGGTCGCCCTTCCGGAGGCGGTTGGCGGTGAGGATTTTCGTTCTTCCCTGCCCTGCCTTGCCCTGGACTGTTCCGACCCATAAACGGTCGCGGATGTATGCTCCGCGCAGATGGGGTTCGAGCGCGGCCGCTTCGCCGAAGAGGAATCCGGTGGCGTACTCGCGGTGGCTTACCTGTTCGAGTTCGGCGAGGATTTCGGGCGGCGTGTCCCGTCCGGCAAGAGCGTCGTCGAGGGCGCGGCGGTAGACCCGCGTTACGTTCGAGACATAATAGACGCCCTTCATCCGGCCCTCGATCTTGAAGGCGTCGATTCCCGCCTCTACAAGTTCCCGCATCCGGTGCGCGAGACAAAGATCCTTCGAAGAGAGGATGGTTGTGCCATCGGGTGTTTCCTCAACGGGAAAATACTCTCCCGGACGTTCACTCTCGGAAAGGACGAAGTTCCAGCGGCAGCTCTGGACGCAGTCTCCCCGGTTGGCGTCGCGCACGCCGCGACGTTTCCCTCCGATGGTGTGAACGGGCGAAGTGAAGTAAGACGAAAGGAGGCAGCGGCCGGAAAGGGCCATACACATCGCCCCGTGAACGAAGATTTCCAGGGAAACGTCCGTTGCATCGCGGATTCGTTTTATTTCGTCGAAGGAAAGTTCCCGGGCGAGTACCACCCGGCTTGCGCCGAGTTCGCGCCAGACTTTCACGGTGCGTGCGTTGGAGGTGTTCGCCTGCGTGCTGATGTGCAGCGGAACATCCGGCATCCGCTCCCGCGCGAGAGACATTGCGCCGACATCGGCGCAGATGACTCCGTCGAGACCGATCGGCGCGGCTTCGCGGAAAAGTGCTTCGAGCTCGGGAAGTTCGTTATCGCGCAGATAGGTGTTGGCCGTCAGGTAGACTTTCTTGCCGAGCGCGTGCGCTTCGGCGACGCCGGCGGCGAGTTCATCGAGAGTGAAGTTTCCGGACTGCGCACGCAGCGAGAAGCGTTTCGTGCCGACGTATACAGCGTCGGCGCCGTAACGGAGCGCGAAACGGAGCTTGCGGAGGTCGCCCGCAGGAGAAACCAGCTCGGGCCGTTCCGGGTGCGGCATTGATTTCGATTCCACCCAATTATTCCCCGGTTTCACCCTTCGCGGAAACGCCGATGAAGAAAACGGCAGCGACGATCGCGAGTACGATCCACACCACGCCCCACATGAAAGGCGTACCGAAAGATACCTGAGCCATCCGGCTCGCATCGGAATCGCGAACGGTGCGCATGAAGAGGTCGTCCTTGATGTCGATGACGGCGTAGAGAATGCTGGTCAGGCCGAGAAATTTCAGCACGATACCGTTGACAAAGGTCGGCGTGAAGAACCCGACGACGAACATCGCTGTGCCGAAGGCGAAGCCGAAAAGCAGTCCGAAGGTTGTGCGGATGAAGAGGATGGAAATCGCAATGACGGCGATGCCGATGGCGGCGGAAAGGAGCTTATCGAGTCTCGTGCGGCTCGCGATGACGAGGATGAGTCCGCCCCAGAGCATACTTCCGAGATAACCTGCCGATAGCACCAGGAACGGCCAGCCTCCGCGCGTCGTGGCGAGTCCGCTCTGGTTGCCCGAGAGGTCGATTTTTACGAGATGTCCGCCGGTGAGAATCGCGGCGAGTTCGTGAGAAAGTTCGTGAAGCAGGACGGTAAAGATTTTTACCGGATATACCACCGGCGTATTCCAAAGAAAAAGCGCGGAGACAAACAGTATGGCGAGAAGCAGAATCTGCTTCCAGTCAAGGGGATGGCGGACGGCAGAACGGGGCATGGTTACCTCCGGTGGAAAAATTCTACGGAAATTTCATCATCCATGTTCGAGAAACCATTCCGCCGAGTGGAAAGATCCGGCGACAACGGTGAAAGTGTCGGGATCGATCTCAACATTTGCGGGCGATTCAACGTAGCGGAGACCGGGCATGCCTTCCAGAAGCGCGGCAAGGGTTTTCCCGCCGGAGGGACGCTCCGAAGGAAAGTCGAATACCGTCAAGCGGTGAAGTAACTCGGCGTTTGTACGGATCACCGCGGCTACGCACTCCAGTTCCTTATCGGCGAGGATTCCGACGCAGAGATCGACGCATCCGGCGTGAAAGTAACCGCGAAGGGTGTCGAAAAGCGCGCGGAAAGACTGGTCATTGTGCGACACGTCGAAGAGAAGGTCTCCATGTTTCTCCATCCGCCCCGGGAGATGCACGTTCTCTCCTGCGGTCTTCAAGGCGTTCGCCCAGTCTGCGGGGACGAATTTCGGGAAGGGAAGCGCCTCTTTTACGGCAAGCGCCGCGAGAAGAAGGTTTTCCGCGAACACATCGCCGGCCTGGACGCAACGGATGCCGCGAACGGGGATACCGGAAACTTCCGCGTCGAAGGTAGAACCTTCCGGCGTTCGTGAAAGAACAGACAGTTTCACAGCTTCGTTGAAAGTCGCGAGCGGTGAGCCGCATTCCTCGGCGCGGGTGCGGATGACTTCAAGCGCCTCCCCGTTCTGTTTCGCGGTGACAACCGGAACGCCGTGCTTGATGATGCCGGCTTTCTCCCCGGCGATTGCGGCCAGAGTCTTACCGAGAAGCGCGGTATGGTCGTATCCGACGGGAGTAATGACCGATACGGCTGGCCTGCAGAAGTTGGTGGAGTCGAGCCGTCCCCCGAGACCCGTTTCCAGTATGACCCATCGGCAGGCGGCTTCGGAAAAATATTCCATCGCGAGGAAGGTGAAGGCGTCGAACCACGTGCAGCCGGTTTCTCGGAACATCGGAAAGCGTTTCATCACGATTCGCTCGATGGCTTCATCGGAGATTTCCGTGTCGTTCACGCGGATGCGTTCGTTCACGCGGAAGAGGTGCGGGGAGGTGTAGAGCCCGGCTGGTTCGTCGGGAAACAAAGCCCGCAGGACCGCGTGGGCGTAGTGCGAAGCGCTTCCCTTGCCTTTCGTTCCGGCGACGTGGATGATGCGCATTCCGGAAACGTCTATTCCGCAGCGTATCAGCATAGCGCCGACCTTGCCTGGATCGTATCGCGCCTCGCCGTACGGGGCGAAACCGCGCTCGTAATTATCGAGACCGCGGAGAGTATCCAGTGCGGCGCGGAGTGCGTTCGAGGTTTCCATCAAAGGTCGGCGAGGCGGTCCAGGAGCTTCCAGAGAAGAATCCGGGTGCCGGCGAGTTCGGAGACTGTTGCGCGCATTTCTTCCGACGTCTGGACGTACTCCCGCTTTTCGATTTCGGAGGCGCAGTTGGCGATGAGACGTTCCATCGAAGCGGGCGTCGTTTCGAGGTGAAACTGGAGTCCGACCACGCGGTCCTTCCAGGTAAAGGCTTGCGCGAAGCATGCGGCGCTGGAGGCGATGTGCATGGCTCCTTCGGGCAGGTGAAAGGTATCGCCGTGCCAGTGGAAAGCGGTGAACCGATCGGGAAAATCGAAAAATACCTTCGCCTGGGAGGCCCCGCCGGCGAGGTCTATCCGGTGAAAACCGATTTCGCGGATGCCTTTGTAAACCCTTCCTCCGAGAACGTCCGCCAGGAGCTGCGCACCCAGGCATATTCCCAGCACCTTCTTCCCGAAAAGGACGGCTTCCTTCAGGAAGCGTTTTTCCGGTGCGAGGAAAGGATACTCCTTTTCTTCGTAGATGTTCATCGGGCCGCCCATCACAACGAGCAGGTCGTAAGCGTCATGCGCGGGAAGCGTCTCTCCCTTGTAAAGAAGGGTCCGCGATACGGAATGGCCCTTCTCCGCCGCCCATTCAGCTATTGCGCCCTCGTCTTCGAAATCGACGTGCCGGATGATGTGCAGTTTCATCCGTTACTCCAGGTCCAGCATTGCACGGGTGATGTGGAAATCGACCTTTTCCACTTTCGCGTCGGTCAATAGTTCGTCGTTCCAGGTTACTTTGAGGTTGTTATCGGGCATCGCCGCCGCGTCGCGGATGATGAATACCACCTGCCCGCCCTCGCTCTTCTTCATCGCGATAAGGTAAAGGTTGGGAGACAAACGATGAATCTTCATCTGGAAGATCTCGAACGCCTTGTTATTGACCATGACGGCGTAAGAACTCTTGCGGTCGCCGAAGGGAAATTTCAGGTTAAATTCTTTCATCAGGCCGTCGATTACTTCGCGAAGATCGGCGAAATCGACTTTGCCCGCGCCGGGGTAATAAAAGCGGGTTCTCACGTTGCCGAAGCTCTTGAGTTCTTCGATCGCCTTGGCTTTCGCCGCTTCAAAAAGTTTCATTGCCTCGTCGGTCAGGTTCAATCCGTCCAGAACCATATTTACCCTCCCGTATTCGCTTTCTGTTCTTGGTTTATCATCAATGACACATTGTCAACTGATCCGTTCAACGGTACGGTTGATCGTTGGAAACCTTTTAAACACGGATTTCGCTGTCGACACCGACGAACGCCTGGTTCCGTTCCAGAAGCGGGTCTACCTCGTCCCGGACGAAGCATTCCACCTGTCCGGGGGCGCGTCCCACATACTGCAGGTAATCGCCGATGGCATCCCAGCGCTCGGCGGGAATTGGAAACTTTCCGCTTTTCTTCATCTCGGAAAGCATGTCGTAACGACCTCCCTTGCGGATGGCCGCGACCTGCTGCATGGCGAATTCGCGAATTACTTCATGCAGTTCCTGACGGTTTCCGCCATGTTTGACGGCTTCCATCAGGATGTTCTCGGTGGCGAAGAAGGGCAGATTGTCGGCGAGTTCCTTCGCGATTACCTCGGGATAGACATTCAGTCCTTCGATAAGCTTCTGGTAGATGATAAGAACCGCGTCCACGGCGAGGAAAGCCTCGGGAAGCGAGATGCGGCGGTTGGCGGAGTCGTCCAGAGTGCGCTCCAGAAACTGATTGGCGAAGGTGTAGGCCGCGTTCTGCACGTCGTTGATGACGTACCGAGCGAGGCTGGTCATCCGCTCCGCGAGAATGGGATTGCGCTTGTAGGGCATGGCCGACGAACCGACCTGGTTCTTGCTGAAGGGTTCCTCGATCTGCCAGCTGTGCTGGAGGAGACGTACGTCGTTCGCGGCGCGGTGGGCCGACTGGGCGATACCGGAAAGTGCGTCCAGCACTTGAACGTCGAACTTGCGGGAAGGGGTCTGGCCGCTGACTGGCACCACGCGGCTGAAGCCGAGCTTTTTCGCCACGCGGACGTCGAGTTCCTTCACCTTCGCTTCGTCGCCATCGAAGAGCTCCATGAAACTCGCCTGCGTGCCCGTCGTACCCTTCACGCCGAGCGCGGGGAGATCTTCGATCCGGCGGGAAAGGTCGGAGAGGTCGAGCGTGAGGTCATACAGCCAGAGGCTCATGCGCTTGCCGAGGGTGGTGGGCTGTGCGGGTTGGAGATGCGTATAGGCGAGCACCGGCAGCGAGCGAAATTCCATGCACTTGTCGCGCAGGGTCTTGATCAGGGTGACAAGGCGGCGTTTGACGAGGATCATCCCCTGTTTCATGACGATCATGTCGGTGTTATCACCGACGAAGGCGCTGGTCGCCCCGAGGTGGATGATACCGGCGGCCGTTGATGCTACTTCGCCGTATGCGCGGATGTGGCTCATCACGTCGTGGTGGATGTCCTTCTCGATCTCTCGCGCGCGGTCGAGGTTGAGGTTGTTCCGGTTGGCTCGGAGGTCGGCCACCTGCTTGGCGGTTACGGGCAGCCCGAGTTCCATTTCGCTCTCCGCCAGCGCGATCCAGCAGTCGCGCCATGTGGTGAACTTGGTTTCCTCGGAAAAGAGGGAAAGCATTTCCTTCGAGGCATAGCGCACCTCGAGCGGGTTCTGGTAGACGCCCATGAAAAATGGCCTCCGTTAATTCCCCGCAAGGGACAGGGAAATAATTCGTATCATGATAACATGGAACGGTTAAAAACGGAAACGGTAGCGGTAATTGTCGGGAAAAAATTAATCGTTTTCCGCCTCGACACCGGTTCCTCTGTTTCCGATTGAATATTGACATTCCGTATTCCAGGCGATAGAATAGGATGTAGGAAAAGCGACCTGAGGAGATATAATGGACTATATAGATTTATTATTCAAGATCGGGGAATTGAACAAGATATTCAAAGACAGTGCCAGTCTTCAGAATGTCCTGGAAGGTACAGTGCGTCTGGTAACAGATTATACGAAGTCGGATGCCTGTTCGATCTATTATTACGATTCAGGATCGAACCTCCTGAGCCTCCAGGCAAACGCGGGGGTTAAACCGCCCGAAGGTCAGGACAAACAGGCATTGGAAGAATCAGGAGATCTAGTCGTTCCTATCGTCACAGGGTTGGAAAAAATAGGTGTACTTGTGCTGCGGAGGGGAAAAGAAGGGCCGGTTATCGCCGAAGATGTCAAAGCAATTCAGATTATTACCTCGCAGCTTGCAAATTTGATCGAAATTTCCAGACTGATGTCCAGCGTCCACCATCAGTATCAATCCGTTAAACCGGACTCCCGGGCGGATTATCATTTTATCAAGGGGAAGGTCGCATCGGAAGGATACCATTATTCCGGGATTTTTGTCATGAACCGGACATCGCCGTTTGAATTCTTCAGGAACTTCCAGTTCGAAAATAAATACTCAAAAGAGGACTTTCTGGAAGCCGTTCTTTCCACAGACCTTGATTTGTCTGAACTCCAGAAAAAAATGGAGATGGATTTTTCGGAAGCGACCTCTCTTATTTTTGGTGCACATCTGCTGATGCTTCGCGACCCGGGTTTTACCGGTGAAGTGATCAAACTGATCGAAGCCGGAGAAAATCCGCCAACGGCTCTTATCCGGATTGCGGGGAATTATATCATTATCATGCACAATGCCGTCGACAAGTATATGCGTGAAAAAGCAAAGGACATTGAGGATATAGCCATCAGGGTTCTGACCCATCTGGTCAAGGATGAAATATCCCTTCCTGAAATTACAGAAAAGATCGTAATAGCAAAGGAACTTCTTTTATCGGACCTGATCAGGCTATATTCAGAGAAAGTGGGCGGCATCATACTGCTGAGTGGCGGGGTTACAACGCATCTGTCGATTCTCGCGAGAACGCTGAAAATCCCTGTGATCATCGCGGATGACGCCTATCTTCTGGAGCTTCCGGAATCCGCAAAGATTTTGATGGACGCGGAAATCGGGAATATATACATCAATCCCGGCGCGGATATTCTCTTGAAATACGATGAAAGGAACCGCGAACGTCTGGAACTCGTGAATACCGTCCGCGATTTGAAGAACGAAACCAGGACCAAGGATGGGGTTTTGTTGAATCTGATGGTCAACATCAACTTGCTGAGCGATCTGAAAACCGCCGAGAATCTTCCTTATGAAGGCGTTGGCCTATATAGGACCGAAATGCCGTTTCTGATCCGGAAGAGCTTTCCTGAAGAAGAGGATCAATATTTGATCTACAAGAAGCTGGTGGACGGTGCAAAAGGGAAAACGGTCACTTTCAGAACGCTGGACATCGGCGGCGATAAACTTCTACCTTATTTTAATGCGCCCAGGGAGCAAAACCCTTTTCTTGGACTACGGTCCGTCCGATTTTCCCTGGAAAACCGGGATATCTTCCAAAAGCAGATCAGGGCCATTCTGCGAGCCGGGCAGGGAGCGGACATCAAAATCATGTTCCCGATGGTGTCGTCGCTTGAGGAATTTATCACGGCAAAAAATCTTGTTTTGGAATGTTCGGACTTGTTATCTGCGAATAACATCAAACACATCGAGAACCCGCCGATCGGAATGATGGTGGAAGTCCCTTCGGTAGTGGAACTGATTGAGGATTTCGCGAATATTTCGGATTTTTTTTCCATTGGGACCAACGATTTGATCCAGTACCTGTTGGCTGTTGACAGAACAAACGAGAGTGTCGCTGGTATGTATATTCCCCACCATCCGGCTGTATTGAGGGCTATCTATAAAATAGTTTCCGCCTGCCTGAAATACGGAAAGGAGATTTCCATATGCGGGTCTATGGCGAACAGAAAAGAGTATCTCGCTTTTCTGATCGGTTCGGGTATCAGGAACATCAGTGTCGAACCGGCGCATTTTCCTGAAGTCCAGAAGGAAATATCCGGGATTGATACAAAAAAAGCGGCCTCGCTGGTTGAGCAAATTTTGCAAACAAGCGCCATCAGCGAAATCGAAAGACTCTTGAATCCGGCCGGTTTTTGAAGAAGCCTATAAATAGTCCGACCTGAAATAGGGGGCTTTACAAAAATTCCTGAATCCTCAGAAGCTTCTACAGACTCAATAACAACCAAAACCCGCTCCCTGTTCGGAAGCGGGTTTTTTGAATTCAACTGAAAAAAGCTGGATACTTGTTAACGCAAGTTCTGCTTTTACTTTTCGACAATGTAAGCCTTCCGGATTTCTTCCTTCGCGGCTTTAAAATCCCGCTGGAATGCGGCACTCTCGAACATTTTTTCCGCGATGAGGGCCGCGCAGATCCGTCCCGCCTCGATGTCGGAACGGAAATGAGCTCCGCCGATCACGCGATTTTCCGCGAAGCGCCAACCTCTCGCGTAGATTTCACCCGCCTTTTCCGGCAGCATATCGGCAAGCAGAATGGCGAAGAAATTCCCGGCCGTGGAATGTCCGCTCGGATAGGATTCATTGGAAGGCTTGGGAACACAGGGATGAACGTTCGTATCCTGAGCGTACGGACGAGGGCGGTGATAATATTTTTTGGCGCTCGACGTTATTTTCTCCGCATTTGCCAAGGAATTGGAAAAAAAGTATGCAGCGACGGGAAAGTTGGCTGGCGTAAAATTGGTACCGATAACATCGGCAAAGCGGAAAACGGAAATCGTCGCATCGGAAACCGCAAAATCCACCATTGCCTGGGTCCGGTTTGACTGAAACGCGAGAATTTCATCCAGTTCCGCCCGGTTTTTCGGGGAGTTGGTCGCGGGCGGCGGCGAAATGAACATCGTAACGTCCATCTCCCCGGGAACAACATACAGCTTCTCTTCGGAATACAATGTGGAAATCAACCCGATGCCGAGCGCCAGAGCTATCATTCCACATTTCCAATTGACTTTCATTATTCGACCTCCTGTCATTCTTTTAAAATACTCTCGTCCAAAGGATAAACCGGAATATTTGAATCCAGTTGAAGTTCGGATGAATTTACCGGGAATTTTTCAAGATCGCTTGTATCTTCGGGATTCATCCGCCGGAAAAATGGTCTGACCGGATTTTCTGCGACCAAACGACTTCAATGCGATAAACCGCATCGGATGCCCGGAAAACGTGATAAAAAACAGGAATACCGAAAGGTTTTTTTATTATTTTACGGCCGGAAGGAACCGAATCCGTCTACCTGAATTCCAGTTTGATCTCGTCCCAGAGCTTGGACAGATTTTCGAAGGACTTTCTCTGCCAGAGGATTTCATTATTTCCGATCACACGAATCCTCTGCCGGTTGATCCTTTTCGCATCCAGAATGAACTTGCACAGCGTGCTGATTCCGCTGCTGTTGAGAAATTCCAGTTTCATGAAATCCAGCGTCAGGCTGTCCGTATTCAGTTCCAGTGAATCCAACATAAACTGGCGGATCTTCTGGTATTCGCTCGGATCCCAAAGCCGGAGGGAACCCTCGAAATAGATTACCTTTTCCACCTCGTTGTAATGGATCTTATAGATATCTCCGTTGATGATTCTCATATGATCTCCCCTGGCTTTACGGCAATCTGTATGGAGGTATGATACAATTCACGCTCGTCCGGGCCATGAATCTGGATTCCTATTTGCGCATTGAAATTGTTCAGGATGGTCAGGAGTCCGATGCGCGACAGGTTCGTGCGCTCCGACATCGAGGAAAGCAGTTCCATATACCTGGCGTTGATATCGGACGTATCGATATAATCCTGGATATATTTCTTCAGATAGAGATACTGGTTGTAGTTGATGATATTCTTCACGGAAAAAATGATTTCGTCGCCTTTGTGAGAAAGAGTCACATCAATCTTTTCTTCCTTGGAATTAGAGAACTTCACCGCATTTTCCACCAGTTCGTTGAGTATAAAGGAAAGAGTGTTCCGCGCGTTTTCCTCGTGATTCAGCGAGATAGACATGAAGGCCGCTCCGTAGTCCGCGGTCATCCCGCAGCGTTTCAGATAACCGTTCAGGTCGCTCGGCTGGATGGTAATGCTGACTTTCAAATCCATCGGGCCTGTATCGTTTTTGTAACTGCCGAATATCTCTTGCTGGGCTGGCATAATTCTCTCCCTCACTTCTGCTTGATGACGACCATAGTGATGTCGTCGAGAATTTCCCGCTGACCCATAAAATTATAGAGATCTTTAATCATTTTAGATCGGATTTCTTCGCTGGAAAGTTCATGGTAACGGGAAATTTTTTCCAGCATGCGGTCGATTCCGTATTGCTCGCTTTTCTCGTTTTCGGCCTCGGTAACCCCGTCCGAGTACAAGAAAAGCAAGTCGCCGGACTCGAGCCGGAAATCGTAGGTCTTAACGGAATCGGCGATGTCGGGCAGCATACCCACATAATACCCGAGATCCATCGTTTCGATATTCTCGACTTTCCCGTCTTTCCGGCAGATAACGATGGACTCGTGCTGACCGGAAACACAGAAACGGCCATCCTGCTGGAAGAAAACGGCCAGGGTCATATTCCGTTCCTCACGGATCCGGTTGATGTTGGAGAACAGCACGCGATTCAGGATCACCAGCAGTTCCGCCGGGCTTTCCGGCGCAGTTTCGGCGAGGGCGCGAATGGCGGTCTGTGCCATCAGCATGATGATGCCGGACGGCAACCCGTGCCCGGTAACATCACCGATCCCGATGATAGTAATATTGCCGAGCTTGAAGATATCGTAGTAATCGCCTCCCACTTCTTCGGCGGTGCGCATGATGCAAGCGATTTCGAGATCCGGAATGGCCTCGAACTCGGCGGTTGCAGGAAGCACCATCGTCTGGATCTTGCGGGCGATATCCAACTCGGCCTTGAGACGCTTGGTTTCGTCCTTGAGCTGATCGGTGTAGTATTCCATCTGCTTGTTGGCGATAGTGATCTCGTTAATGAGTTTTTTCTGTTTCTCGCGCGCCCGGATGTTCTCCGCGAAGATGATGCCGATGATGACCGCGGCCATGGCCGGAATATAATAAACGGACATAATCGTCAGCACGAAGGAAGCCTGGTCATTCAGGCTGGAGAACTTCGCCACCTGCGCCTCGAAAGACGGCAGGAAAATGTGGATGAATAGCAGGAGGGAACCCTGAAAAAAGCTGATGAAAAGGTGATTCCGGATGGACACTTCCACGAGGGCCGCGAGAAGAGGATACAGGACGATGACGAACAACGCGCTGCTGTTCCACATATTCATCAGAAAGATCATAAAGAAGAGGTGCCACTCGAAGATGATGACGACCATCCGCGATGCGAGTTTTAGCCTGCCATGCGCATTCAGAACAAGGCATGTGGTGTAAAGCAGCATCGCGATCAATTGTACTATGGCTTGTTTCTCTCCGCCCGGCATAAACAGGAACACCAGAAGGCCCGTCGAAAACGCGACCAACATGAAGAAAGCGCATAGCCCGTTGACTTGGCGGATCAGACGCACCTTCTGAATATCGTCGTTCTTCGCGGTGCCGAGATTCAGCACCAGCTCCAGAGCGGAAGTCAGCGGATTCCGTTTCATATCGCCACCCCGCCTTATTCGTGCTTCTGAATGATCACCAGATACGTGGTTCCCTGCATAATCGGGATCTTCTGGACATGGTATTTACGGAAACAGGACTCGATCTTCTGGTTCAGTTCATCCGCTTCCTTCATCGTGAAAAATCCGGTAAAATCGTTCCAGAGCAGTTTCATGAGGGGGTTCGACGAGGCGACAACCGGAGAGAGTTCAATGATCACTTCGGTCATGAAAACTCCCTTTTTCGCGATCCGCACCATTTCTTCCACCAGTTGAAAGCGATTCTCGGGCGGAATGAAGTGGAAGAGGTTGATCGCGGTGACCCAATCGTAGGAACCCGTGACGAATTCGGACATATCGGAGGTGGCATCGCCTACCAGCAGACGGATCCGGTCCTGAAGGCCGAGACGGATGTTGTCCTTCTTCCCCAATTCGATGGCGAAGAGGTTGGAATCCACCCCGTTGAGCGAAACATCCGGAAGGGCCTGGTTCAGGAGACGCAGAAAGCTCCCGCTACCGCACCCGACATCAAGCAAAGTGTCGCCGGCCCGGACCTGGTGTTCATGGAAGTAATTGACAATCAGGGCGGACAAACCGTCGCTGACGTTGGGCTGGTAATCACGGCTGATTTTCCCTTCGGAAAGCTGGTCCAGGCTTTTTTTGGACATGAAGGTTTCACGGGAATCGTAGGATGCCTTGAGCAGAAAATTGATCGCATTATACAAAGCGGTCAGGTCTTTGATCGGCGAATTATGGGTAAGCAGAAAACCGTTCTGGGAGAGAAGGTAGCCGCCCCCTTTCGCGGTCAGGAAACCGGCCTGTTCGGCGAAATAGAGCCATTTTTCCACTTTATCCGGATCGTACCCGCAATCTTTCGCGATGGTCTGCGAGTCGACCGGTGTTTCCAGATTCAGACGTTCCAGAATACCGGCGTTGATACCGGCCGAAAGCGCAATTCCCTCGTAGGTGCTGGCGACGATGTCGATGAGCTTGGCCATGTCCTGCTTCATTTGCTCGTTCACGGTATCCCCCTTATGCCTGGGTATTGCCGGAAATTACGATAACCCGGTTCCTCCCCTGGTTTTTTGCGATATACAATGCGTTGTCGACCCGTTTCAACAAGCCGGTGAGATCGTCTCCCGGTTCGAACCGGGTTACGCCGAAACTGCATGTGACATGCCCTACGCGGGGCATGCTCTCCGTCTCGATGGCTGAACGGATACGCTCGGCAACGTTAACCGCACCATCCAGTTCGGTGTCCGGCATCAGCACCATGAATTCTTCTCCACCCCACCGCGCAAAGACATCGGATTTACGCTTAATCCGGTTGGTGACTGCGCAAACCCCGACGAGGACTGCATCGCCGATATCGTGACCGAAGGTATCGTTGACATTCTTGAAATGATCGATATCGAACATCAGGAGCGAGAGCGGCTTTTTTTTGCGGCGGTTGTTCTCGATTTCCGCGCGGATATCCTGATGGAACTTGATGCGGTTGTAAATCCCGGTCAGATTGTCGGTGATGGCGGTCAGACGGATCTCTGCGTATTTCTGATCCAGTTCGTTCTCCAGTATGGAGGAGTGTTCGACGGTATTGGCGAACATGATGCGCATCTTTTCCATTTCGTCCACCAGGTTGCGGTTTTCGTCCCGGAGAGAATCGTTGATGGAGATCTGAAGACTGAGATTTTCCTTCAATTCTTCCACCTGGACCTGTTCCAGACTGCCGCAGACACTATCGAAGTCGGTACTTTGATGGTTATTCAGGCGTCCTTCCAGTTCATTTTCGATAGATGAGGCAAATTCCACGGTACTGACGAACATCTCTCGAAACTGCTCGATCTGCTCGCGCAGCCGCTGATTTTCGTCCTGAAGCTGTTCCTTCTCGGAAATTTCGATGGACAGCTTCGTCTGCAACTCATGCAGATGATTGCCTTCGGCTGTTTTTTTCATGGAGTACAGCCCCCCTTACTCCCCTCGATCGATTCATTATATAATTAAAGGAGGTAAAAAGGCAATAAAAAAACTGCGAACAGCCTGAATAATTTCCGGAAGGTATGTTGTTCTTGCTCCGTCAATAATAAAACCCGCCCTGGTTTCCCGAGGCGGGTTTTGCTTTCTGGAAACGAGATCAATCAATGAAGTCCATCAGTTCCTTCACCCTCTTCGGATTTCTCAGCTTGCGCAACGCCTTCGCCTCGATCTGGCGGATGCGTTCGCGGGTGACCTGGAAGAGGTAGCCCACTTCTTCGAGCGTGTGGGAATACCCGTCCTCGAGACCGAAGCGCATCCGGAGCACTTTCTGCTCGCGGAGGGGGAGCTGGTCGATAATCTCGCCGAGCTTCTCGCGCAGCATGTTGTTCATCGTGGAATTGATAGGACTCGTGGCCTTCACGTCCTCGATGAAGTCGCCCAGCGCGGAATCCTCGTCGCGGCCGACGGGGGTTTCGAGGCTCACGGGATCGTTGGCGACGCTCTTGATGTTCTTGACCTTCGATACCCCCCAGCCCACGCGGGTGGAGATCTCCTCCACCGTCGGAAGACGCCCGAGGTCCTGCGTGAGATCCATCTCGGCCTTCTTCACCTTGTTGATCTGCTCGATCATATGGATGGGCACGCGGATGGTGCGGCTCTGTTCCGAGATGGAACGCGTGATGGCCTGGCGGATCCACCACGTGGCGTAGGTGGAGAATTTGTAGCCTTTGCGGTATTCGAACTTTTCCACCGCGCGGATAAGCCCGATGTTGCCCTCCTGGATAAGGTCGAAGAGGTGGACGCCGCGGTTTATGTAACGCTTGCCGATGGAAACCACGAGGCGGAGATTCGCCTGTACAAGCTCCTTCTTGCGCTCCTCGACAATGGAACGCCCTTCGCGGATTTCATTGGCCCAGTGAAGGATCTCGGGAATGCGCGCCTTGCAGATGTTTTCGATCTGATTCAGACGGCCTTCCTTTTCCCGAAAGATCTGTATAAGGTTCTTTAAACCCTCGTTCTCCGGACTCTTCTCGAAAAGCACGTAAATGTCGGCGATGGCCATTCCGTTCATACTTTCGACCTTGCGGAAGTATTCCTGGATCTTTTCGATCTCGTCTGCTTGGAGCAGAAGTTTCTCGCTCGCGTTGGAGAGGATCTTCTGGTTGATATCGATGGTCTTGATATCCTCGACGAACTGGCGGCGCATCTGGTGGATCTCACCCTTCAGGTCGGATTTCTTGTCGTCCTTTTTGTACTCGTTCCACCGCTTGTCGATCTTCTCCATCTCTCCGAAGAAATCCTTGAGGATGCCGGCGACCTTGTTGATCACCTTCATCCGCTCCTTGCGCTCCTTCGCCGTGATGTTGTAGATTTTGGGAAGGTTGAAGAAGTTGTATAGCTTGCCTTTGCCCTGGAGAATTTCGTCGATGATGTCGTTGACCTCGGGAATGAGGAAGCCGGAGTCGTAGACCGAGCTGTTGATTTTCAACTGGCCTTCTTCGATCTTCTTAGCGATCTCGATTTCCTGACTCTGGAGCAGCAGGGGAATCTTTCCGATCTTCTTGAGATAAATGCGCAAGGGATTATCGGACTGCTCATCCTCGCTTTCGATGATGATGGAATCGATGTCGTCGTAGCTTTCTTCCATGAAGTCGTCGAATTCGTCCAGAAACGTGTCGGTGATGTTGACCTCGTTCTCCTCCAGCAGCCGCAGCACGTTGTCGATGAATTCCGGGGCCGCGACCACGCTCTCCGGAAGGCGGTCCAGGATCTCGTCGTAGGTGAGCATCCCTTTTTCCTTGCCGTACTTGATGAGCTTGTTCACGTCCTCGTTTTCGAGCAACTCGTCGTACATCTATGGTCCTCCTGTACTTTCTCTTTTAAAGCGCAGCCCTCGAGTATTCCTCAAGTTTGGCCCGCACGGTCTCGCTCTCGTTCCTGAGCTGCGCCGTCTCCTCCTGAACGCGGAGAACTTCTTCCTCCTTCGTCGGATCGTTCGCGTATCCTTCCAGCAGCCGGGTATTTTGCGACATCTGTCTTTTAATATACTCCAGACGGACCTTCCAGGCAACTTCAAAAAGATATTCCCGGGAAAGTTCCGGTTCCATGACCATGCGGCCGGCAAGAGTGCGAATACCTTCGTCCGAAACGCGTTCGAGAAGTTCCTTCGGGGTTTTATCGGTACTGTCGAGGATGAACTCAAAGAGTTTCCTCGCTTCCTCGGTGCCGAGCATCGCCGGAACCACCACACCCGCCGCATCCATCGCGCGTTCGGGATGGGAAACCAGGATCGCAAGAAGTTCGGCGTCCACGCGTCCCACAGCAGAAGCTCCCGCCTTGCCTTTTCCTTCCTGCAAAGCCCCGACATAGCGTCCCGTCCGTTTGTCCCCCGCCCGAAAGGCGGCAAATTCAGACAAGACCAGTTCCGGTTGTGTCGTAATGGCGCTTCCGATCCTTCGAAGCGCTTCATCCTGCTTCATCGCACCGGGAAGCCTCGCTACCCAAGGGAAAAGCGCCAGCAAGAGTTTCGAGCGGTCGGGGTTCCTGCTCATTCCTTTCTTGAAGAATTTCAGTTTGAACTCCACGGGCGACAGGCGCTGCTTTTCGAGGAAGGCGCGGAAAGCGTCGGCTCCGTAGGTCATAACGTAATCGTAAGGATCCATCTTCTTCGGAAGAATCGCTACTCCCTGTCGGAGCGGATTTTCCACGGCGATGTCGAGCGCCCGGTTCGCTGCCTTGATGCCCGCGTCGTCGCCGTCGAAGACGAAAAGCACTTCCTCCGCGTACTTCCCGAGAACGGTCAGTTGGTCCGTCGTCAGTGCGGTTCCGAGAGGCGCGACGACATTGTCCACTCCGAACTGGGCAAGGGCGATGACGTCCATGTAGCCCTCGCAAACGATTGCCGTCTTCGAGCGAGTCACCGAATCCTTCGCGAAGGACAGCGAGAAGAGCGTACGCCCCTTATGAAAAACCGGAGTTTCCGGGCTGTTGACGTACTTCGCGCTGGACGCCCCGTCTTCGAGAATGCGCCCTCCGAAAGCGATGCAATTCCCGTCACGGTCAAGAATCGGGAAGATCACGCGCCCGCGGAAGCGGTCGTAAACGTGCGCGGCGTTTGCTGCGCCCTGCCGGCTGGACTTCGCCCCCACGCCCGACAGGAGCAGTTCCGCATCAGTGTAACCTTTGGAGCGGAGGTAGTCACAGCACGCGGACCATCCGGAACCGCCCCAGCCAAGGCGGTATTTTTTCACGGTGTCGCCCGTAAGCTTGCGTTTCGTGAAGTATTCCCGGGCCTGAACCCCGTCCGCGCCTTTCAGGAGCGACTCGTGGTAAAAGGTCATCGCATCCCGGTGCAGCGAGAGAAGTCGTTCCTTCGCGCCGCTTTTCTGGTCGGACTTCCTGGCATCGTCGTACTGGGAAATATCAATCCCGGCAGCCTGGGCAAGCTCCCCGACGGCTTCTGTGAAGGAAAGCTTCCGGTATTCCATCAGGAAACGCACCGCATTCCCCGACGCTCCGCACCCGAAACAGTGATAAAGCCCCTTTTCCTCGCTGATCGAGAAGGAAGGCGTCTTTTCCCCGTGGAAGGGACATAGCGCCATGAAATTGCGGCCGCTTTTCCGAACCTCGGTGTAACGGGAAACGACATCCACGATCGAAACCTTGTCCAGGATCCGGTCAATGACCTCCTGCGGGATCACGGCAACCTCTTCTCGGAAAATTCCCGGAGTGACCGGGGAGAATATATATATACTGTGCGTTTCGAGAAATTCCTAAGAATTCCTCGAGATTATTTTCCCGCAATTCTCCAAGTCCGATGATACAGGTTTCCGCAACCGGGAAATCCGACATGTTCCAAAAATAGAGAAAACCCCCGAACCCTTCCGGGCCTCGGGGGCGTTATTGAGACATTGGACTTTCAATCTTTCAGATTTTCGACTTCTCAATACTTCGCGTCCGCGTATTCCACCCAGCCGCCCGCTTCCACCAGCGCGTTGTCGAAGCCGGCGAGGACGTACTTCACGGTTTCGCTTTTTCCTCCGCCTGTCACCGTCAGCGTCTTTTCCTGCACGTTAAACGAAACAAAAGCGTCGGTCTCGCTGAAGGTACGGAAAAGCTTCTCGATCTCGTCCTTCGGCAGTTCGATAGCCAAAAGCCCGCCGTTGAACATATTCTGCCGGAAGATCCGAGCGTAACTTTCCGCGATGACGGCGTGAATACCGTTCATTTCGAGCGCCCAGGGCGCGTGTTCGCGCGAACTGCCGCAACCGAAGTTGCCGCGGGTAATAACCGCACCCTTGCCTTTGACGTTCTTCGGGTCGAAACCCGCGAGCTTGAGATCCTCCAGGCAGTGCGGCGCGAGGGCCTCCCTGCTGATCTCCGTCAGGTACTTCGCGGGGATGATTTCGTCGGTATTGATGTCGCTGCGGTCCAGGAACAGGATTTTTCCGCCAAATGATTTCATATTTCATCTCCTTTTTCTTTCAAAAGTTCTGCTCCGTTCCCCTTTCCCGCGAATAGCGGAGAAGGCCGCATTCCCCGGCGGGTGGAGCCGACTTTGCGCCTGTTCGAGCCAGCATCCCGGGGTTTTGCGGGATTTGGTCCGGTCCGCGGTTAGCGGAGCAAGACGAGAAAATGCAAGCGAGAGCCCCCCGAGCCAGGGGGTTACTTTGCGCCGCGCCAGATCGGCGAGTTGGCGATCTTCCCGGAAACGGCGGTTTGCGCCGCGGTCGCCGGACTCATCAGGTGCACCGTGCCGCCCTTGCCCATACGGCCGAAAAAGTTGCGATTGGTGGTGGAGGCGCAAACTTCCCCGTCGGCCAGCACCCCGTTACTCATACCCAGGCAAGCTCCGCAGGTCGGGTTGGTGATCGCGAACCCGGCGTCAAAAAAGACATCCAGAATCCCTTCCTTCATCGCCTGCCCGAAAATGGCAGGAGTGGCGGGCGAAAGGATGCCCCGGACGTTCTCCGCCACCTTCTTTCCCTTCAGGACTTCCGCGGCGATCCGCAGGTCTTCGATACGCCCGTTGGTGCAGCTACCGATGTAGATCTGGTCCACCTTCGTGCCTTCCATCTCGCGCACCGTCTTCACCTGATCGGGCTTGTACCCGAAGGTTGCCATCGGCTCCAGCTTCGACACGTCGTACTCGAAAACCTTTTCGTACTCGGCGTCGGGGTCGCTCGCCCACTTCCGATATTCGGAGAGTGCGGCTTCCTTCGAGGAAAAATCATTCCGGATGAAGGGCCACAAGTATTCGACGGTGGTCATATCGGGCGGACAGATGCCGCTCGTGCCGCCGGCCTCGATAGCCATGTTGCACAGCGTCATGCGGCTCTCCATCGACATTGCGTCCACCGCTGGACCGGTAAATTCCATCACGCGGTCGGTCGCGCCGTTTACTGTAATCTGCGAGATCACGAACAGAATCACGTCCTTCGCATAAACACCCTTCGGCAGATCTCCCTTCAGCACGAATTTCATCGTCTTCGGGCGGCGGAAGGCGCAGACGCCTTTCAGGATGCCTACTTCCAGGTCGGTGGTGCCGACTCCCGCCGCGAAAGCGCCGAAAGCGCCGTGCGTGCAGGTATGGCTGTCGCCCATGATGATGGTGTAGCCGGGACGGACAAATCCCTTCTCGGGGAAAAGCGCATGACAGACGCCGTTTCGGCCGATATCGAAGAAGTCGGCGATATCGTGACGCCGTGCCCACTCGCGCATCACCTTGCCCTGTTCGGCGGTTTTGCTGTCCTTGGCGGGCGTGACATGATCGATGACCGCCTTGATCTTTTTCGGGTCGAACACCCGGTCTTTTCCGCGGCTGACGAGGTCGTTGATGGCGATCGGCGTGGTGATCTCATGACAAAACACCGCATCCAGTTTCAGTACCGCCATGTCGGCGAAAGGCCGGTCCACGACGTGCGAATCGAAGATCTTTTCCGCAATGGTTTTTCCCATTTTATTCCTCCATTACCGTTTCTTTCCGAAAAGAGTCCATGCCAGTGCTCCGAAGAAGGGGGAAGCGAGGAGAAAGGATGCCACAAATGCCAGGCGCCCGGGGGTTTCGGATTGGCCGAGGTCCCGGTAAACCAGCCCGTGCATCACCGCAACGAGGACCGTGAACGCAACTGCGAGAATGACTGCCAGCCGGAGCGCCTCGATCCAAGGTTTCAATGGCTTGACGATGAAAAACCAGACGCTGACGGCGGAGAGGATGATCAACGGGCTGGTTACAATGCGCACGGGAAGCGGCAAGACGAAGTGGAAAAGTTCCATCATTCCGAAACCCGCCAGGAACAGAAACAGGAAGATAACCCATTTGTTCATTTTCATCGGAATATACCTCCTATCGAAAATCAAATATCCTGCACGAAGTGCTTCGGGGGCGTCACCACCCAGAATGTCCGGAGCGGTTTTTTCCCGACGTTCCGGAGAAGATGCGGTACGTCCGATGCGAAGGAAACGCTGTCTCCCGGTGAAAGCCGGTGCGTTTCCCCTCCGATGACGAGTTCCGCCTCGCCTTCGAGAATCACCCCCATCTCGCGTCCGACGTGTCCGTATTCCTCGCTGCCCCTGTCGAGTCCGGGCGCGACGGTGAGATAATAGGCCTCAATCGCATGAATATCATCCGTACCGGCGCTTCGACTGACGAGTTCATAGGACACCCCCGTCGTTTCGTACCGGTGGCGTTCGTTCTGACGGACGATGGAGACCGCCCGGCGGCGGCGCAAATCGGCAAAAAGATATTCGAGGTCGATATCCAGTACATCCACGATGGACAGAAGCGTATCGATGGCCGGAGAGACCTTGTTCCGCTCGATCTGGCTGAGCATGCTCTCCGAAATTCCTGCTTTCTCGGCCACTTCCTTCATCGTTCGTCCGTGTCGTTCGCGGATTTCCCGAATCTTCTCGCCGAAACGGGCCGAGTAGTCTTTCGACATGATCCCTCCCTCGACTTTAGTATATTTTAAGTCACTTTATTAATAATGTCAATATATTTTCTCCGGAATACTGGACAGCGGGGAACTCCGGGGATATAATTTCATGTCGGGGAAGGGAAAAGGAGGGTTGGGGGTATGAAACGATTACCGATAATAGGCGGGTTCGTATTCGGCATCGTACCGGTTTTTGCCGCCCAAAAGTGGGAAACCGGTGTTTCCAGCGTGTTTCAAGGCGCCGCGATGCATGACAGCACTCTCGGCACCATTCTGATCATCGTCCTGGCCGTTCTGACGGTGGGTTTTCTCATATTCGCCTTCACCAACTACTATAACTCCACTTCGGGAGATGAAAAAACCCTGCAGCGGTACGTAAAAAAAATCGCCCAGGAAAAAATGGAGATCCTTTGTTCCGCCGCAGAACTCTACCTTCAGCACCGTGAAACCGAAATTCCGGGCATTTTCCTGTCGATACTCCGCGATGCCAAAAAATTATCGGACATTCAACTCCTCATTCCGTTTCAATACCATGAAAACCCCGCCATCCTCTGTATATCCTCCCATGCAGATTTTGAAAGCCTGAAACAGCCCTATTTCAACCATTCTTTCTATCGGGCCGACCATACCGCCCGGGAATGGATCCAATCGGCGATTAACGGAAAAGTAAACGGTTCGCTGATCTCGAAGGAAATCAACGAACTTCACGTTCTGGTTCCGGTCGAGGTGAACGGAAAACATTTCGTGATCGCGTTCATCCGCGATCTGAACGCCTGAGGTAATCCATGGGAATGGAAATCGAACGGAAATTTCTCGTCACTTCCGATGCATGGCGACAGGAAGCGAAGGGCGTGAGATACGTTCAGGCGTATTTATCAACCGCTCCCGGACGCACGGTACGGGTGCGCATCGCCGGAGAAAAAGCGTATCTCACCGTGAAGGGCGGCGCGAAGGGAATTTCCCGTGCCGAGTTCGAATATTCCATCCCGATGGTCGACGCCGAGGAGATGATCACAAGCATCTGCGAACAACCGCCCATCGACAAATACCGCTACCGCATCCCGTTCGCGGGTTTTACCTGGGAAGTCGATGAATTCCATGGAGAAAACGAAGGTCTCGTTGTAGCCGAAATAGAACTCCTCACCGAAGATACTCCCTTCGATCTCCCCCCCTGGATCGGCGCGGAGGTATCTCATGATCATCGCTACGCCAATTCCAGCCTGATCCGCTTGCCCTACCGGCTCTGGACAGATATGCCCTGAGCAGCCCGCACATTTTACCCCCTGCTGTTACAGTCATTTTTGTTACATTAACCGATTGCTCAAGTTAATAAATAAAACAGCTAAGCGATAACACCGGAATACTGTTTACTTTCTTTTTCGGCGGGTGTACAATAAAAGATCGCGTTTTCTGGAGGCTGAAACGATGCAACGAAATCGGTTCGCGGTGTTGTCAACCGTATTCCTGCTGATCGTTTCATGCGGAAACCTGACTTACCGGACGGATCCCCGGGAAATCTCGGTTGCTCATGTTCACGTGACCGCATCGATGCTGGCCTCGCGGACAGGCGACAACATCCGGGTCCGTTTCCGGGTGAAAAACGCCTCCCAGCAACTGATCAATGTGGAATTGAATCAGAGCGTCCTGCTCACGGAAGAAGGGTATATGGCAACCATGGAAAATTACCATGCAAGCGGAACAACGCTCCTTCCCGGAAAATCCGGAGACTATGAAGTCACTTACATTCCCATAAACTCGGTTTACACCCACCAACGGATCGGATGGCCGGGCGACCTCCGCGACCACTATCTTTTCCGGGTCGATTTTCTCTGTGACGCCAGCGGAATGCCGATTATCAGCACCAACTTCAGCTTCCGGCTCTCTCCAGGAGTTTATCGTTCCCTGATCGCTTCTTCCGGGATCCAGAAAAATCTGCATTTTTTTGCACTGAACATCGACCAGGGAACATTCATCACCAATCAGACGGCATATTACCTGTCGAACGTCGCCGCTTCGCACAACGCAAACCATAAAAAAACGACAGCGGACGAAGCTGCGGCAGACGTCAATACGCCCATTTTCCTCGTCGGTGACGAAATCATGATAAACAAGGTTACTGTCAAGGCAGTGGCATATCGCTTCCACAATAAAACCAGCCTCTACTGCAGTATCGTCAACCATGGCGATCATCCCGTGCTGCTTCAGACCGATCGTTTACGGTTGGCATGGAACGGCGGAGAAGCGCGCCCCTTGGACAATTCGGCAGATTTGATAACCTGGAAAAGGAATCTCACTCCGCTGAACCGGCTGTTTGACGCAAAAACCATCGGAATCGGTCAGGAAGACCGGGCCGCTTTCACCTTCCGCTTCCGAGTCCCCGCCAGAGTGAGTCAATTTCGCCTCGTGCGGGATTTCCTCGTGGATTCCAAAAAGCGTCCTCTGATCTACACGGACATTCCTTATACTATAACGAATTCCGTTTATCCTTGAGGCACTATTCCGATTTCTTCCGCACATACCGGTGATTTCAGCGAAATCTGCCACTTTTCATTCAGGAAAAATTCCTTGGATATTCCAAAGTTGACGAGTTTCCAACGGAATTCTTGGAACAAGTTATTAGATGTTGAATCATTGTATAGTAAAACTGCCGTTATGTCTCGGCTGACACGTTTCCGTCAATAGTATACTAAACCATAAATCCTACGCTCGAAGGAGACCACAAATGACCGGCTGGAGTTCGGCGATCTGCGAAACAAACGGAATTGACATACACTATATGAGAACCGGAGGAAGCAAGCCCCCTGTAATTTTGCTACATGGGTTAACAGCGAACGGAACCTGCTGGACAGCTTTGGCAAATAACCTGGAGAGCGAATACGACGTGATCATGCCGGATGCCAGGGGCCATGGAAAGTCGAGTGCGCCTGACAATGGGTACCGATACGAAGACCATGCAAACGATGTCGTCGGTCTTATCAAAGCTCTAAGACTCCCTCCTCCGATTCTGATCGGACACTCTATGGGAGGTATGACTGCAGCCGCGGTGGCAAGTCTTAACCCGAACCTACTCCGCGGCCTGATCTTAGCTGATCCCACGTTCTTGAGTCCGAAAGTTCAGCGCGAAGTTTGTGATAGCGATGCGGCTGATCAGCATCGAAAAATTCTCGGCAACTCATTAGAGGAGTTGGTGACAGATTTGCGGAGTAGACACCCGAATCGGTCAGCGGATACCGTCGAGTTCATCGCCCGGGCACGACTTCAAACCAATGCG